>Ga0182024_10001571_pt1 | contig 58521 bp, 55 predicted proteins | sample P32metaG_FD_120480 | JGI IMG/M metagenome (GOLD analysis project Ga0182024, IMG submission 120480) | Permafrost microbial communities from Stordalen Mire, Sweden - P3-2 metaG (Illumina Assembly) | ecosystem: Environmental > Terrestrial > Soil > Wetlands > Permafrost | place: Sweden: Stordalen...
ACCGTCGCCAGATATCCGACGACCAGGTAAAGGTTGTATCGAACCGTTCCCCAATTCTGTTCCAGCAGGGTGCCCATCCAGTAGAAAAAATAGAGCGCCATGGCGGCGAAGAGGACATTCCCGGCGGCGGGCGGGATCAGGATTATTGAAAAAAGCCGCCACCATTCGCCCGCGAACAGACGGTCGTGGTCCAGGATCATGCGCTGGGCGATGTCGGGGCGCTGCAGGCAAACGAAAAACATGAAGGCCTGAATGCCCACCAGGTAAAGCGTCAGGTTGGCGATGGCGTAGGGCCGGAGTGAACGTTGAAGACGATCGAGCAACTTCATGATGCGGACTCGGGCCCCATGGTGGGGACCGAATCGAGCGTGTCAAGAATGATCCGCACGTGCCGCTCGGTGGCCCCCTGCTGCTGCCGCACGACCTGGCAGGCACGCTGGCCTAGCGCGGCGGCATTAGCCGGATGCTCCAGCATTTTCGCCACCGATTGCTCCAGCGCCGCCGCGTCGGGGACGACCACCATCGCGTCGGCGGCCAAAAACTGCTGCATCGCATCCGCGAAATTCGCGGTGAACGGTCCGACGATCGTCGCCTTGCCCAGCGCCGCCGGCTCAATCATGTCGCTGCCGTGCTGACGATCCCCCAGATCGACCAGCGAGCGGCCGACGAACACGACATCCGCCATCGCGTAAAACTTCCGCAACTCCCCAATGGTGTCGCCCAGGATAACCGCCGGCGCCCCTTCAACTCCCCCTCTCCCGGTACTCCGGACTTCGGTGAGCTCTCTTCGAGCCTGAGCCTCAGAGCCGAAGGCAGTCGAACCGGAGAGGGTCGGGGTGAGGGTCTGTGATCGTCGTACGAGAGCAAATCCCTGGGCGCCAATCAAATCCGCGACTTCATCGAACCGTTCCGGTTTTCGCGGCACGATCACCAATCGCAGGTCCGGCCGGCGCTGCAGCAATCGGCGATAGATCGGAAGGATCAGCATCTCCTCCCCCGGCCCGGTCGATCCGCAAACCCAGATGCGCCCCCCGCCGCTCAACCCCACCGCGGCAGCCAATTCCTCCTGGCCGGCGAGATGCTCGCCCACTGGCGCCGTATCGAACTTCATCGTGCCGGTGACGCTGATGCGGTCATTGGCAATGCCCAATTGCTCAAACCGCTGCGCATACGTTGCGTCCTGCACGCAGGCACGATCAATCTGTGAGAACATCGTTCTCACCAGCGGTCGCGCGAGGCGATATCTGCGGAAGCTCGCCGGAGTAATTCGCCCGTTGATCAGGATCACAGGAATTTTTCGCCGCGCGCATTGCCGCATGAAATTCGGCCAAACCTCAAGCTCGAGCAGCACGACGACGCTCGGCCGCATCGCATCCAGCAAGCGGTCTATGGCGGAGGAGAAATCCAGTGGATAGCGCACGAGCGAGACATCTGCCGTGTCGCCGTACAGCTCGCGGCCACGGACAAATCCGCTGTCGGTTGTGACCGAGACGACAAATTGTAACCCCGGCCGCTCTTGGCGCAGGCGATCGATCAGCGATCGCGTGGCGTTGATCTCCCCCAGGCTGACGGCATGGATCATGACTGCGGGACCGGAACCTTGGCGCGTCGCCATCCGCCCCATCCGTCGCGAGAACGCCCCCAGCACCTTGCGCCGCGCCGATGGCTTGGCCAGCCAGAACGGACTACTGACCGCCACGCCCACGCCATACAGCAGGTCCCAATGATTCATCATCGATACAGCTTACGATCCAGAATGTATCGGCAGACGGCCGGTGGCGTCAGGAAATCGATGGGCAGCCCGCTCCGCACGCGCTGGCGAATCCCCGTGGCGCTGACGTCGATCTGCGGCACCTGCACCACGTTCTCGCGCAATATCTGGAACGGCGGCGGGAGCGAATCCCAGTCGAACATCCATCCCGGCCGCGCCATGATCAGCAGGCTCGCCTCCTGTACGACCGCGGTGGCCTGGTGCCAAGTGGGCAATCCCCCGAGTAAATCGGCGCCGATCAGCCAGACGACCTGGTCCCAGCCTTCCTCCTTTAGCTGCCGCACCGTCTGGATCGTGAAGCTGGGTCCCGGGTGAACGGTTTCGCGCGGATCGATCTCCCAGCCGCTAATCCCTTCGATGGCGAGGCGGCACATCGCCAGGCGATCCTCCCCACTGGCCGTGTCGTTGTGTTGCAGCTTATGCGGGGCTTGACCCGTGGGGATCAGGACCACGTTTCCAGCCCCCACGCCCTCAGCGGCGGCGCGGGCGCACAGCAGATGAGCATGGTGGATCGGGTTGAAGCTGCCCCCCAGGCATATCTTCTCGGGCATTGTCAAAACCGCCGGTTAATTTGGCAGACGTTAACCGCTTTGGCATAAAAGCGCCAACCTGATCCATATTACCGGCGCAGGTCATTATCAATGTCCACCGTCGCCCCCAAGATAGCCCCCCGGGGAATAATCGCTTAGGCTCGCTGGTTACAGTATTTAGAGAGCGTCCGCCCCTCGCCGCCACTGCGGTGAAACTAAAGTACCGTTCGCTCGTATTATTTTCGTGGAAGTGAACGAAGTTTGCTATTGCAGGGGTGGGTAGAAGAGCAAAGGAGGCCGACAATGGCCACCATGATCGCCAATCAAAGTCGTTCGCGTGCGGCGCGGATTCCGCGCGCTTTGCGTGGGCAGGTGGAGCAGCTGCTCCAGGAAAATTATGCCTATATGGATAGCCCCACCTTCCGGCACAAGTACGTGGAAGATGAGCTGTTCGGGCAGAATTCCCAGCCGCAGCTGCCGCTGACCAGCTGGTATCAACCGACCCGTGAGGATGCCGCCGACGGCGCCGCCCCCCCGCAGTTGATGAAGGCGCCGGAGGAGCGGCTGATGTTTCTCCGCTTCAACTATTCCAAGAAACGCCTGCTGAACCTGCAACGCCAGATTCGCAAGTTTGGACTGACGCTGGCGTGGGCGCAGGATTTCATGCACTGGCACCGTCGCTTCGAGCACTTCCGCGAATACCTGGTGCGCACCAACCTGGCGCTGGTGTTGGCCATGGCCAAGCGGACCCGTCTGGGTGAAGTCGATTTCGCCGAAGTCGTGAGTGAAGGGAATATGGCCCTGCTCCGCGCGGTCGACAAATTTTCCATCGATCGCGGGTTCAAGTTCAGCACCTACGCCTGTCGGGCAATCCTCAAGGCTTTCAGCCGGACCGCCATGAAGGCGTCGAAGCATCGCACGCGCTTTCCCATGGAGTTCGAGCCGGAGATGGAAAAGAGCGACTGGGCCGACCGTCGTCGCGACCAGATCGAGGATGACTGCATCGACGAGCTGAAAGCAATCGTCGATCGCAACCTGGCCGATCTGTCCAGCGTCGAGCAGACCGTCATTCGCCGTCGATTCAACTGGCAGCAGGCCGAGGAATCGCCGATGACGCTGGAGGAAGTCGGCAAGATCATCGGTGTCACCAAGGAGCGCGTGCGCCAAATTCAGAACAAGGCGCTGGCGAAGATCCGCACGGTGATGGAAGACGGCGTGTTGCGCAGCCATCCTAAGACCGAAGAGGAAGCCGAAGCGCCCGCGACAGTTTAACGATCGAGAAATATCTTGTAGACGGAGCCGGGCCGTGTTGGCCCGGCTCTTTTTTTGCGACGCGATCACGCCGCGCGCGGAACGAATTGCATCAGAAGGTCCGGCAGGTGCTTGATCCCCCGACGCAGCGCCTTGCCCACCGCGTAACGCATCGACATCTCCACCCGCCGCTGCACGCGCGCATCCGGTTCGATCCCGAATCGCCGCATCTCGCCCAGCGCCCACATCCAGACGTGGAATTCCTCTTCACAGCGCCGGCGGTATTTCTCAAAACCGATGACATGATGCCCGACTTCGTGCAGGAAAATCGCCAGGCTGATCGCGGTCTTGGGCTGCGGCGCTTCGATCCAGTTGACAGCGCGGCCATCGTGGTGATAAACGCGCCAGGCCTTGCCCGTCATGGTCCGCCGCCACCGCCTCACCTGGATGTCGTGGCGCTTTCGAACGTCGGCGGCGATGCGGGCAAAGTCCATGATCTCACTTGATCTGGCGACGCTGTGGACTATCGGCACAAGGGCGTTTGGGAATTGATTGCCACGGCGCTGCCACCGGCCACGCCTGCGCTTGAGGTTGGGGCTGCGAAGATTATCGGCGGTCCGTACAATGCTGGGCGAATGATCCTTGCCGCGCTGAGCCCGACCAATCACATGTCGCCGCTGACCCTGGTCGTGCTGGCGATCGTTTTCATCGCCTCGGTCTGGGTCTACGGGCAGTTGGTGCGCCGCGAAACCAGCCATCGACGCATGGCCATCCTGGGAGAATGGGCGCGATCGCACGACCTGCGCCTGACCCACCCCGCCGATGCCCAGGACGCCGGCGATTTTCTCACGCCGCTGGGGCCGTTCAATCCCCGCATTGAACTTCTGATCCATGACAAACAGCTCGCGCTGATGCAGGTCCGCACAGGCAATTCACCGTCGGCCTCCGCGCCGGCGGCAACCGCGCCGCACTGGCATCTGCTGCTGCGGCGTTTCGATCAGAATTGGCCGACGACCGCCCTGCGCCCTACAGCACATACGTTCAGCATCGTGGATCTGTTCGGTATGACCAGTTTCCCGTCGCTGGGCGCGACGCAGCGCTTCGTGGTCTTCGGTGGTGATGCCGAAGCCGCCCGCGCCCTGTCTGAATCCGCCCCCGCCCTGCTCCCCCCTGACGTCGGACTTTTGCTGCACGGAGAATTTCTGATCCTGGATTTCACGTCCCGGCATTTCGATCAGATCGAGTTCGAGCGCATGATCGACCTGGCCGAGCAACTCTCCCCGCGCCTGGCCGCCCCGGGCGCCGCTGGACGTGTGGGTGGTGATCCCTCATCGCGGAAATAGGGATTCAGCGCCCGCTTCGCTCAAGAGCGCGGAGAACGCCCATAAGTAGACGACCGGATCCAGCCACAGGTGGGGCACGGATTAGAATTGTCCAAAGGCAGCGCGGCGGAGAGAGCCTGCACGCTTAACCCGGATGAATCATCTCCCGTGCATACGCCAGCCCCATGCCGTAGCCGCCACCATTTTCCACCACGATGGCGCGGGCGGCTTCATACGTTTCATGCCGCGTCCAATCCCGTTGGAACTCCAGAAGGACCTGAATCCAACTCGTCATGTGGGCGCCGGCAGATTCCATACGCCGCAGCGCCAACTCGTGTCCGGTTTGCGTCAGTCCGCCACAAGCATCAGCCGCCACGAAGACCTCCAATCCGTCCTTCAACGCAGAAAGTACCGGAAAACTGACACAAGCCTCGGTCAGGAATCCCGCGACGATCAGCCGCTTCCGCCCGGTCGCAAGCACAGCCGCGCGGGCCACATCGTCTTCCCAGACATTCATGCTCCGCCGCTCGATCGGCTTGACCGAAGGCAGCGCTGCCTGCAACGCCGGAAACATCGGCCCGCTGTACACGCGTGAAGCGGAAGTCGACGCCACCACCGGAACGCCAAAAGCTACCGCCGTTTTCGCCAGCGCGATTGCATTGTTCAGCAATTCTTGCCGGCCACCGGATTCCACCGCAAATCCGAGTCCCGCTTGAAAGTCGACCAATAAGAGCGCACAACCGTCCGGTTTCAACAATGATTCGGCTCCAGTCATAAGATGCCTCCATTCCGAAAAGAACCTGAAGGTAAATTTAGAATTACGTCGGTCGCGGAACTGGACCCATGGGCGGCAGAAGGACGGCGACGATGCCGGTGAGGAAAACCCCGTCGAACGTCCCGGCACCGCCGATCGACGCGATCGGCGCTCCAAGACCCTGAATCTTGTCCAGGTTCAGCAGGTCGGCGCCGATCAGCGTCCCCAGCGTTCCGCCAATGTATGCCAGCGCCGGCGCGCGACGCCACGCCAGCAGCATCGCCACCAACGCGGCGGTCAGCGGTGGAACGAAGATCGGCACGCTGATCCCAATCCCCCGCACCGTCCGCGCCAACTGGTGCGTGATCATCGCCACGATGACAATCGCGAGCACCCCGCGCACGAACAAGCGATTCTTCACCATCAGGTACAGCGCCAGCGCGGTCGGAATCAGTGCGCCACCCACGTTGACGGCGATGACGGTCCCCGGCCATTCATGTTCGGTGGGCTCCACGTAACGCACGCCGAAAAAACTCACTTCGTCATTGGACACCACCCGTTCCGCCGGAAGCCGGGCAACCGGGATGTTGACATAGCTCCCAAACAGCGAAAGAAACAGAATCGCGAAAATATACCGCGGATGCACTCCCATTCGCGCATAGGCGTAGGACAAAATCTGCAGCTCGAGGATACCCACGACCATGAAGAACAAAACCACCAGCATCAGCAAAAACGGCCATGCCAGCGGGAAGTAATGCATGCCTGAGGGTTCCATGGGGGAAATGTACGCTGCCGGCACGGTCGCGGGAATCAGTGAAATTTGCCCGTCGTCGAGCTCAAGGATAAATTGATCATCGGCGCGATCGCTGCCGGCCCTTCGGCCATCCCACCAACCCGCCCGGCCAAAAGATGAAAGACAGGATTGTTGCTCCCACCGGAGATCGAACATGAATCAAAAAACTCAACGCACGTGGGCCGCCATCGTGCTGACGGCTGGCCTCCTCGCCGGATGCAAGGCCTCTCCTGCGCCCAGTGTCGGATTCGCCGATCCCAAGGTCATGAAACATGATCCAACCATTCCCTTCGACAAGTTCTGGCGCAAGCCGGATGTCGACTGGAAATATTATGACAAAATCTATGTTGCCGATATCAACACTTCCTACATGCTTAAGATGACCGATTGGCAAAAAGGCGAGCGGAAGGATGACATCGAGAAGGACGTGCGCACGCTTGCAACCTACGCGCGCAACTCGATCATCAAGGCGTTCCGCGACGATCCGCAACATCGCTTCCAGGTGATCGACACCCCCACGCATGACCCGCACGTGCTGGTGCTCGAGGTGGCCTTGATCGAAGTCGTTCCCAGCAAGGTCGTTCTCAATGCTTTAGGATACGCGCCCTTCTTTATCGGAACGGGCATCACCGTCGTGCGGACCATTACCAACGACAAGAGCAGCGCCGCGTTCGAGGCGCGGACACGCGATGACGTCACGGGAAACATCGTGGTGCTGGCCGCCGACCGCGAAGCCGAGCAGTACGCCCCCGTCGATTTACGCGGGCTGACCTGGTACAGCGACGCCGAGGGCATCATCGATGAATGGTCCAAACAGTTTGTCCAGATCGCCAACTCCAAACCCGGCGAGAAGGTCGCCGGCGCACCCCAGTTCCGGTTGCTGCCGTGGTGAAGGGTTTCGCATTAAATGACCGGTCCCAGGCGGTCCGCCGTAGAACCACTCCATGTTGCCCCTGATCCTGCTGCTCGGTGTTCTGGCCAGCACCGCTCCGACTACCGCCGCGTCGCCGGCGCCGTCAACAGCGCCCGCGCCGCCGCCGCCGAAATATCTCATCGAATTCGGCTGGGATGAGCCGACGACCGCGTTCATGCGGGAACATATCGCGCAGATGGAGCAGACGCCGTTCGACGGCACCGTTTACCACGTCCAGTATCGCAAGTCCGACGGCACGATGGGCAGCTTCATGAACGACTGCTGGGGCACGCAAAGTTTTACCGACCCCCAGCTCCAGAACGCCCTGGACGATCTGCGCCACACGCCGTTCCACACGTTCACGCACAATTTCTTCCGTTTCAACGTACTGCCGGGAAACGTCGACTGGTTCGACGATTATTCAGCCATCCTGAACAACGCGCGGCAATCCGCCCGCATCGCATCGCTCTGTTCCAGCGAAGGCATTCTCTTCGACGATGAGCAATACAACTATCCGCTCTTCAATTTCACGAAGCTGAAGGATAAGACGCACCGCACCTGGCAAGCCTGCAGCCAGCAGGGCCGCCTTCGTGGCCGCCAGATCATGCAGGCATTCCAGAACGGATGGTCGGTGGGCGCGCCGCATCGACCGCTTGTGATCATGCTCACCTTCGGCCTGTCGCTGCCGTACGAGGAATGTCAGACCCATTCGCAGAAGCTGCAGGAGGTTCACTACGCCCTGCTCGTCCCTTTTCTGCAAGGCATGTTCGATGCCGCCGCGCCGGATGACCGCATCGTCGATGGATGCGAATTAGCCTACGGCTTCAAGACTCCCAAAGAATTCGCCGACGAGCGCGATGTCATGCTGGAAAAATCCTGCACGCTGCTCGACGACCGCCGTTCCTATCTCCAGCACGTCCACCCCGCCTTCGGCCTCTGGCTCGATTTCGAATGGAAAGAGCGGCCCTTCTATACGGACGATCTGACCAAAAATTATTTCACCCCCGCCGCTTTCGAGCAATCCGTCCGCACCGCCCTGCAAAATTCGGATCGATACGTCTGGATCTACACCGAGAAACCGCGCTGGTGGACCCCCGCCGGCTCCAGCGCCGACCTGCCCGCCGCGTATGTGGAGGCATTGCGAAGGGCGAACGCAAACTAAGGCTACGCCTGCGCATGGTATTCGATTCGCCAACGCTCAATCCGTTACAATCGTTTCGCCTTCCGATTGCCGGCTCGGACGTAACAATGTCGGCAGCAGAACACCATACGTTACCCGCTGGAGGTGCACCGTGGGCCAATGGGACAACCTCAACGCGTTCCGCAATGCGGCAATGCGAGACGACCTCGACGGAATGCTCGAAGCGGTGGGACGCGATTCGTCCTTCATGGCGATGGAGAACCCGGACAATCTGCCCCTTACATATTTGGCCAGGACTTACCAGATTCAAACTTGCGCGCGCGAAGGGCCGATCGAGAAGGTTCGCCAGCTCGTCAGTCAGGATTCTCGTCTGGTCCGTCAGCCGTGGACATCACAGGGATGGCTCCCTTTGAGCCAAGCCGTATGGGGCAATCAACTGGAAATCGTGAGACTATTGCTCAATCACGGCGCTCGCGGGGATGATCGAATCATCGAGGGCGGCGGCACGGTCCTTCAGATGACGGCAGAGTTAGATCGAGTCGAGATGGCGCGGTTGATGATCGAGGCGGGTGCTGACCCGAATATCGTAGCACCCGATGGCGCTTCACCTCTGCGCAACGCGAAGTCAGAGCAGATGAAGGCGGTGCTTTCTCAACGCCGTGGATCGATTGGCGAATAAGCCGGACGCGATCCGCGTTTAGCCGCCGGGCATGCCCAGCGCTCGACTCTATCGCGCTCGCGGCCCTCGCCCGCGCAATCACCATCCATCCACGCTCCGCCCGCACTGTTCACGCGACCGCAATAAGTTTTCCAAATCGCACATTCCGCCGAAAAGCGGCAGGACGTACAATCACCACCAGTCGCGTGCCAGAAGCCTGGCCCGGCATTGGAGGGTAGACAATTGATGCGAATTTCCTCGCCCCTGGTAATCGCTTCGATAACCTGTGCCTGCGCGGGCTTTTTCTCCGCAGGCTGCATCGTTGAGACGCAGGCCCCGCCGCCGGGACCCCCGCCCGGTCCCGTCGTTGTCGCCGAAGCCGATGCGCCGCTCGTGCAGGATCCCGGCGTCGTCGAGATCGACGTCGAGCCCCCGCCCGACCAGCGGCAATATGTCTACGACCCCGGCTACCCACCGGGAACCTACTTCTACGGCGGCTACTATTATTATGGCCGATATCGCTATCCCCACGACGTGTTCGTAAACCGCTACGTCGCCGGCAACGTCCGCGACCGCAGGTACGCCAACGTCGATGAGAACCGCCGTGCCGGCGCCCCCATCGAAGCGCAGCACCGCGCCAACTACGCAAGAAACGGCGGACACCCGCAACCCGCACAGCAACACGGGGACGACCACCACGATCAGGGGCGATGAGGATGCGTCACGCCGCCGAATCGGCAGTCACGACGCAAGTTCAACCGTACGTCGATCTCACGGCGCTGGGCACTGGCGATCAGCGACCACAGGATCGCGTGGCCCCGCGCGGTTTGGTCGTGTGCCCGGAGAACAGCCAATTCTTCCGTCCCACCGCACCCGGCGCAGTGCGGGCCAACTTGCCGGGGCGGCCGCGGGATAATTTGCAAAACTATCCGCCTGACGTATGGAAGCGCGACCGGATGGCTGAGCAGCAGGCGAAGCTGCGCGCCCATCACGCGGCTTTTGTTCCAGCCATCATCCGGTGAGGGACGTGATTGTCGCAACTTATACGAAGCGATTGAAGGGGCGTGAACAATGCAGGACGACATGGCAATGGTGAAACCGCAACAGCTTGAGGCAATCATGCGGGACACCGCCGCCATTGGATTCGGCATGGCGTCCGAACCGCTCACGGGGGCATTGCTGCGCACGCTGGCGGCGGCCAAGCCGCAAGGCCAGTTCCTCGAACTCGGCACCGGGACCGGCGTCGCAACCGCATGGCTTCTCGACGGCATGGACTCGGCTTCCACCCTTCTGACGGTTGATTCGGACCCGGCGGCCGTTGCCATCGCCCGCAGGCACTTGGGGCATGATGCGAAAGTCCGCTTTCACGTTAATGTCGGGGACGTGTTCCTCGCTTCGCTGGCTGGGAAGGCGACCTTCGATCTCATTTTTGCCGACACTTGGCCGGGAAAATACGATCATTTGGAGGATGCCTTGGCGTTGCTCAAACGGGGAGGTCTTTACGTCATTGATGACATGCTACCCCAGCCGAACTGGCCCGATGGACACGCCGCAAAAGTCCCCGTCTTGATTCGGCGATTGGAGGCTCATTCCGACCTGGTGTCGGTGAAAATGCGCTGGGCCACCGGCATCATCATCGCCGCCAAGCGTTAGCCATCCCCCGCGTGCATTCCGCGCCGCCTACGCCAAAACCGGCGGACACGCGCAATCCGCGCAGCAGCACGGGGCGAGCACCATGATAAGGGGCGATGAGAAACGACTCGCGCTGCTGACTGCCTACCCCTGCTCGGCTTCTTCTCTCAGTTTCGTTTGCCAGTCCTGGGCGGTGTGGTAATAGCGCAACACGTAAACAATTTCGCCGATCAACTCATAAACGGCGACGTGGCCATGGCCCTTTCTGTGTCTGCGGATAGTGATGCAACTGCGTTTCGGGCGGCTAGGAACTGACTTACCGGCGAAATAGAGGGTCGCGAGCTTAGCCGTTTCAACTCGAAGGAAAGTGATGTACCGATGCGCTTGCTCCGGGCCATACGTGCGGGCATTCCAATCCCAAATCTCCTCCAGGCTGGCAAGGGCGGCCGGAGATAACCACACACTCAACCGGCGTGTTTTCGCAACCATTCTTGCCGCTTCTTTTCGAAATGTTCGTCAACTTCTTCCATCGTGTAGGTCTTCCCCCCCGCCTTGATCTTCTGCGAAATCTTGTCCAGATGGGCGATCACTTCGGGCGTAAAGAGATGATCGAAGTTTTCTTGCCCGTCCGAAAAGTCGCTTTCCAGCCGGTCGGCCACGAATTCATCGACGCTGCCGAACCCCGCCTCGCGGGCGCGACGCTCGGCTTCTTTGTAGAGCTTATCGTTGAGGCGGACTTGGTACATGGGCATTCATCCTGAACGGCCGTGCACATTATAGCGGTGGCTTGGGCCGCGTCCCATCGATAATTCGGCCCTGGGGAATTGCACAGAACGACCGAACAGCTGACACGCCGCGTTGCATTGACCGGAGATTTTGCGGGTCTATTGCGTGCGCTATGTGAACCGCATCTCTTATCCTGGGTGCGATGGGTCACGATTCGCCGCCGCTCATCGGCGAGACGGCGCACCCAGCGTCGCCTTCTTCACTGCGTCGAACTCGCGAATCGCCGCACAAATCCGACCAAGACTATCCGATTCGGTCAGCGGCGCGATATCGGCAGGCGGAGGCGCGCGGAAATCGGCGTCAGCGGCTCAGGCCTTTTTGGCGTATTTCGCCACGCCGGTGAAATCCAGCAATACGCACCGTTTGTCGCCAACGATCCAGGCATCGTGTCCCGGCGGCATATGGAAGAAATCTCCGGGTCCGTACTCCGTTTCAGATCCATCATCCATTTTGACAATCATCCGCCCTTCCAGAACGTATCCGGTATGCGTGGCCTGACACGACGGAGTTTGCACGATGGGCTTGACGTGAAGAGACCACCGCCAGCCAGGTTCAAACGCCCCAAGGCCAACCGTCGAATCCCCGAGCTGGAATACTTCCAATTTGCCCTTGCCATCTTTGAACGGCCGGGTTTCGTCTGGCGATCCCTTCGCTTTGCGAACCAACTTGCTTGCCATTGGAATATCTCCTTTCTGATTTCCAATTTGAACCGCGGCCGACGACGTGGTCGGCAATAATTTGCAGGATACCGGGATTGGGAGCCTGGGACAAAATTGTTGCCAGGCTCGCGTCTTGGTCAAACGCCGAGCTTTGGACCATGCGATACATGAACTGAAGCTGACGCTGACGGGGTTGTCATCAATACTATTTTTCATCCGCAAGGCGGATATCAGTGATGTCCCCTCATTTGCTCCGCTACCAATCACCTCCGCGGCCGACTTTTGCGGAGCAGCGAGATTTTCATCAGATCGATGGATTGGCAACCGAAACGCGCTTTGTACTCCTCGGCACCGCGCAGAAAGTTGTATTTCGGGAATTTGGCTTCAATGGAACTGCGAATTGCCATCGCGAAGGACGTGCTGCCGGGACTCCAATTCCGCTGGGCGGCATCGAATGTGCAGTTGTAGCCCATCGGGCCTTCGCGCGAGCGGAGCAGGAAGTGCCACGCCGCCGGTTTGTCCATGAGCCACAGCTCGTGCATGTAAAAATCCCCCTGCGCGACAATCGTCGGAACCACCCTGTTGAGAAATCCGCAGAGAAACTCGCGCGAAAACTGGCCTTTGGCGCCTTCCGCCTCGCGCATTGCCGCCAAGCCGCGCTGCAGGGCCGGTTCGATCTCCTGCATGGTGCTCAATGTCAGCCAGCGTGCCCGTCCCTCGGTTTCTGCCTTGCGAATATTTGTCTTCTGCGCCCGGCGCTGCTTCGGGCTGAGCATCGCCAGATATTTCTCCCAGGTCTCGGGCAACTGCAGATACGGCGTGGAATCGACGACGGTTTCCAGATATTCCAAGCCATGATCGGGCGCGATTGCTTTCAAGATCGTGCGGGCCGCGGACGTCTCGGGAATGTTGTGCAGGACCAGACCGCGCGTTGACCAATCCCAATTATCGTTGAGCAAATCCAGGATCACCGGCCAGCAATCTCCGGCCGCGGCAGGGTCAATGAGGGGGTCCAGATAATCACTGACCCACTTTCCGGGGGTTTCCAAAACCGAAGCGGCGCTCAGGGCCAGCGGAAAGACAGCCAGCAATTCGTTGTCGCGGCGGACCGTCACGATGCGCAGCCGTCCGGCGGCGACAAAATGCTCATCGGTCACCGCCCGCTGCCAACCGGGGGAATTGAAAACGGTGGCGCTGGGCGCGCGGGCTTGCAGCGCGGCCCACTCCTGCAGAAATTGCGGATCCGCCGGCCACGCGCGATCACAACGCGCGACCAGTTCCCCCCGTTCCAGCGACAGGCTTTCCCACCCGCGCGATGCACTGATTCTCAGCCCAACCGGGAACAACTTACGCAGCACGCCCAACGCCCGGCCCGCCACTTGAAGATTACGTTTGGAACTTGAAAAGTGTACATTCATATAGTCAACCACACCGGTGGCCAGAACACCGCGCCACCCGATCATTTTGCGATTCATTCGATGGCTCTGGACGGTTTACTGTCCATGCCAAGCGACGTGAGACCCGGCTGGCTTTCGGGCGATCAGCAGGACATTGTCACTGAAGTTTCGGCCCCGAAATCCCAGTAATCTCGGCCATTGGAAAGAAGTGAAAGGCAAGCGTCCTTGATTGGCATATCTAACCTCCAGGTCCATCAGATCGCATTCGCGCGCCATGCGAACCAAATCGAATTCAAGCAATGCGGTTATCTCCGTCGGATAATCTTCCGCACCGCTATTAAAGGCGACGAAACGATTTCTGATCATCAGGTTGAGCTTGCTCAGGAGGCTAAGATGATTCTTAGTTGACAGGAGAATAATCCCCGACGGCTTGGCCAGGCGCGTCAATTCACGCATGATGGTTCGCGGACTTTCCAGGTATTCGATGACGTCAATCGCCGCCACGATGTCGGCGCATTCGGATGCCAATGGAATAAAATCAGCATTGAGGTTGGCGACGACGAATGCCGCGCCCTTGGGAAAGTCTTCAAATCGGATCAGGTCGACGCCAACGTAAGCAGAAAAAAAATCGGAGGCATATCTCCTCATCTGGCCGGAACCGCATCCAATATCCACCATCGTTCCAACCGACGGGCGCAACGCGCGCAGCGCTCGACAGACCTCCTTGTAGACCGCGGGGTGGCTATATCCGCGCGTTCTGATCGCTCTTGACCGCATCGAATTGAAGTGCGACGCGGTTATGGTATTTGGTGGCCGCGCCTGAGCCCCCGAATATTCCACGCCGCCTGAGCCGCGGCTTGCTTGCGAATTTTCCGCATCCTGACTCATTTTCGCACCACCGTGCAAACCCGCAACGAGCTACTTGACGCCGTATTTGGCGGGATTGGCCGCAACAGCCTTGGCATAATTGGCCGGGTCTTTCTCGAAACCCTCGCGGCAATCCGGACAGCACAAGTGATAGACCTTGCCGTCATAGACCTCGACCAGGTTTGAATCGCCAACCTTATCGCCGCTGACGGGACAAATGGCGTTGCGCAAATCAATAGCTTGCGTCGGCTGTGTGGAAGGCTGCGTGGCGGGCGCCGGCGAGGCAGGCATGTTCATACCCGCCATGTCATCGGCCAGGACAAGACTCGCGACGCCAAGCGCCGCCGCCACGGATAGAGAAATCAACTTTTTCGAAAGCATTTCGTGCTCCATTTCCTGTGTGCGAAATCAATGAACCAGGCTGCACACGGTTGACGCCTTGGTTCGACACGACGCGGACAAATCATCCTCGGCCACTAACCTGGGCGATCACTTCACGGCATTCTCAAACACGGCGTTAAGATCGATCCCATCACCACTGAGCTGCGACGCCGTCGCGACCGTGGCCACGGTGCCCGGGGGAAATTTGTAGTCGCCCGGGTCGTCGTAGCCACTCAGCCCTTCGCGCACTTTGACGAGCGTAAACATCCCACCCATGTCGATCGCCCCGAATTGACCCTTCCCGCCGAGCATCGGGATGCTGTTCTTCGGCACCGCCATTTTCATGTCAGCCATATCTCCCATGCCGGTGGTACCCATCGCCATGTAGTCGGGCAGGACCGGCGCCACCGCTTTATCTATCGCGCGCCCGTCCACGCCGATCATGTTCGGGACACTGTGACCCATCTGGTTCATGGCATGGTGGGTCATATGACAATGCATGGGCCAATCGCCTGGGTTATCGGCGATGAATTCCACGGCTCGGGTGCTTCCCACCGGGACGAGCACCGTGTTGGCGGCAAAGCGAGCCGATTCCTGGATGATCCCGCCGTCGGTCTCCGTGACTGTCATTTGAAATCCATGCAGATGAATCGGGTGATGATCCGTCGCCCCCAGATTTCCGAAGCGGATGCGCACACGTTCGCCCAGCCTGGCGACCAGTGGATGGGTTGCCGGGTATACCTTGCTGTTCATCGTTAATATGTTGAACTCCGTCATCTCCGTGGTAACGGGTCGGCGCGCTCCCGGATCAATTCGCCACTCGCTGAGCATGATCACGTAATCGCGATCAGCCGGGGCCTTTGGGCGCTGGCGTGGATGGACGATGAACATCCCCATCAGGCCCATCGCCTGTTGAATCATCTCATCGAAGTGGGGGTGGTACATGAACGTGCCAGGCTCCGGAACCGTGAACTCGTAACGGAATGTCTGGCCCGCGGGGATCGCCGCTTGAGTCAGTCCGTTGACCCCATCCATGCCATTGACGATGCGGATGCCGTGCCAGTGAATCGTCGTGGATTCGGGCAGCCGGTTGGTCACGTAAATGCGCACCCGATCGCCCTCGACGGCCTCGATGGTTGGGCCGGGTGTACGCCCGTTGTAGCCCCAGCAATAGGCGGTCAAACCAGGCGCGAATTCGTTTTGGATTTCGCCGGCTACCAGATGCATCACCTTCACGCCGTCGATGACTTTGTAAGGCAAGGTCGCGCCGTTGGGCGTGTAGACCGGCGTGTAATCGCGCCCCGGCTCGCCCGGTGGTTGCGCCTGCGTATTGATGCTGGTTCGATCCCGGTTCTCATCAATCGGATCGCGCACCGGTGGATTATCCACCGCTCCGCGGGACATATTGCTCACGCTTCCGACAAGCGCGGCGCCACCCGCGAAAGCTGCGGCGCCGAATAATTCACGTCGCGTCATCATGGCGTGTCTCCCTGAGAATTATCCTGTTGCTGAAAATCAGGCCGACTGGTTGGCCTCGTCGAAGGATTTGCCGGCATCAAGCGGCCGCCAACCGCACGCTCCAGGTCAGCCCGTGCGGTCCAGTAATCGCGCAGCGCTTCGATGTATTGTCGCGTCGCGTCGATCTGATCCCGCTTGGCCTGCAGGAGCTGAAACACTCCCACGAACATGCCGTTGTATTGGAGTTGAGTTTGCCACAGCAGGTCCTGCGCGGCGGGCAAGACGTCATCCCGGTAAAGCAGCGCCTTTTCTCGCGCGCTCATCAAGCGCGCGATGGCGCCGCGCACCTCCGCGCGCACGTCCACCGTCAAGGCGTAGTAACGCTGCTCGCTCTGTCGGAGCAGGGCCTCCGCCCGTGCGATCTTCGCCTGGCCCTGATCGAATAGCGGAATGGGGACCGACAACGCCGGGCCAATGCGCCACTGTCCATCCGTTTCGTGCTCGAATTCCGGGCCCAGGTCAACATTTTGAAAGAAACGATAATCCGCCGTCAGGCCCAGCATGCGCGCCTGGATCAACACGTTTTGCCGCGCCGCCGCTACGTCCTGCCGCTGTCGCATCGCCAGGATTTCCAATCCCTCGGTTGAAATCTCCGCCACTGGAACATCCGCAAGATTTGCGACGATTTTCCATTGCGTCTGCGATCCCCACACGCCCATCACATCGTTCACATGTTCGCGCGCTTCGGTCGCAGAAGCCTGGGCTTCCACCAGGTCGGCCCTCGCCCCAATCGCCAGCGCGCGCTGGCTGGCAAAATCCAGATCATCCAGATTGCCGGCATCGTGCAGTTGCGTCGCCACATCGAACGATGCACCCGCTGCCTGGGCAAGCGTCTTTCGCAACTGCACCATCTGCTCGGCGGCTTGATAGCGGTAGAAGGCTTCGCGCGCTTCAGCGGCCAGCGAGAGAATTTCATTCGAGACCGTGGCTTTGGCCTGATCGAACTGGGCTTGCGCCAACTTCCTCCGCGCTGGAATCAGCGCAATGTCCAGGAAATCCTCCGCCGCCCCGATATCCAGGTATGTGCCCGAAGGTCCGCGGTCCGGAAACCGCACGCCCAGATCAAACACCGGATTCTTCAGCAGGCCCGCTTGAACCAGGTCCGCCTGTGCGATCCCCAAATCCTCGAATGTCGCCTGGAGGTGCGCATTGTTCAGCAGCGCAATTTGAACGGCTTGATCGGCGGTTAACCCCTGGCTCAGAAGCTCGTGCACCCTGGCGGCAACGGCCTGGTCGTCGCTCGTGTGCGCATTCCACTGCACGACATAACCGGTGCGATCCGCCGCCAGTCGTTGCACATCCGCGAACCCCGCGTCTTTCGGAACTGATCCGCAGGCCCCCAGGAAGCCGGCGGTGGCAATTGCACAGGCACCTAACGCGGAAGATCGATACATTGGATTCGGCTCCTTCGGCCACGAATCAATATGCGTGATCGCGCTCGCGCAACCCGTGTCTCGGAAAGGGCGCGCGAAAATCGCGGTCGCGCCGGCTTGATGGATCAAGCCCGCAAGCGACTGAAGTTTTGCAGCGGAATCAGATTGTCAGCGCGCAATGAAGGCGCAAGAGGGTGGGACTGGCTATCGGCGGGGATCTGTGATGCTCGTTCCAGCCGAAAATCGTCGGCAATTCGAAGCGATTGATGGTCGATCCAAGGACCCCCATGCACTGCAATCCAAAAGCAAAGCTCGGGCGAAGATTGGATGCCTGTGAATGGTCTCGATCAATGTTCATCGCGCCCTGGCAATGTGGGCATTGCTCCTGCTGCTTGCCGGGCTTCGGATTCTTCTGGGGGTCGCGCGCCGCGTCCGGAGCTCCATTTTTGTCACTGAATCGATCGGAAGGGGAGCAACAGCAACATGACCCCGCGCGGTCATCCTGGCCCCCGCTTCGCATAAGCGTGCCGCAAAAGCAGTTGACACCCGACAACAGCACGCAAACCGCCGCCAATGTGCCCATGAGTTTTTGAAGCCAAATGCTGATCATCGCCTCGCCAAGTGACCCACCATGCTACGATCTGTCGCGCCATCCGGTCAAGGGAGGCGCTTTCTGAGTCATCCCCAATTTGCAGAACCCCACTCTTTCTGATTTCCAATCTGAACCTCGGCCAGCGACCGTGGTGGCCAATGATTTGCAGGTGGGAGCCTGGGACAAAATTTGTTCCAAGCTCGCGCCCGGAACCGCCGCGTCGGCGTACCCATTGAGGCCCAGCACCGCGCCAATTACGCGCGAAACGCCGGCCACCCACAACCCGCGCAGCAGCAGCATGGAGAAGAGCACCACGATTAAGGCCGATGACCACCGGTGGCACCCGCCGTCGGGGCTGTCGTCAATATTTATGAATGTCCCCTTATCCGTTTCATGAATGTCCCCTTATCCGTTTCTCTGCAGCAACTAAGGGTCGAAACGGGATAGGTGTAGAGCTGAATCCAGTCGGATGGGTGTACTCGCAGGCTAAGCTGCACGCCGCCGCCATAGGCGACGTGATTGAACGTCTGCGCGAAATCGGGCGACTGGCAGGACGGTGCAAATCATATTCTCGCCTACCTGTTTTTTTTTCATGGTGCTACTCACAACTGGTTCAACGGTTCTTATTGACGGCCCGCAAGAATCTTGAATGGCGAAAAAGCCGCATAGACTGCACGCTCATGGCTCTGTTGCTCGTAAACATGCACGGCAAGGGTGAAGCATCTCTTTCAAATCAGATGCGGCAGACGAAATCGATGTCACCGGATTACGCCCTCAACTGGTGGAAACAACGAAATCTTCGTCCACCAGACCTAGATCCGGTTGAGTTCATGCTGAAAAGGATTGAGTGGCGGTACGCCAAAGGTGTACCTGTGACCACGGGCAGTTTTGTCTATCTCGGCGACTCCACGCTACGTCTGCCTCACGTTCGGGAGCGTGCGAATCAGTTATCGCTGGCTCCGGCTACTTTGCTGCTCACATCACCGCCATACTGCGGCGTCACAAATTATCACTACGACCAGTGGCTGCGACTTTGGCTTTTGGGCGGACTACCAAATGCACTCACCATCAAAGGTCGCTACAAAGGCAAGTTTTTCGACCAGCAAAGGTATAAGAAGCTCTTATTTGATGTGTTCACTGGCGCGAAACCGCTTCTGGACAAAAATGCGGTGGTTTACGTCCGTACTGATTATAGAGAGTTGACTCTGAACATGACGACAGAGGTGCTGAAAGAAGTCTTTCCGAAAAGCGAATGTTCCAACGTCACCGGCCTGTCGACAAGCCCACGCAGACCCATCTATTTGGAAACAAGATCGAGAAGTCGGCCGAGGTGGACGTGATGCTTCTTCCGGCGGCTTAGACTTACCCTGCGATCAGAGGAGCGAGTTTGGTAAGTGGCATCAAACACCGATCTCTATGAATTACGTCGGAGTTGTGGGAGAATGATCAGAAGTTACTTTTATACAAAGCCTTGTGTGCGATTCATCTCAACAATCCCAGTTCGGTCCGAGGGCAAAAACATTTTATGAAGGTTCCTTGAGGAAGTTGCGAGTTGGGGAGGAAGTTGCGAGTTGCTAGTTGCGAGTGAATCGGCAATGCGACGGCTTACTGCACTTCCACTTCATCATTCAGTATCCGTGTCCCTTCCATCTCTCTCAACCCACTCCGCACCTTCGCATTCTGGATCAGCTTCACATTGCTGAAGCGATACAGCTTGATGATCGTGCGGCCGGGGCCCAGCTGCATGACCAATCGCTCCTGACGCGGTTGGCCCGGGTAGACGGCGAAGGCGCTGTAGTCGATCGGCTTGTCGCCGTAATTGCTGATCATCTGCTGCACGATCAGATCGGCCTTGTCGCGCAAAGCCAGGGTTTGCATGCCGACATCGCTGAGGCCCAGGCTCACGGAGATCGGGACGGTGAAATGGATTTCCTTCTCGGCCTGGACCTGGAAATTGGCCTGGATGGTCTTGGGACCGGCGAAGCTGTTGTAGGGGAATTCGATGCTCAACTCGCGGTCGAAGGTTTCGCCGGGGTTGAGGGTGAAGGTAAAGACGGACGGGGTGAGTGTCCAGCCGGCGGGCGCGGTCAGCTTCACTGTCCCACCGATGGTCAGGTGGCCGCTGTTGCTGAAATGCAGTCGGCGCGGGTGCGGCTCGAAACTGGATTCCAAGAGCGGCTTGTCCAGGCCGACGCTGGCGCGCATCTGCGCGGTGTCGCCGTCGATGTCCACCAGGAAGATGGGCATGGGGCCGACATCCAGGTTGACGGTTTCGGCATCCCCGCCCGGAATGTTGGCCGGCTGAATGACCGGGCTGACATTTCCCCACAGGTCGATGCGCGTGGGGTGCGCGCCCAGGTTCAGGGCCAGCGGTGTCGAGCCGGCCTGGTTGCTGCGATTCCACAGCACGACGATCCCCTCGCCGTCGCGGTCGAAGAGGAAGGCGTCAACATTGTTGGAATTTGGGATCTTCCCCTCGAACGTCGCCCCGGCCAGCTGCGTCACCAGCGTGCGGATGATCATCAGCATCTCTTTGGGTTCATCGCACACCTGCTCCCCCTGCCGGCGGACGGTGAACGGCAGGGGCAGATCGATCCGGCTCGCGCCGCCCGCCAGCGCATACACCACCCGCTGCGCCAAGTCGCGGATCTGCACCTCGCGGCCATAGCTGTCATCCAGCAGTTGCAGGCTCAGGGAAAGGTTGTGCCCCTCGTGGCCGCGGATGTCCTGGATATACAGCGGCAGTTGCGCGGGCAGGACATCGGGTGGGACGGACAGTGCGACGGTCGCCGGCAGCTTGCCGCTCAGGTCGTACCAGGCGGGCCAGGGCATGGCCAAATCTGGCTTGCCGATCAGTCCCGCGAATTCGTTGTAAAGCAGGTCGTAGACGCGGCGCATCTGCGGCTTCTCGAGGAACTCGGCCGCATCGGAATCGGCGCCGAACTGCCAGCGATCCAGGTGGTTGGCATGGCGGGCGACGAGGTACGCCAGCTCCGGCCGCCAGATAGTCGGTGATGTCTTGAGCAGTTGCGTCCAACTGTCGCCGCCCACCAGTTGTGATAGCGACGGCGGCAGCGCGGTCAGGCAGGCGGTGGGTGTGATGCCCGCTTCCTGCAATCTCTCCAGCAGCGAATCGAAAGCGATCGGATCGACCTCCTGGATATCTCCCGCGCGGCTCCAGACGGCCAGCTTCACCCGCCCCGCGGACATGAACGGCAGGATGTCAGGGAGCTGCGACCATCCTTCGAACGGCAGATCGGTGGCGATCACACCAAAGCGCGGATCGGGCTTGGCCGACACCGCATCGTCCGCCAGGCGAACCAGGTGCAGATCCTGCTGCCCGACGAATTGCCCGCGGCTGGTCATCACCAGCGTGGCGGCGTACCAGCCGGGCGGCAGGTCCGGCAGCGCCAGCGTCATCTGCTTGCGGCCGGGACCCAGATCCTGCGCGGCGGTCATGTCCAGTGCCCCACTGCGCTGGTAGACGCTGGCGCCCCCGGCGTCGCGGATGACAAGCTGCGCCGCCAGGTCATCCGTGAAGCGATCGTTGACCAGCACGCTCAGGCAAAGTGGATCGCTGCGCCGGAAAACGTTGCCGGGCCGCTGCGTGCTCAGCAGGACTTGGGGGACTTGCGAGATTGTCACATCATCAAACCAGGCCGACCCGTTGATGTCCTGATCGAAAAGCGAGCGCGGCCCCAGCGTTGACGGTGAATAAAAACTTGGCTGCAGCAGTTCCAGTTGCACTGCCAGGTGCGCCGCAGCAGGATCCTGGGCCGTCAGCTCCACGGTCAGTGGATGCCAATCCTCATCCGGAACCTTGGCTGCATATAGCTCGGAATGGACGGTCGAATTGGGGATGATGTTGCCGTCGATATCGGTCAGATACACCGAGAGGCGCGCCCGCGCGTGGGGGAACGGCGTGGTCTGCACGAAGCACTCGACCCGGTAATGGGCGTTCGGCTGAACGAGGATTTGGTTGGGATCGTAGCGATAGATCAGCGAACCGCCGTTGAGATCGAATCGGAAGCTGTATTCCCCGGAGTGTGCGCGATCGTTGCTGAGCCGCCCATTGACATAATGGGGCAGCCCCGGCCCGTCCAGCTTGACCCAGTGCATGGGCAGGTCTTCACGGTTTCCCAGCCGTCGTTCCTCGAACCCGATGAACTTGAGCACCCGGCTGGTATCCGCCGGCGTGGCGTGTGCCGCCGGCGCGAATGAGATCGCCAGGGCACAGGCGCAGAGGAAGATTGGCAGTCGTGGTCCGATAAATCCATTATCGGACAACTGCCGCTGCAACATGAGGAGCGTGCGGTCATAGCCCCGCATGTACATGCGGGGCTTCGGCGTGAGGTTGTGTAGCCCGTAATGGGCAGACGGCCGCCACCGTCCAGCACGCGGTGGCGATGACGAAATAATAGTAATTGCAGAAAGCCTGCTTGTTGAAGGCGAAAAAGGTGAAGTTGATCAGGGTGACGGCGGCGGCGAAGCCGGCGGGGGTGCGGGCACAGCGCCATAACGCCAGCGCCGCCGCCGGAGCGACGGCCAGCAGCGGTGTGATGAGCGGCGGCCGCCAGCCGGGAACCGCCAGACGCCGCTGGTCGATCGCTTCGGGGTGGAACGTCCGCGCCCACCAGACCAGATAACTCAGCGCATCGGCGCGAAATGGCTGCACCAGTTGCCAGCTGACCACGGCGCGGAAAAATTGACGAGGGTTCCAGAGGAAAAATGGCAGCGTGATCACCGCGGCCACGGCGGCGGCTTTGCATAACGTCACCAGCGTGTTCTTCCAGAAATTCGGGCCATGCACCAACAGCAGTACCGCCGGCAGCGACAGGATCGTGTACTGCTTCGTCGCGAAATAAATTCCCAGGGCATAGGGCAGCGCGCGCGGGAATCGGCAGGCGCAGAGCATCACGATGGAGAACGTCAGCATCAGCATCGGCTCCGACCACGCCAAGTCGGTCACGTACAGAGCCCGGGGCGTGAGCAGAAAGATGGTCGCCGCCAGCGCCCCCCACCGGCCCGGGCGCGCCATGCACATCATTGCCGCCGAAAGCATTAGCGCCGCTACGTGCGCGTAGCGGACGTCGCCGCCGAACAGATATCCCGGAACCGCCAGCAGAAGACTCAGGGGAAAATATGGAAAGCCGTAGGTGAGCTGCTGCTGTTCATCGACGACGCCGGGCCCATAGAACGGCGTGCCGGGGCCGTAGATGTTGGGAAATCGCACGACGCTGGGGTCATACGGATTCCTGCCGTGCAGCAGCGTCGCCGATGCGTTCTGCTGGAACATCATGACATCGATGTGCGGGTCCTTCGCCAGGTTGTTGAATGCGACGGTGGCGATCATGCCGAACGCCGCGAGCATGACCAGCAGCAGCGGCCAGCGCAGCGCCCTCAGGTTCAACGACAGTGCCAGGCCCAGGGCCATCACCAGCAGGACTCCGGTGCGGATGGTGTCCATTGATTGGCGATACAGGGGCGTGGCCCGGGATGCGACCGGGATATGCGTCTCGCGCAGCAGCGCCATCGGCTGCACGATCACGACGATGATCAGCAGCAACGTCAGCCAGCGGCGCAACGATCGCTCCACGGTGGGATATTCCCCCATCGTGACGGCGGCGATGCACAGCGCGAATGCCACCGTCAGCCAGGCGAGGGCGGTCGCGCTGTAATCGCCCAGGTTGTCGTCGATGGCCAAGCCGACGCACAGCGCCGTCAGCGTCATGCCGGCGGCGACGGCCAGGCGATCGTGCATCAGGGGTTTTGCCCTATCGTCCGGAAGGCTGGGATTCATGCGGAGGCTCGCGCCTCGATGTGATAACCGGCGGAGGCATTTTTGTCATTCATCGCGGGACTTCGCACCGCTTCGAACACGAATTGCATGGCGAACAATCTCGGGAACAGGCGCACCATTCCATGCTGCACGTGCACGAGCTGGTTGTAAATCCAGCTCCCCTCGCCGGCGGGCCACAGCTCGTCCAGGGGAACAGGCGTGCCCGAATAGTGCCGGACCCGCAGATCGGCGGCGGCGAGCAATTGTCGCGCGGTGTCGAGCGTGAGGAACTGCAAGTGTGTTTTGTCCAGGATGCCGCGCTGCATCTTGGGAAAGCGGCCCCCCAGCAGCATCAGCCGCACCGCCAGGTGCGCGACGTTGGGGACGGAAATGAGATACACGGCATCGGGCGCGGCGACCTGGTGGATGCGCCGCAGCACCGCCACCGGATCGCCGGTGTGTTCCAGGACATCGGCGCAAACGATGGTCTGATATTTCTGATCGGGGATGGGCGCCTGCTCGATCGTCCCGACGACGACGTGGCGATAGTGCGGCTGGCAGGCATTGGCCCAGGGCGCGTACGGCTCGACGGCGTCGATGACCAGTCCGCTGCCCTGCAACATTTCGCCGAGCATCCCCTGTGCCGCCCCCACGTCCAGAATCGGACCCCGCCCCAACTCTCGCACCCGCCGTGATATCTGCTGATGACTACTCCTGGGGTCGCGGTGCAGCCGGTAATGCGGCATGCGGCCTCCAACGATGGCGGATCGCGTACTTCATCGTCTCACGCACGCAGTTCCACGCATACGGAATGCCGTTCACGTGACAGATCTCATCCCCGTAATACGTCGGGATCGGCACCTCGCGGATGCGATAGCCGCGCTTGAGGAACTCCAGGATGATCTGCGTGTCGAAATGCCAATTGCTGGTCAGTGATTCCAGCGGGATATTATTCAGCGCGTGCACCGAATAGGCGCGGTAGCCGGAATGGAATTCGGTGAAGTTGGCGCCGATCAGGGTGTTTTCGATGCCGGTCAGGATGCGATTGCCGATGTACTTGTAAAACGGCATGTTCCCCTTGCGGGCCGCGCCTTTGATCATCATTCGCGAGCCCATCACCATCTCCGCCTCGCCGTTCTCCAATGGGGAGAGAAGATCCTGCATTACTTCCGGCGCGTATTGGCCATCGCCGTGCAAAAGCACGACGATGTCCAATCCCTGCATGATGGCGTACTGATATCCACGGCGCTGGTTGCCGCCATACATCAGGTTCACGGGATTGCGATAGATCGAAAGCTTCCCCTCGTGCAGGTCCTGCTGGCATTCCAAGCCAACCTTGTGGGTGTCGTCGGGGCTGGCATCATCGAAGACGAAGATTTCCTGGATTTTCTCCGCGACCGACGGGGGGATACGCTGCAGGACCCCCCGCAATGTGTTTCGGGCGTTGTAGGCGACGACCAGGATGCCGATCTTCTTCATGGAGACTCACCATCCGCATGCGAGAGTTTCGGCGATCCATGCCCATCCATCGTTATAACAAAAATCGCCATGGCAAAGAATTCTATTTCCCTGTTTTACGGCTTATCAGACCGATAAGTTCAGTCATGCGGGGGTTTTAAGGTCCTGTATCCGCGGCGGGCAACTGCGCCGGCCAAACGGGTTGTCTAAAGTGCAATTCGGTCCGATTCGATGCAGATATTTGAGGAGTTCCCATGAATACACCATCAACCCCCACCGGGGGTGCGGCCAATTGTGATCCTGCGCAATCCGCTGAACAGCGCGCCGAGGGACCGGATCGACGCGAAACCGTGGTCGACCGGCGCTATGGGCTGGAGCGACGGCTCTGCTCCGCGGAGGATTCGGCGTATGGCGGCCCGGAGCGCCGCGCCGCCGCCGACCGCCGCGGGTCCACCGGCCTGGAACGTCGCCGCGGGCCGGGGCGCCGTCTGCCCGACCAACGCCGCTCGGCCGAGGAAGGCGAGCTGACCGCCGAGCAGTTCGAATTCGTCATGGCCATCGAAGCCTACAAAAAAGTCAACAAGCGTCTCTATCCCACCTGGACAGAGGTGCTGGAAGTCATTCAGCAGCTGGGATATCGCAAGGTGTCACACCGCGACATCGTGCTGCCCAACGTGCCCGAGCCGGCGTTGTGCAAGGTGGCCTGAGGAAATGATGAATGATGAAGTATAAATGATGAATGAATCGCTCGATATTTTGCATTCATCATTCATCATTCATCATTTCACCCCCCCCGCCTTTCCCATCTCATCGGCCGTCTCTACAATGGCCCGGCCGTGTCCCACGACATCTACGAATCTCCTCTGGCGACGCGCAATGCCAGTGCGCCAATGCTCGCGCTGTTTTCTCCGCGACACAAATTCGGGCTATGGCGGCGCCTGTGGCTGGAATTGGCGCGCGCTCAGCGCGAGCTGGGACTGGATCGCATCACCCCTTCGGCACTGCAGCAGATGGAGCGCGCGGTGGACCAGATCGACTTTGAAGCCGCCGCCGCCTGGGAGAAACGGCTGCGCCACGACGTGATGGCGCATATCCACACCTTTGCCGAGGCGGCGCCGGCGGCGCGAGAGATCATCCACCTGGGCGCCACCAGCCAGTATGTGGTCGACAACGCCGACCTGATCATCATGCGCGATGCGATGACGCTGCTGGCCGGGCGGCTGGCGGCGACCATCGACGCACTGGGTCGATTCGCGCTGAAATGGAAGGATCTGCCCACGCTGGGTTACACGCATTTCCAGCCGGCGCAGCTCACCACCGTGGGCAAGCGCGCGGCGCTGTGGGCGGGGGATTTTGTCCTAGACCTGGAGGAGATCGAACACCGCATCGCCGCCCTGAAATTCCGCGGCGTCAAGGGAACCACCGGCACGCAGGCATCATTCCTGGCCCTGTTCGACGGCGACCACGCCAAGGTTCAAGCCCTGGATCGAATGGTCACGCAAAAGTTTGGATTCGACCAGTCTTTCAGCGTCACTGGCCAGACCTATCCGCGCAAGGTCGATGCCCAGGTTGTCTGCACCCTGGCGGGGATCGCCGCGAGCGTCCACAAATTTTGCAATGACATCCGCCTCCTGGCCGGCTTGAAGCAGATCGAAGAGCCGGCCGAAGAGGAGCAGATCGGCTCCAGCGCCATGGCGTACAAACGCAATCCGATGCGCTGCGAGCGGGCGACGGGATTGGCCAGGTTCGTGATCAGCCTGGTTTCCTCGCCGCTGCAGACCGCGGCCGAGCAATGGCTGGAGCGGACCCTGGACGATTCGGCCAACAAACGCCTGAGCATCCCCGAGGCGTTCCTGGCCATCGACGGTTGCCTGATGCTGGTTTGCAACGTCGCGCGGGGATTGGTGGTATATCCGCAGGCCATCGCGGCCGCCGTGGCGGCGGAGCTGCCGTTTATGGCGACGGAGGAGATTCTTATGGCCGCCGTTCGCGCCGGGGGAGATCGACAGGATCTGCACGAGCGCCTGCGGCGCCACAGCCTGGCCGCCGGGCAGGCGGTCAAGCAACAGGGCCAGCCGAACGATCTGTTACGCCTTCTAGCCGAGGACCCGGCTTTTGGTGGGATCGAACTGACCAAGGTCATCAATCCGGACCGGTTTATCGGACGGGCTCCCCAGCAAGTCGAGCAGTTCGTGGTGGATATCGTCGCTCCGATAACTCAGCGATACGCGGAACAGCTCGATATGAAAGGTGATTTTGATGTTTAGTCTGGGCAACCCGGGATGAATAGCTAACAAAATGGGTTATCGGAGCGGTCCAAACGTCACATTCGACGTAAGTCCGAATATCGAAAAATTTTATTTCGTTGCGTTGCGGTCTTTCTGCTGATATTCTTCCGCTGTTCTTGGGGAAATAGGATGTCTCTTAAAGGAGCGGGCGACCAATCCGACTTGCAGTCGTTCTTTTCCAGCTATCGTCTAATCGGTGATTCTCCGATCATGACGGGACTGAAAAAGGCGGCCGGCGATATTGCGCCGCGGCGGTCGACCGTGATGATTCTGGGCGAAACCGGCAGCGGCAAGGAAATGCTTGCCCGCTACATCCATCAGCAGTCTCCCCGCGTCACTCAACCGTTTATCCCCGTCGATTGCTCTTCTCTCAGCGATACCCTCTTTGAAAGTGAATTGTTCGGCCACGTGAAGGGCGCATTCACCGGTGCGACCCGCGATTCACTGGGCTTCATCCGTGCCGCCAACGGTGGAACGCTGTTCCTCGACGAAATCGGCGAATTGAGCCTGCATCTGCAATCCAAGTTCCTGCGCGTGTTGCAGGAGCGTTGCGTGGTGCCCGTCGGCGACGTGCGGCCCATCCCGGTCGATATCCGAGTCGTCAGCGCCACCAACCGTCCGCTGGATGCAATGGTCCGCGATGGGTCGTTCCGACAGGACCTGTTCTTCCGCCTCAACGTCGTCGTTCTGAAGTTGCCGCCATTGCGCGAGCGCGGTGGTGACATCGTCCCGCTGGCGCAGCACTTCCTCAAGACGCAGGCCGATCTTTACAGCGAGCCGTGCCGGCGAATCTCCCCCGAAGCCGCCATGCTGCTGCAGGATTACACCTGGCCTGGCAACGTCCGTGAGCTGGCCAACGTGATGGAGCACGCCCACGTGATCGCCTCGGGTGAGGAGATCACGGTGGCCGATCTCCCCCCGCGGCTGCAGGCAACCGGACAGGGTGAGGCAACCGATGAGCTGAGCCTGCTCGACGTCGAGCGCTCTGCCATCGCCAAGGCCCTGCGAAAAGTCAACTTCAACAAGACCGCCGCCGCCAAGCTGCTTGGGATCAACATCCAGCGCCTCAATCGACGCATCATCCGCCTGGGCATCCGCCTGCCGGACGGCCGCTGAATTCAGAATCCATCATCGCAGAAAAACGCCGCGAGACTATTCGTCCCGCGGCGATTGTGTTTTTACACCGCGACTTTGTTAAATCGCGCGACTTTGGCTTCAGGTTCCCACCTGCGAGGGCTGCGTCGTGCTGGGCTGCGTGGACGGTGTCTTCACTTCGCGCGTCAGCAGGCTGGTCACGATGCCCTGCGAGTTGAAACCGATCATGATCATTTGCGCATCGAAATTGTGGTCGCCCAGCGTTGAGATGGCGTTGACCCCGCCCCAGCCCCACACCTCTATCACACCGGGCCGCGCGGCTTTTTCCACGCCCTCCATGCGCGTCGGCACCCGGGCCTTGCAGCTGGGTTGGCCCAGAATCTGCAGCACGTCCGCCTGATTGGTGCTGCCGCACTGGATCGTCGCCGCCTTGGGCGCATCGGCACTAGTTTTGTCTTCATCGAACGAGCTGACGTAGGCATACCCGTTGAGCGTGCCGTTGTGGAATTCCAGCGCCAGGCTGCGCACTTGCGCGTTGGACAGGTCGGCATGGGCGTAGGAGTAGATCAGGATGACAAACGAGCCCTGGTCACCGTTTTCGGTCGACACGTTGGGCGGATCGCCAAAATCAACCCGCGCCTGCGTCTCGGTCGTACTGCCCAGCTGCAGGCCCCCCACCTTGCTCGCATTAAAATCCTGTCCCACGGTCGCGCAGCCGCCGGCGCACACCAGCGCCGCGAGAAACGCCCAGCGGTAATTGAATCCCATTCGTCTCACAGTTTGCTCCTTCCGTAAAATCGTTCCTCTGCAAACGAGTGGGCATGAAAACATGTTCGGCGGGTTCGGTCAACAAGCGCGCGATCAGGCGCCGGCTCATTTGTTTCTATTTAGCCGCGGTGCTTGCACCGCGCGTCCGCGAGGCGCCGACGACGCGCGGTGCAAGCACCGTGGCTCAATGTGGTGGCGCAACTCACTCGGCATCCTTCAACGCCGCGAGCGCGGCCGCCGCTGGCGACGCGATTCCCCACCGCGCTTCGCGTGCCTGGATTGTTTCGCATCCCGCGGCGGCGGCAACTCAATCCCGCCCCGGCCATGAAGGTTCACGATCGCCAGATCCAGCTCGCGCCGCGCGGGGTCAACCTTCACGATGCGCACGGTCGCCGTGTCGCCGATGCCGATGCGCCGGCCCGTGCGCTGCCCGCGGATCACACCGCTGCGCTCATCGACGTCCCACCAATCGTCCATCAGGTCCTCGTAGCGGATCAATCCGTCGATCAGCCAGTCCGTCAACTGCACGAAAATGCCGAAGTTGGTGATGCCCGTGATGACGCCGGGAAAATCGTCGCCGATCTGGCCGGCGAGCAGTTCCAGGATCTTCACCTGCCGCAGCTCGTGCTCGGCATCTTCGGCGCGGCGCTCGGTGAAGCTGATGTGCTTTCCCAGCTCGACCAGGTTCTCTTCGCTGGGCACGTCGCGCAGCGTCTCCTGCCGGCGCCGCCTGGCGGTTTGGCTGGACCCAGCGATGTACTGATCCAGCAATCGATGGATGGTCAGATCGGCGTAGCGGCGAATCGGGCTGGTGAAATGGCAATAATGCTGGCTGGCCAGGGCATAGTGCCCGATCGGCTTCGGCGAATATTCGGCGCGGGTCAGACTCTTGAGCACCGCCAGGTTGATCGCGAACGCCTGCGGCTTGCCCTTCACCGACGCCAATAGCTGCTGCAGCGCCTTACGGTCCAGAGTTTTGGGCAGGCGGAAGCCCGAAACTTCCACGAAAGTCCGCAGACGCGATGAATCTTCCACGTCGGGATCCGGATGGATGCGGCGCAGGAACGGCACGTCCAGCGAATCCAGCAGCCTGGCCACCGCCTCGTTCGCCTCCACCATGAACATCTCGATAAGGGTGTGTGTGAAGCTGTGATCCTCGGGACGAGCGCCGACGACCTTGCCCTGCTCGTCCAGGATCAGGTCGATCTCCGGCAGGTCCAGCACGAGCTGCCCCGCCGCCAGCCGGCGCTTCTGGATTCGCCGCGCAAGCTGGTCCATCTGGCGCAGCAGCTCGACGACGGCGGGATCGTAGGAATCGAGCTTGCGCGGGCCGTCGGGATGCGGAATCTGATCGGCGTTGTCGATGATCGCCTGCGCCTCGGTATAGCGAAGACGATTGGCGCTGCGAATGACCGTATTGGCAAAATGCGTGCGGATCGGCTGCGCCTCCTTGTCAAGCACGATGAACGCGCTCTTGCACAGCCGCGGCACGCCCTCCTGCAGGCTGCACACGCCGTTGGACAAAATCTCCGGCAGCATCGGGATGACGTGGCCGGGGAAATAGCAGCTGTTGCCGCGCGCCGATGCCTCCTGATCCAGCGGCGTGCCCGGCTCGACAAAAAACGACACGTCCGCGATATGCACACCCAGCTCCCACTCGCCGTGCTCGAGCTGACGCAGGCTGATGGCATCGTCGTAGTCCTTGGCATCATCCGGGTCGATGGTGCAGATAACGCGGTCGGACAGATCCATCCGATCGGGCCAATTTTTCTGGGAATTGAACCGCGCGACAGCCGTTCGGGCCTGCTGCAGCGCGGGCTCGGGAAACTCGCCCGGCAGATTGAATTGAATGATGACCGACCTCAGATCGACGTCTTTCTCACCGGCGGCGCCGAGGATTTCGGTGATGACGCCAGCGGGCGCTCCGCCTTCGCTGGGATAGGTGGTCAATTCGATGACAACCTTGGTCCCCGGCTTGATGTGCCGGCTGGCGGCGTCGGGGGCGAGGATCGGCTCGGTCAGCACGTTGCCATCGGGCAGCACCACCCACTGACCGCGAATCTTCGCCAGCGAGCCGACGAATTTTTTCTGCGAGCGCGTGATGATCTGCACGACTTTCCCGCGATACATCACCTTGCCGTTGCGCTGCTCGCGGTTGGTGATCCTGGCGCGGACGATGTCGCCGGTGATGGCGCCGCCGTTGTCCTCCTCGGCGATGAACAGATCGGCCCGCCCCGCCGGATCGGTCGGAACGACAAAACCGAAGCCGCGCTTGTTCTGCCGGTAGGCGCCGATGATCGAGTCATCGCTGACGTGCTGCGACGGCAGCATGACGCTGCCGCCCGCGCCCAGGACAATCCGCCCCACGTGCATCAGCTCGCGCAGCGCCTCGCGGAACGCGTGATACTGATCGCCCTGCGTCAGTTCCAGTTCTTTGGCCAGCCTGCGCGGCTTTTTCGGCAGGTAATCGGCGGATTTGAGGTGTTCTAATATTTGCTTCTGCAGTTCAGACATGTGTTCTTTCTAGTAATAACAGATCGGGTCATGCCGACTGAAGTCGGCAGGCCGCTGGGATTTCAAAATTCTAAGGCAAGGGACGGTTCAATCAATTCGGGCAGGAAACTGACGTGAAGCTCACCTAAACCAAAACTCCTTCTCTAACGACCTGATCATAAGCGCCAGGGGGGCTTTTGTAAAGATCGGCCAAATCCCCACCATTGTTCACTGGAATCTCACCCCTCCACCACGCTCTTCTCAATCGGCTCGACCGTCACGCCCTCGGCGCGGAGGAATTCAATCGCCGCATTCACCTGGGCTTCCGAGCCGCTCAGCAGCACCGCCATGATGCCGATCTCGTTCTGCACGCTGGCCTGGCGGATGTCGAAAACGACATCGGGAAACGTGCGGCTCATCTGCCAGATAATCGGCTGCTCCACCTGCGCCCGCGTGGGGAAGGTGAACCAGCATCGCTTTGAAAAATCTTTTTGAGCCATCGCGCCTCTACCCGGCTTTCCTTGTGCGATGCTTCATCTTCCCCTCCAGCGGCAAATCCCATTCTTCGGGTGTGTAGGCAAGGATCATTCCGACAAGCTGAATCGCAGATGGTCCAAATTCAGCTTCCAAAGCATCCATGATCCTATTTTGTCTTCGAAGGTCGTCCATGCGCCTGAAGGCGGTATCTATGACAAGACCACTGATGCGCGGACCCAATCGCTCCAACTTGAACGTCGGGCGCTTGAGCTTCAGCCGGCGGCCGAGGACCTGCTGCACCTTCTTAGCCGTTATTCTTGGCATAATTCCTCACCGCGCTTGATTATAGCTGTACAATCCTCGAAGTAACGAGCCACAACAAATCCGAGCGTTTCGCCCTGATGCATTTTCCCATTTTTCCTCCACAGCGATTCCAGATAGCGTTGGGATGCAAATCTCAAATCGTTATGCCACATTGTACTGACTCAATTGACCGCGGCCTTAAATTCCGTGTCACGGCGGGCCCGCAACAAATAGTCCCAGATTGGCTACGGCGTCGAGAAGCTGTGCTAGATTATGCCCTGTTTCGAGAGATTTCTTGCCCCACCGCACATCCGGGTCCCCTTTCCACACGAGGGCGCGAAGCATTGCTTCAACAGCACGTCCGGCCAGATAAACTGAACCAGCAAGTCGACGGGCCCGCAAGAGCATTTGCGATTCGCCCAGGCGCTCGATCGCCGCCTGCCGGTAATCGGAGGCCCCGAATTTCAAGACTCATCCGAAACTTTTGCAGCGCCCCCCGCAATCGCCGGGACGATGCTCAGCTCATCCCCCGCCTTCACCGGTGTCTCCAGGTTCTGCAGGAAACGGATGTCTTCATCGTTCAGATAAACGTTCACGAAACGATTGAGCTGGTTGGGTCCTTTGAACAGACGTGTCTCGATGCCCGCGGCCTTGGCCTTCAGGCCATTGAGCACTTCACCGACGTTGGCGCCGCTGACCTCGATGACATCGGCGCCGCCGCTGTAGCTTCGCAGGGGAGAGGGGATTCGCACTTTCACGCTCATGTGTCTCCTTCTGGTTTGGCGCGATTATACGACGGGAACGCCCTGGCGTGAGGGGCGCGGCAATTTCTCGTGGGTTTGCAGCTTCGCCTCGACCTGGTGCCGCGCCAGGAACTCGTCGAATTCCGTCAGCTTCGCCTCGATCACCTCGGGCATGGGCAGATCGTTCTGCACGGTCTCCAAGGTCTTCAGCCCATTGCCGGTGATGCTGATGACGATCGACTCATCGCGCGGGATGCGCCCCTGCTGGATCAGCTTCATGGCGACGGCCAGCGTGGTGCCGCCGGCCGGCTCCGTCCAGATGCCTTCGGTGCGCGCCAGCAGCTTGATGGCATCGACGATCTCGCGATCGGTGGCGCTCTCGCCCCACCCGCCCGAATCCTTCACCGCGTGCCAGACGTAATACCCATCCGCCGGATTGCCGATGGCGATGCTCTTGGCGATCGTGTTGGGCTTCTGCGGCTCGATGATGTCGATGCCCTTATGGATCGCCTTGACGACCGGATTGCACCCCGCCGCCTGCGCCGAATAAATCTTCGGCTGGTTGTCCGCCACCAATCCCAGCTCGATGAATTCGCGGTACGCCTTGTAAACCTTGGGCAGAATCGTCCCGCCGGCGGTGGGGACGACGGTGTGCTGCGGCAATCGCCAGCCCAGTTGCTCGGCGATCTCGAAACCGTGCGTCTTGGCGCCCTCGGTGTAATACGGCCGCAGGTTGACGTTGACGATCGCCCAGCCGTGCTTGTCGGCGATCTCCGTGCACAGGCGATTGACATCATCATACGTCCCGCGGATGCGCACCATCGTCGGGCCGAAGATCAGGCTGCCCAAAACTTTCCCCTGTTCCAGATCGTGCGGGATCATGACGAAGCAGCGTATCCCCGCCTGCGCCGCATGTGCCGCGGTGCTGTTGGCCAAGTTGCCGGTGCTGGCGCAGCCGACGGTGTCGAAGCCGAATTCCAGCGCCTTGGTGATCGCCACCGAGACGACGCGTTCCTTATACGAGTACGTCGGATAATTGCAGGAATCATCCTTGATCCACAGATCGGAACAACCCAGCTCGCGCGCCAGCCGCTGCGCCTTGCGCAGCGGTGTGAATCCCGAAAAATGCCCGGTCTTGGGCTCCCCCGCGATCGGCAGCAGATCCCGATACCGCCACAAACTTTTGGGCCCCGCCACGATGGATTCGCGCGTCACTTTGCCGCGCATCTTTTCATAATCGTACTCCACCTCGTACGGCCCGAAGCAGGCCTGGCAAACGTGGACTGGCGAAACGGGGACGCGGTGCCCGCATTCCTTGCATTTCAAACCGATGACATAGCTCATTGCGAAAATCCTCTTCTGCGACAAGAAGAGGCGTGCGACGTGGCGATGCTTCTTCTTATCTGCCCCGGAACCCGGGCGGGAGTTAGCACCCCTTAAATAAACTTCGGGGTTGCTGTGGCTTCATCGGGCCCGACCCTCAGCCACTCTCGATAAGATCACGTATTCAGTTTGGTTGGAAATGATAGGAATCAGCCGGGTTCTGTCAAGTTTAGCCCGCGAGCCTGCTCGTCGTTACCCTCAGCCGCCACTTCGCGACAGCGCCGCAGTACCGCATCGAACATCGCAGTCGTCAGCTTGCCAGTGAATGTGTTCTGCTGGCTGACATGGTACGAGCCAACCAGCCAGCGTTTCTGTGACAGCCGCATCGTCGCGCCGTGGGCGAACGCGATTTTGCCTTCCGGGAAATTGCAGCCGTTGCGGCGAGCCAAGGAAATGATCGCGTCCCATCCGATCCTGCCCAGCGCCAGCAGCACGCGAGTTTCGCTCAGCAGCTTCCATTCACGGTCGAGGTATCCACTGCAGTTGGCGATCTCGATCGGCGACGGTTTGTTCTCCGGCGGGGCGCAGCGGACGGCGGCGCTGATGTAGACGCCGGCTAATTGCAAACCATCTTCGCGGTTTCGCGATTCGGGTTGATTGGCGAGTCCCGCGCGATGCAGGGCGGCGAACAGGAAATCGCCGCTGCGGTCGCCGGTAAATACGCGCCCCGTGCGGTTGGCGCCGTGGGCCGCCGGGGCCAGGCCGACGATCCACAGCCAAGCGGCCGGGTCGCCGAATCCGGGCACCGGCAGGCCCCAATAATCCCAGTCCGTATACGCGCGCCGCTTGGTGCTGGCGATCTCCAGGCAGTATTCCCGTAATCGCGGGCAACGCCGGCAGCGCGTCACGCGCGACGCCAGCCGCGAGAGCAGATCGGACGTTTTCAGCGCCGAATCATCCATGCAAAGCTCGCATGCCGCGATCCTGGCGCTGGCGGTTGGTGTGCGTCCAGAGCGCCGGATCGGCGCGCAGGAATGCGACCAGTTTCCCGGTGCTGGTCGCCAGCAGATCCGCCGCCTCGGAAACGCTCCAGCCGACCGATTCCAGCGCATCCAGGACGGCGCCCATGACGCAGGGATAATCCGCCGATCGCGCCGAGATATTCAGGCGCGCCGCAACCGGCTCGCATGGCTGGCGCAGCAGCAGTGCCATGCGGTGGCGCAATCGTCGCAGCGCCTTGGTGCGATTCTGCGCCTGCGATCGCGATTCACCGGCCATCACGCTGATGCCGGTTGGTTGATGGGTCAGGCGAACGGCGGAGCTGGTTTTATTGCGCTTCTGCCCACCCGGCCCGGGCCCGCGGAATGTCTCGAGGCGGCACTGGGCCAGCAGTTGGTCATCGGATAATTGCCGCACGCCTAGCATGATTTGAATTTTAGCAGAGCGAACGCGCGTGAGAATACACGGTCGTGGGGCGACAAACGGACGTTTCTGGGCTTGCCACTTAAGTGGCAAGCCCGGTGCGGTCGCGAATTTCGTAGTGACGCACAATTCCCAATCTTAATGAATCGCAAATATACAATTTCTAACATCTGCGCGTGCTTCGATCGCTCACAATATTCGCGGCGGCCCTGTTCCTGGGCGGCCCACCGGTGTCGGCGGATGTTCGCGTGCAGGGCGGCGGGGCGACGTTTCCCAATCCGATTTATCAACAGTGGGCCAGCGATTTCGGACGCCAGCATCCCGACGTTCGCATCGAATATGTCGGCAAGGGATCGGGCGCGGGGATCGGGGGATTGATCGATAAAACGCTGGACTTCGCCGGCTCCGATGCGCCGCTGAACGACGAGGAATTGGCCAAGGCCCGTCGCACCGGCGGTGACGTCGTGCAAATCCCCTCCGTCGCGGGCGCCGTCGTGCTGGCGTACAATCTCCGGGACCTGCGCGGCGAACTAAAACTCAGCGGGCCCGTCGTTGCCGACATTTTCCTCGGCCGCATCACGCAGTGGAATGATCCGGCCATTAAATCGCTCAATCCTCACCTGGTTCTGCCCGACATTCCCATCTGCGCCGTGCATCGCAGCGAGGGGAGCGGCACCAATTTCGTCTTCACCAGTTATCTCTGCACACAAAGCGATGAATTTCAGACCCAGGTGAATTTCGGCAAAACCGTCCGCTGGCCGATCGGCGAGGGGGCGCAGGGAAATCCCGGCGTCACGCAGGCGCTGGAGGAAACACCGGGCGCCATCGGCTATATCGAGCTCAATTTCGCGATCGATAACAACATCCCCGTCGCGCTGATGCAAAACGAAAGCGGTGAGTTTGTCAAAGCCTCGCCGGCCACCGCATCCGCCGCGGGTGAGGCGGCGCTGGTGGATATGGATCGGTACAAAACGCTCACCGTGCGGCTCTGGGCGCGGCCTGGACCCAATGTTTATCCCATCTCCTGCTTCACCTACCTGATGTGCTACAGGGACCTGGGATATCTGCGCGATCGGCAACGGGCGCAGGCCATCGTCGATTTTTTCTGGTATGCGATCCACGATGGCCAGGACGTCGCGACCGAATTGGCCTATGCCCCGCTAGGCCAGGGCGTCCGCCAGCGCGTCCAGCAGGAGCTGGACACGATCACGTTTAACGGGCAACCTTTGCATCATCAGCCATGACCGCGACGGTTTCACCCAGCTCGGCCGGTCCAATGCTCCGCCGGGGGCGAAGCGGTGAGGATGTGCTGCTGCGCGTCGCCGTCACCGGGGGCGCCCTGGCGATCCTGGGCATGCTGGCGACGCTGGTGCTGGTGCTCTTCGTGGCCGCCCTGCCGAGCATGCGCCGATTCGGACCCGCTTTTCTGTTCAGCAGCGAATGGCGTCCAAACGCGCTGCCGGTATTGAAGCTGGATGGCCACGGCCACACGATTCGCGATCCGCGCACGGCGATGAAAGTGGTGGACCATTACCGCGCGCCGGCATTTGGCGCGGGGGCTTCTTTATTTGGGACGGTCGCCACCTCCACGTGGGCGCTGCTGCTGGCGGTGCCGCTGAGCCTGGGGGCCGCGCTTTTCCTGGTGCGGATCGCGCCGGTCTGGCTGGTGCCGTTCGTTTCATTTCTGATCGAATTCCTCGCGGCGATTCCGAGCATCGCGTATGGCTTGTGGGGCATGTTCGTGCTGGGTCCATGGATGGGCGGGCCGGCGCGGTGGGTGCGCGTCCTGGGGATGCAGCTTCCCGCGGGAATCGAGAGCCGCATCGGTGCGCTGGCGATTCACGTGCCGGGACTGCGGTGGATTTGCACGACCAGCGTCGGCGGCAAAACCGTGCTGGTCCCACCGACCGGGCGCGACATCTTCGTGGCGGGGATCATCCTGGGGATCATGATCGTTCCGATCATCACCGCCATCAGCCGCGACGTGTTGCGCTCCGTGCCGCGCGAGCAGATGGAAGGGACGATCGCCCTGGGGGCGACGTGGTGGCAGAGCTGCCGGGAGATGATTTTCTATTGCCGCAGCGCGCTCTTCGGCGCGATTCTGCTGGGCCTGGCGCGGGCGGCGGGGGAAACCATGGCGGTGCTGATGGTCATGGGCAATACCGCCGCCGTGCCCACCAGCCCGTTCATGGCGGGGACGACGCTGTCGGCCACGCTGGCCGGTGAATTCCCCGAGGCCGCCACCAGCGATCTTCAGCGCGGCGCGCTCATGGAGGTGGCGCTGATCCTGCTCGTGATGTCGCTGGTGTTCAATATCGTGGCCCGGTACCTGGTGATCGGCAAATGGCAGCCCTCGGCGGCGACGGCGCATTGAGAAATTCGGCATGGCGAAAAAACGCGACACACGCGCTCACCTGGCCAGCCACCTGATGTACGGCGTCTGCATCGCCGCCGCTGCCGTCATCGTCGGGACGCTGGTGCTGATCACCGGATATCTGCTGGCAATCGGCCTGCATTCGCTGCACTGGAGCTTTTTCACCAACCTTCCGCGCAGCGATCCCCCGGGCATGCGCAACAGCATCGAGGGAACGCTGATCCTGGTTCTCCTGGCCAGCGTGGTGGGCATTCCGGTGGGAACGGCCGCGGGGGTCTACCTTTCGGAATATGAAGTCGATTCCATGCTGGCCGTTCCGGTGCGATTCGTCTGCGACGTGCTGGCGGGCGTGCCCAGCATCGTCGTGGGGATTCTGGGATACGAGCTTCTGGTGGTGCCGGCCGGGACGTACAGCGGATGGGCGGGTGCGATGGCGCTGGCGTTTATCATGGTCCCCATCGTGGCGCGGACGACCGAAGAGATGCTGCGCCTCGTACCGCGCAGCTATCGTGAAGCGTCCATCGCCCTGGGCGCGACCAAGGCGCGCACGATCGTCAACGTGGTCATGCCGTCGGCCACTGGCAGCCTGGTCACCGGGGCGATGCTGGCGGTGGCGCGCGTGGCGGGCGAGACGGCGCCCTTGCTCTTCACCGCCGTCGGCAGCGATTTTGTCGTGCACGATCCCGCCAAGCCGTTCCCGTCACTGACGCTGCGCATCTACGAGCTGTCCAACGAGGCCTCGCCGGCGGCTCGGGCGCAGGCGTGGTCGGGAATACTCGTGCTGGTGGCGCTGATCCTGCTGGTGAACCTGGCGGTGCGGTATTTCACGCGGCGGCGAGTGGCGCGCTGAATTTCCACCATAGATTCGCCGGACCCGGTGCGTATACTCTGCTGTCCATGGCCTCGGTCTGCTTTTATTTTCAGGTGCATCAACCGTTTCGTCTGCGCCGTTACAGCGTCTTCGACACCGATCGGCATTATTTCGACGAGCACAAAAACGCGGAAATCTGCCGCAAGGTGGCGCAGAAATGCTACCTGCCCGCCAACAAAACCCTGCTGGACACCATCCGCGTGCACGAGGGGCGCTTCCGCATCGCCTACAGCGTTACCGGCGTGGCGCTGGAGCAGTTCCAGATCCATGCCCCGGAGGTGCTGGAATCATTCCATCAGCTCAACAAAACCGGCTGCGTGGAATTCCTGGATGAGACGTATTACCACTCGCTGGCGTTTCTGTATTCGCGCGAGGAATTCCGGGCGCAGGTGGAATTGCATCGGCAATTCATTAAGCACCTGTTCGGCCAGGAGCCGCGCGTCTTCCGCAACACGGAATTGATTTACAACAACGATCTGGCCCACTTCGTCAGCCACATGGGATACGAGGCGATCCTGGCCGAGGGGGCGGACATGGTGCTGGGATATCGCAGCCCCAATTTTGTGTATCGCCCGCCGCACGCGCCCAAGCTGAAGGTTCTTCTGAAAAACTACCGGCTGAGTGACGACATCGCGTTTCGATTTTCCAACCGCTCGTGGGAGCAATGGCCGCTGACCGCCGAGAAATTCGCCGGATGGGTCAACCAGATCAACGGCAACGGATATCTGTGCAACCTGTTCATGGATTACGAAACCTTCGGTGAGCATCAGTGGGCGGATACGGGCATCTTCGATTTCCTCCACCATCTGCCCGGCAAGGTGATGGAGTTCCGCGACAACGATTTCCTTACGCCCAGCCAGGCCATCGACAAATACAGCTCGGTCGGTGAGGTTGACGTGCCCAACATGATTTCATGGGCGGATACCGAGCGCGATCTTTCGGCGTGGCTAGGCAACGCGATGCAATCCAACGCCCTGCACGAGCTGTACAAGCTCGAAGGCCCGCTCAAGGAAAAGGGGGATGAACAGCTGCTGACCGATTGGCGGCGGCTGACCACCAGCGACCATTTCTATTACATGTGCACCAAGTACTGGTCCGACGGCGACGTGCACAAATATTTCAGCCCGTACGAAAGCCCATACGACAGCTACATCAACTTCATGAACGTGCTGGACAACCTGCAAACGCGCCTGCGGGCGTGAAGGGATATCAATGGGCGGCACAATACATCGTCCGGTGTGGACCGTTCTACTTTTGGCAACAGCGGCCCTGATGCTGACCACGGCGCCCGCGGCGCGCGTCCGGGCGGGAAACCCGCTGGGGAATAATGGGCCCGCGACGCAACCGTCGAGCGTCCGATTCAAAAAGTTCGTGATCCGCGATGATCCCAGTTACACCGGCATGGTGGTGACGCAGGGAATTATCCCGGCAGATTGGAATCTCAAGGGGGGCGTGAACTGGAACCTGGCAGATGCGCGGCCGGCGCAGTTCCGCATTCATATCAGCGACCCGCAGGATCTCTCTGCGTTCGACGTCTATCCGAATCACTTTTTTTTCTGGAGCCGAGAGGCGGCGGCGCGCGGCGGCGCTACCGGGCAGGACCAGCGCTATATGGGCATGATCATCGAGCAGCCACCCGCCGATCAGTTTGCGGCGCTGACCCAGGTGGTTCTGCGGCGGGATCGACCGGATTTGGCGCAGGCCCGCGTGGCGGATCAGACAAAACTGAAAGAGGTTGCCCAGGCGGCTTTCGACGCCTGGCCCAAAATGGCCGGTGTGCAATATTTCGTGGCGGCGGGCAAGGTGACGTTTGAATATAACCTCCAGGGACAGGACGTGCAGGAGGAGTTTTATATCGTCTTCAAGCAGTCGATCAATCAACGCCTGGGCATCATGAACTGGAACGTGGAAAATGTCACCTCCACCCGCGGACCCAAGGGTTCGCTGGAGCAGCTCAACAGCATGCGCGCTGTCATGGCGCATTCCTGCCAACCAAATATTGACTGGTATAATAAAGTCACCCAATTTGTGGTGAATCGTACGAAAATGACAATTCAGCAGTTAAACGATCAGGAGCAACGGCGCGAAATCTTCGCCAAAATGCAGAGCGACGCCAACGACCAGGAAAAACAGGAATTCCAGAAACACATGGACGACCTGGATCGCCAGTCGGACGCCCAGGCCGATTACATGCGCGAAGTCAGCCCATGGAAAACCACCGACGGCGATTCCGTCAAGCTCCCCAACAAATATGGCTACGCGTGGGAAGGCGCTAACGGCGAAATCATCATGAATAACGACCCGCAATATAACCCCAACAGCGATCCGAACCTCACGCCGACGCAGTGGACGGCGATGCAGCAGGCGAAACAGTGACTGCTTTTCGCGGATCTTTCAACCACAGGGCCGCGGCAAACCAGATAATCACCAGTGCGGCGCCGATGCCGGCAACTTCCAACCCCAGGATGAAATCCACCGGTATGTAATCGTATTGCACGACGCCTTTGCCTGCCGGAACGACGACACCGCGAAAAGCGTGGTTGACACGCAGTACCGGAGCGTCGACGCCGTTCACTTTCGCGTGCCAGCCGCCGTCCCACAGGTCGGATATCACGATCATTCCAGCGGTTGCCATGTTGTAATCGATAGTCAAATGTGACGGTATTTCCCAGGAAATCCGGGCTTCCCCTTGCGCGGGTTCCTCGAGATTTGTGCCGGGAGATTCGACATAAGCCACCTCGGTGGGCTTGAAGTCCGACTGGGCCAATAGCGCAAGCCGGCGCTGCGGATCATCCACCACCCGCACCCGCCGGGGGATGAATACGCGCGGCAGGCAATGTGGATCCTCGTAGACCCAATATCCATCCGAAGCAAAACGCGCCTCGCGACCCTGTGGCACGGGCCCGGTGAAAATCAGGTAGCGCAAGCTCATCATCCTGGTAATGGGCGATGGAAAGTTCCTTGGGAAATATCCCTGCAACACGTTGGACTGCGCCAGGGCATTGCGCAATAGCGCGGGCTGCGTGAGCGCCAGAAGCTGCACCAGACGTTGCGGAGTCGCCGCGTCGTAGCCGCGCACATCGAGCAAGCCGTGCGTCTCGGGGAGATTGGCCGGGAAGCAAAACACCCCGCAGACTCGGCCCGCGGGCGCCTGGGACAGATCGCTGAGGATTGGCTGGCGCGGATAATATTCGGATGGGTTGCATTGTGGATAGATACCGTAGTCCGATCCGATCAGCTGGAACACAGCCAGCAGCCCGATTCCCCATCCGACACAACGATACTTGTATAATCGCCCGATGATTGTCGCCCAAACCACAAGCGCGAGCACGCATAGTCCAACTCCGCGGAGCGAGGTTTCAGCGAAAGACTGCGACACCTGGTTCCCCCAGGCCTTAGGATGAGTCGCCACGATTCGCGTTAATTCAGCTGGAGCCTGAAATACCCGAATGAGGCACCAAAATCCCAGCGCCAACGAGACCGCCGCTGCAGCCCAGAACCAGCGACGGCGCGGCATATCCGGCTCGATTGCATCCAATCCAATCACACCCATGATTGCGATGCCCCACCCGCTCGCCAGCGCCAGGCGGTTCTCGCGAAGCGTGTTGAGCGGAAACAATTCGTAGAGCTGCTTTAATACTGGCAATCCGAGGATTTGCCCCATTCCGAGGATTCCCAGCACAACCGCAAACAGGACAAATGAACGATGCTTGCGATTACAAAACGCCAACGGCGCCAGGACCAGGGCGGTAATCAGGCCAACACAGCCGCTCGAGGCGCTTTCCGGCAGGTTGCCGGAACGACCGATATAAACTTCGTTCGATCTGGTTGAGCCGTTAAAGTCGGGCCAGACCAGTTGCGGCAGCGCCACGATACCAACAGTCGGCGTTTCTGAACCAATCGCGAGGCGCGCGGTCATGCGATATGAAGTTCGCAAATATGCGATGGTCGGCAATGACTGCGGCGCCGACAACATAGCACCGAGTAAGCAACCGCCCAGCACCGCCGCGATTCCAGCGATGGTGGACTTTGAGCCACATCTCCTCGCGCGATGGAGATCGATAGCTCGCCAACAGAGGAAAACGCCATCGGCTTGCAGGACTTGCGCGGAAGTTGCCGCGTGGCCGCTGAGCAGTGATGCCGCCGTCACAATGGCAAGTCCGGCGCCCCAGGGAAGCCGAGGTTCCCGCAGCGCGAGGTCGGTGAATAAAAATATCCAGGGGAGCCAATCCGCCGCGGCGCTGAGCGGATGACCCGCCCATTGGATGTAGTAGCCGCAAATCGGCCACAACCATGCCCCGATGAGCGCGGGCATGACCCTCACGCCGACAGCGCTTCGGAAAAATAGATATGCGCCGATTCCAGCGACCAACGTCTTGAGCAGCTGGTCCCATGCGATGACGGTCGGCGCGGGCCAGAAATAATCCGGAATCCGGAATGGGGACAGCACCGCGGTTTGGTTGGCCGCCAAAAACGGCTGACCGCAATATTCATGCGGATTCCACAATGGCAATCGACCGGCCCGCAGTTCGGCGATGGCAAACTGGCGATCCGGTTCGACCTCGCAGACAGGATCGGCAAGGATCGGATCCAGCGACGGTCCCCATGCGACGCAGTCGGCCGGCGAGAGATACATCCGCGGAGTCGCCAGCACGTCCAGTGGCAGCAGGATCTTTCGACCCATCAGCGACGGGCCGAACAGGATCAATTGCGTCGCGCAAAGGCCACCGATCAGGACGGCGGCACGATATAGCTTGGCGCGAAATGGCCCCATGTACGGACTATTAAACCTCAGTTCGAAAATATATCCAAAATTTATCGCTCGTCGCAAAGCGCGCGGCCGTTAAGATAAACGGATGACTGGCCGCGCCAATTCCGCGAATCCCAATTCGCATCTCATCGAGATCAAGCTGCGCGACATCAACCAGCTGTTCAACACGATGGATCCGTCTCCGTTTCACGAAAAGGATCTGGATGCGGACGCGGAGGAATTCATTATCAGCTGGGCGCAGGAATTTCCTCTGCGCGATCCGCTGGTTTTGAAAATTCACCTCAGCCAGGCAGACGCGGCGCGCCTGCCCGATGCGCTGGTGGAGCAGGCCGTCCAGCATTATTTCTCGTACCGCGCGGATCTGAGCCGGCGCGATTTTCGGCGATTAATGCGCGAGGGCCGCTTGAGTTTGCTCATCGGGCTGGTCTTCCTGAGCATTTGCCTCACCGCCGGTGGGTTCCTCACCCGGATCAGTCCCCTCGCGGTCGGAAAAGTGATCGGCGAGGGCCTGACGATCCTCGGTTGGGTGGCGATGTGGCGGCCATTGCAGATTTATCTCTACGACTGGTGGCCGCTGCGGCGCCGATGGAAAATTTTCGAAAATTTGGCGGTGATGAAAGCGGAAATCGAGTGCCGGCCGTCCCCGTAACTTGGCATTCAGGGTTTGGAAAGCTCGACCTTTTCCCGCTCGAAACTGAGCTTGTGTTGCGGCTGATCGATGGGAATTTTGTATTGCCCGGTCCAGCAGGCGGTGCAATAGTGTTCGTGCGGCATCTCCAGGCAGGCGAGCATGCCTTCCAGCGACAGATACGCCAGGCTGTTGACCTCCAGGAATTGCCGCACCTGCTCGACCGTGCGCTGGTGCGCGATCAATTCCTGGCTGGTGGGAAAATCGATGCCGTAAAAACAGGGATGGCGGATCGGCGGACAGGAGACGCGCAGATGGATTTCCTTGGCGCCGGCGGCGCGAATGGCGCGCATCTTTGAGCGCGTCGTCGTGCCACGCACCACCGAATCCTCCACGATCACCACCCGCTTGTTTGCGATGACATCGGGAATAATGTTCAGCTTCAGCATGACAGCCTGATCGCGCGCCACCTGGCTGGGCAGGATGAACGTGCGGCCGACGAAACGGTTGGGGACGATTCCCTCCTCGAACGGGGTGCCCGACTGCTGGGCGAATCCCAGCGCTGCCGAGCGGCCGCTGTCCGGCATCGGCATCACGTAATCCGCGGCCACTGGCGCTTCACAGGCAAGCCGGCGCCCCAGGCGCTCGCGCACAATGTGGGACGTCTGGCCGAATATTTTGCTCGCCGGGTTGGCGAAATAAACGTGCTCGAAAATGCAATGCGCCCGCTGTGGCGCCGGTGGTGCAAACGTGCGCGTGTGCAGGCCGTCGGCGTCGATGCTGACGATCTCGCCCGGCTCGATCTCGCGGACCAGAGTCGCGCCGATGGCGTCGAAGGCGCAGGTTTCGCTCGCCACGCACCACTGTCCAGCCGCCGTTTTGCCCAGCACCAGCGGCCGCACGCCCCACGGATCGCGGCACGCTTCGATGCGATCGGGAAACAAAAAAAGCAAACTGAATGCGCCCTGCAGCCTCTGCAGCACGTGCGCCATCGAATCGCTCTGCTGCGCATTGGCGGGATCGGCCAGCAGATGGACGATGATCTCGGTGTCGGTGGTGCTCTGGAAAATGTGGCCCTTGTGCTCATACTCGCTACGCAGTTGCGCCGCGTTGACCAGGTTACCGTTGTGCGCGACCGCCACCGGGCCCATGTGGAATTCGCGCAGCATAGGCTGGGCGTTGCACAATTTGCTCGAGCCGGTCGTGGAATAACGCACGTGCCCGATGGCGGCGTTTCCGGGCAGATCCTGGAGCATGCGCGGTGTGAAAACCTGGCCGACCAGCCCCATGCCGGTGTGGCCGGCCAGGGCCGCGCCGTCGCTGACGGCGATGCCCGCTGATTCCTGCCCCCGGTGCTGCTGGGCGAAAATCCCCTGATAGACAACCTGCGCGGCCTGCGGCGATCCGAAAATGCCGAACAGACCGCACTTCTCCTTTTTTTCGTATTCGTTCAATTGTGGCAGCGCGACGTACAAAGCTGGCTCCGCGGCGTTGCGCCGCTCAAAAGTATAATTTATGTCCAGGTCAGACGGGAATCAAATCCGCGCGCCCGCGACCCAGTTCTCGATCGGATTTTGATAGCTTATCATTTCGGCTCCGTCTACAAAATGGGTGCGATCTCTGACGCGGAGGCACGATGCGTTTTGCAACAGCGGCGATTGCCGTGTTTATGATCCTTTCGGCAAATCTTCTGGCTTCAGATCTGCCACAATATTCGCTGCCCGTGGGCAGGCAATTGACGTATTCCGGTCGTTCGGATTACCGGTATGAGATCACCAATCGGCCCAGCGTGATGTCGAGTCAATTGATGTCGCTACGGCTCACGGTGGTAGCGCGTAATGCGGATGGATCGTGCCGCATCGTCGTCAGGTCCACCGAACAACAAATTCCCAGCGCCACCGCGGCTGCGACGACGCAACCCGATGAACCGGAGCGCGTGACTTTTTATCAAATCGATATTCAGCCTGACGGCGCGCTGGTGGGATCTGCCGGCGGATTTATGCCGGATGCGCCGGTCGTGCTCCCGGTGTTGCCATCGGACGATCGGGAAATGGCCGCGACATGGAAATCCGAATCGAGACTTCCCGGCCAGAAAACCATCTTCCATTCCACCGGGGCTCCCACCGGCGCGGATTGGAAATTCGCCGGCGCCGCGTCGGGTCTTTTCAAGGACATTTACGGCATGTCGGAGGATACGACGTTTTGCTTTGACATCAGCAAGGGCATCATCACGCGCATGGATTCGCAGGTTCAGCGAAACGGCCAAATCAAGGGCGGCGGGACGCAAAATTTATCGCTGCAGCAGGACGAAATGGTCTCGCCACAGCAGGTCGATTCGCTGGCCAGGGACTGCGCCGCACTGTTCGCCGCTCAGGCGGTCCTGGATGCGAAAACGGATGCGATCCAAAAGTCGCCCGACGATGCGGCGAGGCTCGGGGCGGAGATTCGCGCCGCCGTCGCAACATCAGCCGCCAACATCACCACGCCGGAAATCAAAACGCAGTTCGACCAGCTCCGCGCCGGCGTCGACAGGGATGTGCAATCCGCCGCCGAGGATGGAAAGCGCTTCGCTGCGGTGATTGGCAAGCCGGCGTTCGATTTCTCGGCGGCTGATTTGGACGGCAAAGCGCACAAGCTGAGCGAATACCGCGGCAAAGTCGTTCTCCTGGATTTCTGGTATCGCGGCTGCGGCTGGTGCATGCGGGCGATGCCGCAGATGAAACTGGTCGCCGATGATTTCCGGGATAAGCCAATGGTCGTTCTGGGCCTGAACACCGACCGCGACGTCAATGATGCCAAATTCGTCGCCGATGCGTTGAAGCTGAATTACACGGTCCTGCGGATCGATCAGGACACGGTGAGCAAATTCAACGTGCGGGGTTTTCCATCACTGTTAATCATCGACAGTGGCGGCATCGTCCGGTCATTCGACGAGGGCTATTCGCCGACTCTTCGGGTCGATCTGGACAAAAAAGTCCAATCGCTGCTGGATTCGACGACCGCTGTATCCCACGCGGCGGCACAGTAGGCGCACGCTTGCCGCGCCTTGTCTTTTGGCGCCGCTGCGGCAACGATCCTTGCGCCGCGATGCGGCCAGGATGAGCGAACGACGCCACAAAACTCGCCGGCAGAAAGACGTCACTTCCAGTTTTCTCAGCGGCGATCTGGACGAGGATCGCATGGAATCGCAGCAGCGATTCAGCCATCGGTCCCGCGACGCGCAGCAGGACAAAATGGAAAAAACCGCGCTGCTGCGCGCGGCCGAGGGGAGCGATGCGGCGGATATCCAAACGCTGCCCATCGGGCAAGTCGTGCAGGTCTACTCGCAATTCTGCCGCGTGGAGCATCCCGATGGCGACCGCCTGTGCATGATCCGCAAAACGCTGGGGAAGCTGAGCGACAGCGCGATCGTCGTCGGTGATCTGGTTCGATTCCGCGATACCGGGATGCGCGATGAGGGGGGTCTGGCGCAAGCCGTCATCGAACAGGCGCTGCCGCGCAAGACGATCCTCACCCGCGCCGGCAGCTTTCGCACGCATGCCGCCCAGCCGATCGTCGCCAACGCGCAGCAGATGCTGATCGTCGCCAGCGTGGTGCAGCCGCGCGTCAAATGGGGGCTTGTCGATCGCATGCTCATCGCCGCGCAGGGCGGTGGGCTGGTTCCGGTGATCTGCCTGAACAAAATTGATCTGGCCGGCGCGGATTCCAAATCACCGGACCAGCTCGACCCGGCCCTCGCGGCGCTGGCGCATTACCAGGCGATGGGGATTTCCACGTTGCAGGCCAGCGCCACGACCGGCGCCGGCATCGAGCAGTTGAAAAAAATCCTCGTCGGCCAGAGCACCGTGCTGGCCGGGCACAGCGGTGTGGGTAAAAGCACGCTCATCTCCGCGATCCAGCCCAACCTCGACATCCGCGTCGGCGTCGTCAGCGTGCTGACCGAAAAGGGCCGACACACTACCACGTCGGCCCAGCGCTATCCGCTGGATATCGGCGGCTACGTCATCGACACGCCGGGCGTGAAAGTATTCGGATTGTGGGGCGTGACCGCCGACAATCTGGGCGATTATTTCCCCGACGTGCAGGACGACACAGCCCCGCGCTGGCGGATCGAAAGCTATCGCCGCATCGCCGCGTCGATATAAAATCCTCGCATGTCCGTCACCCGCCTGGCCCCGTCGCCAACCGGCGCGCTTCACCTTGGGAATGCCAGGACTTTTTTCATCAATTGGATTCTGGCGCGGCAAAACGGCTGGCGGATTCTGCTGCGGATCGAGGACCTGGATGGGCCGCGCATCAAGGCCGGGAGCGATCGCGTTCTGCTGGAGGATCTGGAATATCTTCGGCTGAATTGGGACGACGGGCCGCTGTATCAATCGGCGCGCGCGGCGGAGTACCAGCGGGCGGTTGATCGCCTGGTGAAAATGGGAATGGCGTATCCGTGCATCTGCACGCGGCGTGAGGTGGATCTGGCCGCCAGCGCGCCGCATGCGGAGGATGGGGCGACGGTCTATCCGGGGACCTGCCGCGGGCGATTCGAGTCGATCCAGCAGGCGCGAGAGGCTGCGGGACGCGCGCCGGCCATCCGCTTCGCCGCGCCGGACCGCATCGTCGAATTCGACGATCGATTTCTGGGCCGGCGGCGGATCAACGTCGCCATCGAGCTGGGCGATTTCGTGATCGCTAAATCGGATTGCACGGCGGCATACCAGTTGGCGGTAGTGGTGGATGATCTGGCCGCCGGGGTGAGCGAGGTGGTGCGCGGCGATGATCTGCTGGATTCGACGCCGCGGCAGATTCTGATATATGAAGCGCTGGGCGCGGCCGATCGGATTCCGCACTACACGCACGTCCCCTTGGTGGTTGGAGCGGATGGTCGGCGATTGGCCAAGCGGCATGGGGACACGCGCATCGCCACATATCGCCAATTTGGCGTGCCGGCCAGCCGGATTCTGGAATTGCTGGCGCGATGGTGCGGGATGGACGACGCGCGCGATGCGATTGGGTGCTTTGATTTGGATCATCTGGAACAAGCTCCGATCATTTTCACACCGCAGGACGATGCGTGGCTGCGGGCGGGCGTCGCATGAGCGAGCCGGCCGAGATCAGATTTCGCCGCGTCATGGACGGGACGGATCGTTCCGCGCTGGCGAGGTTGTTGCGCGGGACGGCGGCGTGCGCGGAGCCGTTTTATGCGGCGGCGATGCGGGCGCGCAATTGGCTGATCCACGGCCATCCGCTGGGTCGCCCGACGATCAGCGTCGGCAATATCACCACCGGCGGCACGGGCAAAACGCCGGTGGTGCGCTGGCTGGCGGCGAGCCTGGCCGCCGCCGGACGCAAGCCCGCGATTTTGCTGCGCGGTTATAAATCGATCGAGGGCATCAGCGATGAGCAGATGCTGCTGGCCGACGGGCTGGGGCCGTCGATTCCGCTGATCGCCAACCCTGATCGCCGCCGGGGGGCGCAGCAGGCGATGGCGCAATCTCCGGGAGTCGATCTATTCATCCTGGATGACGGGATGCAGCATCGCGCGGCGGCGCGCGACTTTGAGTTGGTGTTGATCCACGCCGCCGAGCCGTTTGGATTGGGACGCGTTTTTCCGCGCGGGTTGCTGCGCGAGCCGTTGAGCGGTCTGGCACGGGCGGACGCTTTTTTGATCACGCACGCCAGCGAGGTCGATGCGCATCGGCTGGATCAGATGGAGCGGACCTTGCGCCAGCACAGTCCCACCGCGCCGATTTTCCGCGCGGATCATGTCATGACGGGTTTGGAGGCGTTGCAGCATCAATCGTTCTACGCATTCTGCGGGATCGGCAGTCCTGGGAGTTTTTTTTCGCCACTGGCCACGCACGGCAACTGCGTCGATCAGCGAGCTTTCGCGGATCATCACCATTACACGGCCAGTGATTTGATGGACCTGGATCGAGCCGCCCGCGCTGCCGCCGCTGCGGTGCTGGCGACGACGCAAAAAGATTGGGTCAAGCTGTCGCGCCTGTCCCCCGTCGCCGGTGCATTGCCGATTATCCCAGTCGGGCTTTGCATCCGTTTTCATGCCGATCATGAAGCGCGGTTGCTGGAGAAAATCCAGGGTGCCATTCATGGGCACTGATCCGAAATCATCGCCCAGATTCGTTTCGCGCGCGGGCCAGAAGCTCGATTTCGCATTGTCTGAGTTCGGCCTGGAGGTGTCCGGGAAAATCTGCGCCGATCTGGGATGCAGCACGGGCGGGTTCGTCGACTGCCTGCTGCAACGCGGGGCCACCAGGGTCTATGCGGTGGATACCGGATACGGCGTGCTGGACTGGAAGCTGCGCAACGACGGGCGGGTGGTCGTCATGGAGCGCACCAATGCGATGCACGTCGAGCTGCCCGAGCCGGTGCAGATCGTCACCATCGACGTTTCGTGGACGCGCCAGCGGCACATCCTGCCGGCGGCAAAACGGCTGCTGACGGCGAATGGGGCGATCGTTTCGCTGGTCAAGCCGCATTATGAGTCGGATCCGGCGCTGTTGCGCGACGGCGTGCTGGGGGCAGAATCGCTCGACCCGGTTTTGGCGGCGGTGCGGCGAACCGTGCAGGATTGTCGCCTGATTTGGGTGCAGCACGTCGTAAGTCCGGTGAAGGGGACGGGGGGAAATACAGAGATTCTGGCGTTGTTGAAACATAGCATCGACTCCATGAGCGGCCCTCCCGCCTGACCCTGCGGAAGGTGCGCTCATTTTGGGCTTGATTTGGGGATGGGGATTGGTATGGTATTCGCCGTAGGTGGCGGGTTTTTTCGATCGGCCCGGTGGAAAGCGTCTCGTGCAGTGTCCATCCTCTGTGACCGTTTTATCCCTCCCGCTTCGGTTGCCAGCGCAACCTCTTTCGATTTGGCCCGGAAAGAACCATGAAAACTGTGGCCGATTGTCTACCCATTCATATTTGAGGAGATTCCAATGGGTAAGAAGTTGTACGTCGGAAACCTGAGCTACCAGGTCGACAGCTCCGAACTGGAGCAATTGTTCTCCCCGCACGGTCAAGTGGTATCCGCACAGATCATCAACGATCGGGATACCGGCCGCAGCAAGGGGTTTGGGTTCGTGGAAATGTCCAACGATCAGGAAGCGCAAGCGGCCATCACGGCCCTCAACGGCCAGCAGCACAACGGCCGGGCACTGACCGTCAACGAAGCGCGTCCGCGTGAAGAGCGTTCGGGCGGCGGTGGCGGCGGCGGTGGCGGCCGGGGCGGCTACGGTGGTGGCGGCGGCGGCGGACGCGGTGGATTCGGCGGCGGTGGCGGCGGACGCGGCGGATTCGGCGGCGGCGGTGGCCGCGGCGACCGCGGAAACCGCGACCGCTACTAATCCCCCGCTCGATCTGTCGGGCGTATCCGGGTCTTTCATATCAATTTCCAACAGGCCCCCGCTTCGGCGGGGGTTTTTTATTGCGGTGACACGCGGTGCGGCTCGACAGAGCTCGCCGAAGTCAAGTACCGCGGCTAAATCTTTAATATGCGTGGGTGGCGCCCAGCGCTTTGACGATGTCGACCGTCGCCTTGCTTTTGTTCAGCGTGTAAAAGTGCAGCCCCTCGGCGCCGTGGGCCAGCAGGTCGCGGCATTGCTCGATGGCATGCGCGATCCCCGTGGCATGGACGGCATCGGCGTCCTGCTCGACCGATTCCAGCTTCAGCAGCAACGCATGCGGAATCTTCGCCCCGCACATGCCGACGAACCGTTTGATCTGGGCGACACCCACGATCGGCATAATCCCCGCGATAATCGGCGCCTTGATCCCCATCGCCCGCGCCTCGTCGCGGAAGCGATAGAAATCAGCATTATCGAAGAAAAGCTGGGTGACGACGAAGCAGGCGCCGTTGTCGACCTTCAGTTTCAGCATCTCCAAATCGCGCGTGCGGTTCAGACACTGCGGATGACCCTCGGGATATCCGGCGACGCCGATGCACAGATCGCCACGGGCCGTGACGATGCGCACCAGATCGCTGGCGTGCTCGAGCCCCGCCTCGACGGGAACAAATTGGGTCTGCCCCGCGGGTGGGTCGCCGCGCAACGCCAGGACATTGCGGATGCCGGCCTTGTACAGATCGGCCAGGATCGCCTGGATTTCCGCGGTGGTGTGGCCGGTGCAGGTCAGGTGCGCCATGGCGCGGATGCCCAGCTCGCGTTGGATGCGTTCAACCAGTGCGACGGTTTTTTGCCGGGTGCTGCCCCCCGCTCCGTAGGTCACCGAGACGAAGCTGGGCTTGAGCGGGTGCAGCGCATCGATGGCCTGGAAAAGCTGGACGTATCCCGCTTCGGTCTTGGGCGGGAAAAACTCGAAGGAGATGGTTTTTCCCGTCTCCAGAAGGCGATCGATGCGCGTGTCTCGCTGCGGTTCCACGCCGGGATTTTAGCCGCGCGGCGACAAAATAAAACCGGGCGTCGCACGTTGGCCGTGCAGCGCCCGCAAAGGAACAGGTTCCGCGAGGCGAATCAGAATTTCCAGAACGCATCCACCGCGGCGGTGAGCTGCGTGTAATGCCCTTCCAGGTTTGGATGATCGGCCGTATCCACACGCACTTCGGGGCGGATGGTCAGCGAACTCACCCAGGGATTATCCGGCAGCGGTGTGACCGCCAGGCCGATGCTTCCCTCGAAATAAGTGATGTCGCTGATCCCGAAAAACGCCGCGCCGGTGGTGAAACCGTGGCCGTCATAATACACCTCGCCGCGCACGTTCAGCGCGAGGTTTTTGTTGAAGATGTACTGGGCATAACCCGCCGCGCCCGCCCACTGGTTGAAGTGGGCCGTGTCGCCATACAGCAGGTCGGCCGCCACGTTGAGCTGGTCGGAGAATTTATCGGTGATGATGATTTCGGGGAGGATGGTGTAATCCTTGTTGTCGTCGGTCTGCTCGGCGCCGATGCCGAGGTTGCCGGTGATCTTCAGGTTGCCCAGGGTCAAAACCGCCTCGCCGAAGAAATCGGGGACATCGTTGTTATCCAGCGTCGACTGGTTAAATCCGCGCGTAACGCCGGCGGTCAGGGCGAAATTGCTCGTGATGTTGTAAGTTCCAAGGATTCCCGTCTGTGTGAAGGGGATTCCAAAGCTGAATATGTAACTGTGCGTATAAAAGCTATTGGTGGTCGGGTTTATCGTTTCATAACCAAAATAGGTGGCGAACTTGCCTAGCGTCAAAGTCAGGCCACTGCCGATGGGGATGCCGACGGTGAGGTAGGCCTGCTCCAGGTCGAGTTGATTGTTGCCGCCCCCGGGTGGAAATTCCTTGTCGTTCTGGTCGAGGATGCCGTTGGAATGGGTATAGAACGCATCGGTGCCAAAAAACCCTTCGACCTTGAACCCGATGTCGAACCCCTTGCTGGCATCGATGGCGCGTTCGATCGTCAGATCCACCTGATCCAGCAGGAACGAATCCTTGTAATCGCCGGGGAATAAAATCTGGTCGCGCGAGACGACCTTCGCCGGGCCCAGGTTGTGCGGGACCGTGAAATCGTACAGATAACCCATCTCGACGTAACCGTAGATATTCAGATGAAGCGCATCCAGAGGCTTGGCCAGGCCGATCAAATCGAGCGCCGCCATCAGCGGTGCCCGGGGCGCTGGCGCGGCGGCGGCCGTGGCGTCATCGGCCATGAGCGGCTCGACGCTCAGCTGCGGCAGGGACAGATCCCCCGCCGTCTGTGCGTTCGCATCTGCCGCGGAAATCGATTCCTCACCCTTAGCCGAACAGCTCAGTGCCAACACGGCAATCGCCGCGCTGGCCAGAAATTTACGAACCATCATGATATCTCCTTCACTAAATGACAGCCGACTTTGCGGGCATATCCGTTGCCGATCGGACAGACGGCCCAACCCTCACGCGCCGCACTTTTTAGCAAGGGCCACAAATGCAGGCAAGAAATGATTCCCGCCGTGTCCTGGCTCCGTGAAGAAAGTCAGGCCGGCAAAACGCGTAAGCTGTTTGCCAGCTGCGTCTTATGTTCCATCATCACATTACCGGACCGCGTTGCGACGCACGCTCCCGATTATCTTTGCGAATCGCACAAAAACTAAGCCGCTACAATCCGGGTGAAATGGCCCTGACTTGGCAACAACCTCTGCCGCCGATTTACACACAGCTTTCCGACCCGGAGCTGCGCCTGCGCATTGCCGCGGCCCGGGAACAGCTCGGAAAACGGCTGGTCATTCTCGGCCACCATTATCAGCAGGATGCGGTCATCGAATTCGCCGACTTCACCGGCGACAGCTTCGAGCTTTCCCGAAACGCCGCTCAGCAGAAAGACGCGCAATACGTCGTTTTTTGCGGCGTGCATTTCATGGCCGAATCAGCCGACATCCTCACACCACCGCAGGTCAAGGTCATCCTGCCCGACCTGGGCGCGGGATGCTCGATGGCCGACATGGCAAACCTGGAACAGACCGAGGAATGCTGGGCACAACTGCAGGAAAGCTGCCCCGATCAACTGGTCGTGCCCGTGACGTACATGAACAGCTCGGCGGCGATCAAGGCTTTCGTCGGCGAGCATGGCGGCGCCGTCTGCACCAGCAGCAATTGCCGCAGCGTGCTGGAGTGGGCGCTGGCCGGTGGCGCGAATGGTCTTTCGCCGGGGCAGAAAGTCAAAGTCCTGTTCTTCCCCGACCAGCACCTGGGCCGCAACACCGCTTACGCCATGGGATATCCGCTGGACTCCATGGTCCTGTGGGATCCGCGTCAGGATTGGGGCGGCAATGACCCGGCCAATCTCACCGCCGCCCGATTCGTCTTGTGGAAGGGCCATTGCTCGGTGCACCAGCTTTTCCGCCCGGAGCACGTCGACCAGGTTCGCGCCAAATACCCCGACATGAAAGTGATCGTCCATCCCGAGTGCCGCTGGGAAGTGGTCCAGAAAGCCGATCTGGTCGGCAGCACCGCTTACATCGTGCAGCAGATTGCCCACGCCCCGCCCGCCAGCCAGTGGGCCGTCGGGACCGAGGTGCACCTGATCCAGCGGCTTGCCAACCAGCATCCCGAGCAGAAAATCATCGTGCTGAGTGATTGCCAATGCCTGTGCACGACGATGTACCGGATCGATCTACCGCACCTGTGCTGGGTTCTGGAGAACCTGGTCGAGGGGAAGGTGGTTAACCAAATCACGGTCGATCCCATCACGCGAAAATGGGCCACCGTCGCGCTGGAACGGATGCTTTCCATTAGGGGGGCTGGCGCGGCGGCGGGCCAGCAGTCGGCAATCGCGCAGCAATTGGATTAGATTACGTCCGTAATGGACGCAGCGACAAACGCCCCCGCCGCCGGCAAAACCCGCGGCGGGGGCATGGCGGTGCTGGCCGCTTTCCTCGGCTGGACCTTCGACGCCTTCGATTACTTCCTGGTCGTCATCTGCCTGACCGATATCGGCAAAACATTTCACAAGACGGATAAAGAGGTCGCCTTGAGCCTGACGCTGACATTGGCGTTTCGGCCGGTCGGCGCGTTGGTCTTCGGCCTGTTGGCCGACCGCTATGGACGGCGCTTGCCGTTGATCCTCGACCTGGTCTTCTATTCCATCATCGAGGTGCTCACCGGCCTTGCGCCTAACTTCACGACGTTCCTGGTGCTTCGGGCGCTGTTCGGCATCGGCATGGGCGCCGAGTGGGGCTTGGGCGCTTCGCTGACCATGGAAAAAGTCCCACCCCGCCTGCGCGGCATCCTCTCCGGGGTTTTGCAGGAAGGATACGCATTGGGCAACCTGCTGGCGGCGCTCGCGTACTTCCTGATCGTCCCGCGCTGGGGATGGCGGCCGCTGTTCATCCTCGGCGGGGCGCCGGCGCTGTTGGCGCTGCTGGTACGCCTCGGTGTGACCGAATCCGAGGTGTGGCAGCGCACGAAGGCGTCCAACTGGAACGAGCTGACCCGCGGCATCACGCGGCACTGGCCGATCTTTTTCTACCTCGTCGCCCTGATGTCCATGATGAACCTCTCGTCGCACGGCACGCAGGACCTTTATCCGACTTTTCTGGAACGCGACTGGGGCATGGATAAGCATCACAAGGCGGAGCTGACGGCCGTTTCCATGTTCGGCGCGATTTGTGGTGGCCTGATGTTCGGCTATCTATCCGACCGGATCGGCCGGCGCAGGGCGATCGCCGGCGCATTCGTGGGCGCGATCATCGCGATTCCCATCTGGGCATTGCCGCCGGACGTGCGCATGCTGGTTGTCGGGGCATTCGTGCTGCAATTCATGGTGCAGGGCGCCTGGGGCGTGATCCCCGCGCATATCTGCGAACTATCCCCCGATCGCATCCGCGCATTCCTTCCCGGCTTCGCGTACCAATGCGGCAACCTGATCGCCAGCTCCATCGTCATGTTCGAGACAACCCAAGCGGAACGTAAAAACTGGGACTATGGAAAGGCAATGGCCGTCTCCGCGGCGGCGATCTTCATCGTCGCGATCGTTGTCACGCTTCTGGGCCGCGAGCGCCGCGCCGCGAGATTTGGGTAAATGGTGATCGGATTCAATTGCTTTGATAGCCGCGGGCGCCAGCTCGCGAGGAATTCACCGCGGGCTGGCGCCCGCGGCTATCAAGGAGAATCATTCAATCTTTTTTCAACGCGCAGCGAAGAAACGCCACAGCGTGTCGCTCTGGCTGGATGACAGTTTGGATTGGGAAAAATCGGACGACGCACCACGGCGTGGGCGCGAATTATCCGAAGAACTTGCACCCATCGCCGGGTGCGCCTGCCGCTTCCGCCCTGCCGGAGGCTTACGGCACAACGAAAGCAACGACAGATCCCGGGTCGCTCGGCTGCGCTGGCCGATGCTCCGAGGCTCTGCGTCCGTTCAACAACATGAGGTCCCTCTATATTGGGTAACAATATATTTGACAACGCAAGCCCGCTCCGGGTCTAATCGTGGGCGTGGATGTCCCGCCGCCCCCATTGCTCGCCCGCTATGTTGATGTATACGAATTGGGGCGCGCCATCATGCGCCTTCCTGAATTCGTTCCGAAAACAACTGGGCTGCACAAGGCCGCTAAGGCATTCCAGCGCAACAAAAGTCGCGTCGCTGCATCGTGTCAGTTTCCCGCGCTCATTTCCGATCTGATTAATGTTGCCACACAAGCGTCAGACCAAACATTAGTGGAAATGGTGGGTACGATAGTTCCAACGCCAGACAAACTTGTTGACGAAAAGGAATACAGTGCTAAAGAAGAGAACAAGTTCAAGAAATTGTTCAATGCCAGACTGCGGGGGGAAATCATATTCAGGCGGACGAAGAAGGGCGACACTGGACTTCCCCATATTTGGTGGGCGCTCCTGAGGAACAGCATAATAGCTGTCCAAGGAGCAAGCCATGTCCAGACGAAGGTTCTCTCGCGAGTTCAAACTCTCGGCGGTCAAGCTGGTCAAT
>Ga0182024_10001572_pt1 | contig 58518 bp, 50 predicted proteins | sample P32metaG_FD_120480 | JGI IMG/M metagenome (GOLD analysis project Ga0182024, IMG submission 120480) | Permafrost microbial communities from Stordalen Mire, Sweden - P3-2 metaG (Illumina Assembly) | ecosystem: Environmental > Terrestrial > Soil > Wetlands > Permafrost | place: Sweden: Stordalen...
CAAACGAGTCTGCGAGGTGCGTATAAATTATATTCTTAATCGGCGCGCCCGACTTGTGCAGAGCTTCCCTAGACTTATTGCAATCTGCTTCTTGCACTTTGTTAGCCCGCCGGGAGATGGGTTAAAGCGTTAGAGGAACCGCCAGAATTTCGTCGGAGGAAAAATTTCCAGGCGCTTATGCCGTGCGTGCTATTGCCGAAAAATCATCACGACCAACGCCAGGAGACCGAGAACCGAGATCAGGGCCGCCATCACAACTGCCAGCGAACGCACTCTGCCGCCGGATTGCTCGCCCAACGTTCGAATATTTTGCCGATATTCCAGTGTAGCCAACACCAGCGAGAAGAGCCCGATGCTCACCAATGTCAGCGCAAATTCGCGCGGTCCAACCAGGCGATTTTCGCTCCCATTTGTCGGCTTTTCGAATTGAAAGAATTTGTAGACGCTGAAGCCGAAAGTTATCAGCGAGGTCGCCGTTCTGATCCACGACATCATCGTGCGCTCGTATGCGGCCCGTGTGCGCGCATATGCGAGTCTTGTGGAGATGTCGAGCGCCGGTGCGCCGCGCATGCTCTGCTCTGTCATATGAGAATCGCTTGCTAAGCCGGGTCACGGTATGACCTGCCGGAGCGCCTCATCATCACATTTCTCTGCCGTGTGGCCAATGCCGGGCGATACGGTTCGCCGGACCCCTCAGCAGCAAATACGGCAGCAGCGCCAGGCAAGTCGCGACAATCAGCGCTTCTTCAGGATAAAACCACCCAAGCTCCATAACTTGGTAAACGAAGTCTATAATGACCGCGGCGAGAAAAACCTTGGCGACGTCCTGCCAGCTCTCGCGCAGCAGTTCCCTGCGCTTCGTCGAATCGGTCAAGATGGCCCAGGCATGCGGCTCGCGCTTCTCTCGCGCGTCACTTATCCCTCCGCGAATCGCGAAGAAAATCGCCACGCTCGGCTGGAGAATCAGCCGAAACGTCATCGGTCCGCTGATTCGGCCGATCAGATTTGTCCATATACGAGCAAACATATTTCATCGCAGATCAACCGCGCTGGATCGGCGAGCGGTCGTCCGTCCAAGTCTTCCGCCATACATATGTCGAAATCCTCACGCTACCTCCAACTACAAAGAGAGTTAGAGAACCCGCCGGCGCCTCTTAATGTGTCGGCGATGCCTCGCAATGTCTATTGGCCTTTAGTCCAATGTCGCGCGCGCTCGAGTGTTTGTGATATTTCACCCAGCGAGCATCGGCGCCGCGAAGAATTACCTAGTGAATGGTAAAATGGCGCGAGGCTTTGCCTTCGTGGCTTATCCCGCGGACTACCGTTCTTCGGGAGTGGTGACATTCATGATCAACCAAGATGGCGTCGTGGTCTAGGAAGACCTCGGACGGACACTGTACGGGTAGCTTCTAAGATGATCGCATTCAATCCAGACGGAAGTTGGGATCAGATTATTGACTGATCGAATGAATCTTTTCCGATCCTGACGGCACCTTGGAATCAGTGCGCGGAATCGTGGCTGCCGGAAGGTTCTCGCGAATGAGGGTCGAGAAGTCCGGTGAGTCGTCAGCGGCTCTCGCCTTTGCCGTAATATTGGAGCGCGCGCGAAGCACGGCGAATGGCAGGCTCGTGTCGATCTGACCGCGTTCGTAGGCCAACTCATCGATGCGTCCATTGACCAGTATCCGCCAGTCGAATCGCCCGCCCGCTCCGACGTCTTGCGCGTGATACCTGATCATTGTGGTGCAGTTGCTGGTTAGCGCGTTGTACCAGCGCGGATGCATTGCGAGTCGATTCACTTGCTCGAGGTAATCAACCAAAAGGGCCCGCGCTTGTGCGGACGGGATTCGAAGGCGGTAGAGATAAACCTGCTCGCCGCGATAGTCAGTTCGCAGGCCGATCAGGTCGCGCTCGTCGGCGACAACGTAAGCGAGTTCATATTGCCGGAAGAAGCCGCGGAGCGCGGAATACGATTCGCCGGTTTCCTTGCGCGTCTCGATTGAAATCGCCAAATGCCGACCGTCGTCGAACTCCCAGCTTGTGATCGTATGGGCGATCAGGGTCGGTCCCCAATACGAGAGAAACATATCCACGCCCCGAACCTGATCGAGGTTGTAGCTGCGCGTTTCCCACCGATCTTCATAGTCAGTCTCTGAACGATACTTGAAGTTGCGCACGTTCTCGATTGTCACCTGGGACCCGTCGAAGGTTGTCTGCGCCACGCGTGCAACGTCCGGAGTCCAATCCCGCGTGTTGCTTGGCGCGATCGACATCCACCAGAATGCTACGGTGACGACCGGTATGAGAGCTGCAACCACGCCACGGTAAAGCGGTCGGATCAGCGCAACCATCGAAATGCATATCACCGCAAGCCCGGCCGCCAACCCTCCCGCAAGCACTCGCGAAGCCGACCCGTCAAACCATAAAGCCAATGCGCCCCAGGCAATGGCCAACATAACGACGGTGACCGCAATCACGCGACCAGCGAGTCGGATCATTCAGTGAATACCCGCATGCTCATAGAGGATGCGCCTGACTTCCTCGATAGTCTCAGGCGTGCTCTGCGTTGAATGGCCTGAGCGCACGACGAGTTCGGATTCGACGCCCTCGAGGTGAGCGCTCTTATACTTGACCACGCCGTCATTTCCTTGCTCAAACGGACCGTTGCCCTTGACTGGGATGATCGAGTGAACATGGACGCCCGGGGCAATCGGCAACCCGGATAGCGTCTGTACGAACGGACTTGAGCTGTCCATATTGTCGAGCGCCGTCGGAACCGTGATCGGACTATTACCCAGTACGCCCGGCCCACGGAGCTTTTCAACTTGGAGCGCCGCTTGGACCAGACCGCCCGGAAGATTGATAAATTTGTTCATCATTCTTACCAGGAAAATACTCGCCATATAGCTGCCGCGATGCGGCGTGGCGATGAAGATTACGCGCGTCACGAATGGAAGTGGTTTCACGAACAGCGCCCGGCGCAGCAAATCGCGCGTCTCAGGGTCCAGCTTAGCTTGATCGAACGGAAGCTTTACCCGTCTGTCCCAGAAACGCGAACCGCTGTCGACCACGGTCATTTTGGCGAGCAAGCCGCCCTGGCTGTGGCCGATTACGACCATTTGCCGCAGCGCCAGATCCTTGCCATCAGGGTCAACGTCCGCGACCGCCGCGCTCAGCGACTCGCGCAACTTCATCGCGGACAATGCGATCGGATTGCCGCTGTTGTACACGAAGAACCATAGCTGGAAGTGCGACGCGATGTTCGAGTCGCCGAGTAACTCGTTTGCCATCTCCGCCCAGCGCGCGGGGCTCGAGGCTGTCCCATGCACAAACACTACCGGGAACAGGCCCGGCAGGTAAGGATGGAGCATGACCAAGCCGTCATCCTTGGCTCCCGCTCCGCCCCCGAAAAATGAAAAATCCCCGCTTTGAAAGCCGGCGAGCTCGAAATCCCAAATCGGCGCGCCTTCCAGGCGATACGCGAGTGCCGCGGTGCTATCGGATTCGAGCGGCACCGTGTTCGACCCGATTCGAACGACCGGTTCCTTGTCGGTGTCATAAAGTTCGAGCGTTCCGCGAATCTTGCCCGCGCTCATCCCGCGTCGTGGATCGTCGAAACGAACGAATGCGGTGACCGGGACCTTCGCCGTCGCGGGAATCCATCGATTCGCAGGACTCTGCTGCATCGGTTCGAGCCGCGCCGCCAGCGGCGCGCCGATCCCGGCGTCGCGGTAGCGGTTGCGCAGTCCGCGTACCTTCAGATCGGAGAGCGAAACAAACTTTGTCATATGATATCCGCCGTAGCGGAATCCCTGCTGATCCACCTGTAAATCGAGCGGTCCGAACGGCAGTGGGATCTGCCGTGGAGTGAGATCGACTTCCCTGCCGCCCTTCGTGGCGAGACCATTGGCCAGGCTTTGGTCGTACAGATCAACGGCGATTCGAAGACGGGGATCATAGGCGTCGGGCGCGTCTGCCGGATTTTCAGGAAACAGAAAGGCATACGCGAAGACGGCTGACGAAAGGTAGTAGGACCGATCCTGCGTGGCCTCCGCGTGTGCGAATGAGAGTTCGGCCAGCGCGAATAGCCGATCGCGCTCATCGGACTTTCCCAGGCCGGAATAAAGCTCGGCGAGCACCTGCTCCGGATTCTGCTGATAGCGTTTGACCAGTGCGTTGCGCTCCAGCAGTTGCATCGAATAGGCACTCGGCTCACCGCTCGACAGGACGTTCGCGCCAAGCGTCCGATAGGCCGTCTGATCATCGACGTGCTTGACTCCAACCGGCGTGGCGCAACCACTGACTAGGAGAACGAGAAGCGAGAGCGCGACTGCGGAGGATCGAGTTGAGACTCTCATCGATTGGAGGGTCCTCAATTCAGCCGGTCACCGTTTTTGGGCCAGGGTTGGATTCGCAGACGCATTTGAAGAACGCATAATACGAGAATTTCCAGGACAATTCTCCGCTGGCGGACCTCAGACTAGCGCACGTTACAAGAAACGGATCAACGCAAGGAAGCCGAAAGGGACACAAGAGACACGAGGATGAAAACTTCACGCGCGCAAAGTCTGTCGCTCGCGATAATGAAAATACTGGGGCAATTCATCGTTGACCGGCGCAAAGAGCTTGGGCTAAGCGGGAGAGAAGTAGTCGCGGGCATTCGTAACGCCGATGGCAAACCGATTTCGATCCCGTACCTGGTTGATCTTGAGCACGACCGTCGTAAACCCTCGAACGAAGTGCTGGTGCAGATGGCCAAGGCTCTGCAGGTCGATTCCGACATCCTCTACTTTCTGGCCGGCCGGATGCCGCCAGACCTCAACGCTAAGGGGTTAAGAGAAAACGAACTGGCAGCAGCATTTAAGGCTTTCCGCCGGGAAGTTAAGCGGGAAAGAAAGCCATGAAGATGTGTCGGATCGCACGGGCCGCTTCAAGAAGCGGCCATATTGGGAAATCTCCGAGCTTGAACAGAAGTGCGAGGAAACGATCATTGGCTTCCTGCGCGGGCGCTATGAGTTTGAGCGGATTTCGGTACCGACCGAAGCACTGACCGTGCTCATCGAACGTGACGCCGCCGAGCTCGACCTCGCGATGAATCTTTCTGACGAGCGCTACGAGGTCTGCGGTTACACGAAGTTTGAGCGTGGCAGGAAGCCGCTGGTAACGATCGCCCGCGAGCTTTGGGCGCAGCGGCACCGCAATAACCGGCTGCGAACGACGCTGGCGCACGAGTACGGCCACGTTATGCTCCACACCTGGCTGTATGACAATTACGGCGGTTCAAGCGGCCCGCAGATCTGTTACTGGCACAGCATGCTTCCGACCAGCGCGGTAGGGACTGGTTCGAGTGGCAGGCGGGCTATACTTCGGGCTGTTTGCTGATGCCGGAGAGCTTCATGCGGCGCGCGGTCGAGGCGTATTTCCGAGGCCGCAAAGAGCAGCCGCCGATAGCGAAGACCTCACCTGACGCCGCTGGGCTAAGCTGTCAGTCCACCGCCTCGGCTGTCAACTTGGCTGTCAGAATTCGTGGCTCATGCGCGTGGCGACGATGATCGACGATCAAATCCAGGAACTGCGAGAGCTGCTGGCCGAATTAATGAGGGAACGGCACTGCCCCCGATCGCATCCTCTCGCTAGCGGTTACTGCCGGCGTATCAAATCTTGCAGTGAAGCGCCTCTTGAAAGAGTCGGCTCAGAATTCCCGGGTTTGAAGCCTCGTCAGCTCCGAAAAGATTGTCACACAGAATCGGTTGTAAAGACTTGATCGGATGCGAGTTTCGAACGCAAACGTATCGATGCCGATCCGCACCAACGCCAGCGACCGCGCGCACCCCGACCGCACTGGAAAATCCTGCCAATTTCGTGGCAAGCTGGCGATCTGACCCGGTTCGTCGGCATTGACCACTGCTGGATCGGAGCAATGCAATGACCACTATGCACGGAGAGCAATTACATGGCGGAAAAATTGGATAAGCCCATTGGGCTCACCGCGAAGCCCACGCGGTCGCAGGAATTCTACGATAGCGTCAAGCGCAAGTTCGCCGAGGAACGCGACCTGAGGTTGAAATACCGGCCGCAAGGTCTCTCGCAGTACACCTCCGAATTGACCGGCGCGCTGGCGAAGTACGAGGTTGACACGTACGCCGACGCGGTCACGCCGCGCGAGCCGATCAACGATACCGTCGAATGCCTGTTCATCGGCGGCGGCTTCTCGGCGCTCCTGACCTCCGCGCGGCTGCGCGAGGTTGGCGTCGAGAGTATTCGAATCGTGGAGCGGGGCGCGGACGTCGGGGGTACCTGGTATTGGAACCGCTATCCTGGAGTGGCCTGCGACGTCGTCGCCTATGACTACCTGCCCCTCCTCGACGAACTGGACTACGTGCCCAAAGACCATTACGCCGGGGGCCCCGAGATCTTCGCGCACTGCCAGGCAATCGCCAAGAAGTACAATCTGTACGAACTCGCGACTTTCCAGACCACCGTCACCTCCACTGTCTGGGACGAGTCCGAGCAGATGTGGCACATCGCCACCGACCGCGGCGATCACATGAAGGCGCGCTTTGTGATCTGCGCCAACGGTATCCTCACCAAGCCCAAGCTGGCCAAAATCAAAGGCCTCGAAACCTTCAAGGGCCATTCCTTTCACACCTCGCGCTGGGACTACGCCTACACCAAGCCCGACCTGTCGGGACTGGAAGACAAAGTCGTCGGTATCATCGGCACCGGGGCGACGGCGGTGCAGGCCGTTCCCGGACTAGGCGCGGCGGCCAAGGAACTCTATGTGTTCCAGCGCACGCCTTCCTCGATCGACATCCGTGACGACTGGCCGACCGATCCGAACTGGGCGCGCAAACTGGGTTCCGGATGGCAGGTGCGGCGACGCGAACGCGCCCGGATGGAACCGCAGATGACCGAGGTGCAGAAGGCGAAGCACGCCGCCACGTCTCCCGAAGAGAAGATCCGCCGGCAGGAAAACGCTAACATGGAAGCGATGATGAAGATCCATCAGCGCATCGACCAGGTCGTCAAAGATAAGGCCACTGCCGAGGCGCTCAAGCCGTGGTACATGCTCATGTGCAAGCGCCCGTGCTTCCACAACGACTACCTGCCCACCTTCAACCGGCCTAATGTCCATTTGATCGACACCCACGGCAAGGGCATCGACGAGATCGCCGAAAAAGGACCCGTGTTTGAGGGCAAGCAGTACGAGGTCGACGTCCTCATCTACGCCACCGGCTTCGAAGTGCAGAAGACCGGTACCTACAACCAGATCAAGGGTGCAAACGGCCTCGATATCAATGATAAGCATCGGGAAGGCGTCCGCACCCTGCTGGGGATCCATTCGCAAGGCTATCCCAATCTGTTCGTCATGGGCGGCTTACAAGCCTCATTCCAGTTCAACTTTACCGATATCGTGGAAGCCCAGGGCGAGTACATTGCCGCATGCATCGACTATGTGCGCCGCCACGGCTATCAGTCTCTGGATGCGACCCCGAAGGCCGAGGAATGGTGGGTGCAGGAAGTCATCGAACATCGCGGCAAGACCAGCTTCAATCAGGAATGTACGCCCGGCTATTACAACTTCGAAGGCGAGTTCCAGCGCCGTCAGGACGGTAACTACAACGGCGGGTTCTTCCAGTACTGTAACCATCTGAACGAGGTTCGCGCACGGATGGATGCTAGCTTCGCGTTCACCAACAAAGCGCTTACTTCAAAATGATGAGCTAATGCGGCCTATTCGTGGCGTCTTAATCACTGAGTTCATACCGGGCGTGCGAAACGCCGCCCGGTATGAACGGTCGATACGAGAACGTCGCCGTTAATCCTTTGACGCGGAAAACGCTCTACGTGCTGTTCTCGGAGCGCGCAGAGCGTGTAGAGGTTGGCGCCGGGAACGGAGCGGCCAAATCAGGTGATGCCGAGAGATAATCACCTGCCGCCGTATGAGAGATGTCTGTTTATCTCCGCTCTGCGGTACCGCTATGCCGGCGCGCCGTACATGCGCCAGGACTCCGCGCCAGCCGCCAACTGAAAGAGCTTGGCCGTGTTATCGCGCATGATTGCTTGCCGTTGCTCCTCTTGTAGATGGGCAGTGTGTTCTGCCAGCAATTGCTGCGAGCGAGGCCAGGTTGAATCTGTATGTGGAAAATCACTCGCCCACAGGAGTTGCGTATACGGCATCTGATGCAAGGAGTTAAAGGCAGTCAGGTCGTCTTGAAAGGTCATCCAAACGTTAGTCTTAATGTATTCACTCGGTACTTTGGATAAGCCTTTGATAACCCCGCCCTCGAAATTGAATTTGGCCGCGTGGTCCATGCGATACATGTAATGAGGCATCCACCCTGCATCACCCTCAGCGCACACCAGTTTCAATTTTGGATGGCGCTCGAAAACACCGCCCAACACCATGAGTCCAACGACATCCTGCACTGCGCGAATAATGCCCAGGAAATTGTTCATCTCGTGCCCGCGATGAGGCATGTTAATGCTACCGTCGCGTGACGTCAGAATGTGAAAGCAAATGGGAAGCCCTAGATCGGTAGCGCACTCCCACAGGGCATCATAATCGGGATGGTCGTAGTCTTCGTGGATCGGCCGGCCTGGCATCATCATGCCTACCATCCCCATCTCTTTGGCGCGCTGGAAATCTTCGATCGCGCTGTCCACACTTAGGACCGCTGTTTGCGCCAATCCGAAAACACGATTCGGCGCCTCACTACACATCGCTTGCAGCCAGCGATTATATGCTTTCATGCAGGCATCCTTGTATTCGGCATCGCGATGCATACACAGGCCCATCCCGACTGAGGCGTACACAATTTCTGCGGCAATCCCGTCTTGGTCCATATAAGGGAGGCGCGCACGACCACCGTAGGCGGCCTCGCGGATATCCGCAAACTTAATTCTTTTCGCGCGATCGTTTCGTTCTTTAATGGTAAAGCCGGCGCCATCGATAAAGCCGAGCGCGACTGGCCGTTTCATTCCCGGCACGACAAAGGCCTCAGTGCCGTCAGATTGCGGAACGACCCGCGGTGCGCTGTCGCGATACTTCGGGTCAATATAGTCCACATAACAATTGGGTGGTTCGCACACATGCCCGTCCGCTGAAATGATGCCACGAGGAATCATGTACAAATCTCCTTTAATTATATTCTTAGGTATGCATTTCTGCTGCGTGTTGAGATCGCGCCGCTCACCAGCGACGATTTCGTTTCCGTTTCAAAAAGATACTATTTTATGCAATTACCTTCTCATAGCGCTTTTCTCAATGGCAGCGCTAACTGGCGGATCCCCCTAAAGTCGCCTGGAATGGCTGTGCGCGTAATCTGATGAAAGATATCACACGATGCGGAGAGCCACGACGACTCTCGCACTGCGTTGCAATAATACGTTTCCATGCCGAGGTGTCCAGATCGTCTCTGGCAGATATGTGAGCATCAGACGCATACGAGATCCACGACCAAGGGCTCCGAATCCGACCAAGGTGTCGTGGCTGCGGGTCTCAATCCCATCTTCCGGTACCGTTTGTGAAGGGTTTCCGGTCTCGGGCGCTTCTGATGCGTTTTTCCTATCATTATACTTTGAGATAAATTATAAGCCCGCAGCATCCTGGTTGTTAGTCTCAATCCTGCCATGACTTGAACGTGATCGCAGGACGAGATCGAAAAAATCACGATATGATCAGAGCACAAATCTAAAATGGTACATTCGAGCGAATTCATCCATAGCGCCCGCGTATGGCTGCATCACAATGATTGTCATACCGGCGTAGGCAACTGATGCGCTCCGCGCGATTACTTATCGTTGAGGACGAACCCGATCTTCTGAAGAGCCTTCGGCTTGGACTGGCCGAGGACGGCTTCATAGTAACCTGTGCTGGCAGGGCGGAGAACGCCGAGCAGCTTCTCGCCAATCAAACTTTTGACGTCATCGTGCTCGACTTGCGGCTTCCGGGAAAAGACGGAATCGATCTTCTGCGCGAAATGCGCGCGTCGGGCAACGCGACCCCGGTGCTCGCTCTTACCGCCCGCGGATCGCTGGATGAGCGCGTCATCGGATTGAACAGCGGCGCCGACGATTATCTCACCAAGCCGTTCGCCTTTGCCGAGTTACTCGCACGATTGCGCGCGCTGATTCGCCGGTACGTCAATGTCGCGCAAGCGACGCTCAGAGTGGCCGACCTGGAGTTCGATACGGTGCGACGGCGCGCCTCGCGCAGCGGACGCGACCTCGGCCTTTCGCCCAAAGAGACTATCCTCCTGGAGTTGCTGATGCGTAACGCTGGCCATCCAGTGACGCGTGATATGATCGTCGAGGTTGTCTGGGGCTCGGCCTACAACGACTTCACCAACCTGATCGAGGTCTTCGTCAACCACCTGCGGCAGAAGATCAACGAGGGCGCGGGCGCCTCGCTAATTGTCACGGTGCGCGGCGTCGGCTACACGATGCGCATGCAGTAGCGCTGCCCGTCGCCATGCACAATTCACGGCATGACCATCTATGAGCATCCGCCTCAGGCTCACGATCTACTGGGCGTTCATAATTGCCGCCTTGTTGATGATCGCGGGTCTCGCCGTCTTCCTGCTCTTCGAGCGCGAGCAATGGGGTGCGCTCGACGGCGCCCTGATGGAGGAGGCGGACACCGCGGCCGCGACCATCGCCAAGCTAGGTCCCGGCCCGGCCAGCGATTCGATCGTGCGCCGCCTGAGTGAGGAACGTGACCTCGGACCACGCCGGCGCGTCAGGATCGGCAATAGAAATCGCGTAATTGCCGACTTGGGCGATGCGGCCTCTGATTTGCCGCCGATTTCCAATGGGTCGGATCAAGCCTTTCGGGGAATACTCGATGGGACACGCAAGGAATTTCGTTTTGCGATACTGCCGCTCCAACTCGCCGGCACCACCGAAATTCTCGAAGACGGTGTGGACGTAAGCGCGATCCGCAAATCGATCGCGCGGCTGCGCAACAGCCTTTTACTTATTCTGCCATTGATCTTGATCATCGCCGTCTCGGGTGGTTACCTGCTCGCGGGCCGCGCCCTCGTCCCGATCATCGCGCTGGCTGGCGAGCTTTCCCTCATCGACCCGCGCGACTTGAGCGGCCGCCTCGCGGTTAGTCGGATCAACGATGAAGTCGCGCGCCTGACGCGTGCGATTAACGCTCTGCTCGATCGGGTCGAACGGGCCGCGAACACGGAACGACGCTTCGCCGCCGACGCCGCGCACGAATTGCGTACGCCCCTCGCCGTCCTACGCACCGGGCTTGAAGTCGCACTCGTCCACGAACGGACGCCCGCCGCGTATGCCGAAACGCTCGCGTCGGCGCTCAGCGAAGTTGTCACGCTCTGCACCATGGCCGATCAGTTGCTGACACTCGCGCGGCTCGATCAGGAGGCGGCGTTGGAACGCGAGCGGCTCGATCTCGGCGAACTTATCCGCGACGTCCTCGATACCGTCGACCCACTGATCCACGCTAAGGCCCTCACACTCGCGATCGACATCGCCGGCGTCATTCCCGTTGATGGCAATCGAGTTCATCTGAAGCGCCTCGTGGTGAACCTGCTCGACAACGCGATCAAGTTCATACCAGCGCAAGGACGCGTCGATATCGAAGCGGCCGCGCGCGACGGTCACGCGATCCTGCGCATCGCAGATAACGGACCCGGGATTCCGCCCGCGGATATTCCCTATATTTTCGATCGATTTTTCCGCGGCAAGGCGCCTCACGAATCTGGCAATGGCCTCGGCCTCAGCCTCTGCCGCGAAATCGTACGACTCCACGAGGGCACGATCGCAGTGTCGAATCTCGCCGGTGGCGGCTGCGAATTCGTCGCGACGCTTCCGCTCGCGCCGCATCGCTAATAGCCAGTCGATCTCGCAGGGCGGGTGCTGGCGATCCTTAACGTTTGTTAATTAGGCTGCGCCGCTTGCCGTTGGTACGATCTTGCGCATGCGCCGACTCCTCCGATGCATTCAGATCGTCGTCGCGATTTTACCGATAACGCTGATCGGAGCGCCGGCGCGATGCGACGAATCGATCACACTAGAGCAGGCGATCGGACGCGCTATCGAAATCGCGCCTGCGCTCGCCAACGCCGCCGCAAATAGTGACCTGAATAACGCTCGCATCGAGGAGGCGCGTGCCCCACTCTATCCGAACTTGTCTGGAGCCGGCGATTACATGCAGGCGCCCGGCTATGACCGCACGATCACCAATGGCGGTCAGACACTTGGTCAACTGGTGCTCGAATACACCGCGTTCGATGGGGGCCGGCGCAACGCCCAGGTGCGCGCCGCGCGCTATGCTGCCGCAGCTGCGACGCTGGGTGTCGCCGCTGCGCGGGCGCAAATCGTGTTCGATACTACCGTCGCCTATTTCGATTTGTTACGGGCGCGCGGCCAGGAACAAGATCTCGGCGCGAATCTCGCTCGGCTCGGCGGCTACGTCAAAATCGTCGAGGCGCTGGAACGCAGCGGCCGCGCGATAACCAACGACGTCCTGCGCATCCGTTCGGCGCGCGACAACGATCAACTCGCGCTCGCCAACGCACATCAGGCTGCCGAACACGCTTCTATTGTATTGGCGTCGCTGATTGGCGATGATGAATCCGCCGACCTGCGAATAGCTCCCATCAACGATTTGCCGGCGCCGCCCACCGCCGACCTCGATCTGAGTCCCACGTACAAGGCCGCCGATCGTCAGGTCCGAGCGACCCAGATGCAAGTCGCCGCTGCCCGCGACGAGCGCTATCCCACGCTCAAAATCGCTACCACTGCCGGCTGGCTCGGGATCAATCCACCGAAGACCTTCGGTCACCATATTGGCGCGTCCTATGACACTGTACTCACTGTGCCGATTTTCCAGGGCGGGTTGGTGCGTTCGCATATCGACGAGGCGTTGGCGGCACAGCACGTGGCGGAGGCTCAAAAGAAGCAGATCAGACTCGAGTTGATGCGCGACCTCGCCGACGCCAACGATCGCTATGCCAACGCGCGAAAGCAACTGGTCCTGCTCGCACAGTCGCAAGCCACCGCCGACGATTCGTTCGCGCTTGAATGGACGCGCTTTCTGGGTGGCGGCAACGTGGCGATTCTCGAAGTAATCGACTCCTACCAGCAGGCCCAAACGCTGCGCCTTACGCGCTTCGATCAGGAATTCGCCGCACGCCAGGCCGCGGCGCAGGCATCGCTCATCCTGGGGATCGCACAATGAGGCGCTGGCTTGCCGCCACAGCGATTCTTCCGATCATTGCGCTCATGATCGCGCTCGGCGGCTGCCGTCTCGGGGCCACCGATAGCGAAGACGATTCCGCCGCGTCCCCCGCCAGCGCCGTCACGATGGCCGTGTCGGCAGCGAAGGCCGTCGTCGCGCCGATGCGCCTCGAATTGCGCATGCTCGGCACCACCGTCGCCGCCCGCCATGTGCAACTGCGCGCACCTTCTGCGGGACGCGTGCTTGAATTCAACGTTCAGAGCGGCGACCGTGTGCGGCGCGGCGAAGTGGTTGCGCACGTGATCAACCGCGAAGTCGAAGCCGCCATCAACGGATTGGCGGTGGCGCAGCAACTCGACCCTGCTGAAGCGCCCGCGCTGGCGCGATCGGTTAAGCGTTACAGCCACGGCAATGGCGTCGCGGTGGTCGCACCCGAGGACGGCATTATCGCGCAACGGCTCGTGAGCACCGGCCAGATGGTGAGCGATATGGACCCGCTCGCCGATTTGATTGATCCGCGCAGCGTATATGTCGAGGCCGCCGTGCCGATCGACAACCTCGCCTCGATTCGTCCGGGCATGGCGGCCACGGTGACCTCGCCAATGATTCCCGGCGTTGCGTTGCCAGCGCAGGTTGCCGCACTCTCGCCGAGTCTTAGCCCTAACGGCGCGACCTCGCCCGCCCGCATCGAGTTCACCAGCAACGATCGCATTACAGTAGCTGGCGCGCCAGTCGAAATCAGCGTCACGATCGCGTCGACGCCAGACGCTATCGTCATTCCGGTGGCGGCGCTATTGGCCGATGCCGCCAGCGACAGCTATTACGTCTTCGTCGCTGGCGCCGACGGCCGCGCGCATCGCGTCGCGATTACTATCGGCATGCGCAGCAGCGGCATAGTGCAGGTCATCTCGGGAGTCAGGACGGGCGACCTCGTGATTACCTCCGGGGGCTACGCGTTGGCCGACGGCCTCAACGTGAAGGTCACCGTCGCATCGCAATGACCCGCGGCAACTCAATTCTGGCGCTCTGCCTCGTCATCGCAGCCGCGGCGCTCGGGATTGTCCTGGCGCGCACGATTCCAAGCGCGGTCTTTCCCGAAATTCAATTTAACCGCGTGTTGATCATCGCGGACGCCGGCGACCTGCCGGCGCAACAGATGCTCGTCGCGGTCACTCGCCCACTCGAGGAGGCGGCCTACGGCGTCGTCGGAATCAAACTGGTGCGATCGACCACCACGCGCGGCGGCGCTGAAATCGACGCGGACTTCAGCCCGGGTACGGACCCGGTTACCGGCTTCCAGTTGCTCACCGCTGCGATCGGCGAGGTCCGCGGGAAGTTGCCCGCCGAAACCGCCATCGATACGCGCCTGCTGAACAGCGGGACCTTCCCGATTATCGATATCGATCTCAGTTCTAAAAGCCGCGACCTGGCCAGTCTTACTGATATCGCACAGTATGATCTGGTGCCGAGCCTCCATCGCATCGACGGCACTTACCGCGTCGACCTCGTCAACGCGAAGTACCGCGAGTATGTCGTCCGGCTCGATCCGGCGCGGATGCTGCAGCACCAACTCGCCCCCGCTGATGTCGTCAGCGGTCTGGCCAAGGCTAACGTCATAGAGTCGGCTGGACGCGTGTTCGACGCCCATCGGATGCTCCTGACCATCGTCAGCAGCGACCTCCACGACGCCGATCAACTCGCCGCGATTCCGCTCGCCAAGATCAATGGCCAACTGGTTTACGTACGCGATGTCGCCCACGTCGAACTCGGCATCAGGGAGGATTATATCCGCGGCGCCAGCCAGAACGGCGCTGCAATAATGATCGGAATATCGCGCCAGCCCGACGGCAATACCCAGTCGATCTCGGCTGCCGCTCACGCCATCGTCAACGAATTTCGTGCGCGCTATCCTGACGTTGAATTCTCGTTTTCGTATGATCAGGCGGCGCTCGTTGCCGAGTCCTTCAACAGCGTGCGTGACGCCATCGTGCTCGGACTACTGCTGGCGATCGCCGTCGTCTACCTCTTCACATTCTCGATAATCTCCGCGCTGATCGCGGCGATCGTCGTCCCATGCACCATCGCGATCGCTTTCGCCGTGATGGCGGCCTGCGGCATGACCTTCAATATGATGACGCTTGGCGGACTAGCCGCGGGCATCGGACTGTTCATCGACGACGCTATCGTCATGATCGAGGCTATCCATCGCGCGCATTCCGGCGGCACCGGCGCCGACGCCGCGATTCGACAGGCCACAGCCGAACTTACGCGTCCGCTAATCGCCTCGACCGCAACCGTAATCGTCGTCTTGCTGCCGCTGGTATTTCTTTCGGGCGTGACCGGGGCGTTCTTTCGCGCGCTGGCGTTGACGTTGGGTGGCGGACTCTTCGTGTCGTTGCTGCTCGCGCTCTATTTCACCCCCGCGCTCGAACGAATCGTTCAGCGCTGGCGCCGCCCTGGACACGAACCCGGCCGCTTCTTCAGCCTGGTCTGCGACGCATTTCTGATGAGCCTGCGCTCCTTCATTCGCCTGCCGATACTCGCGCTGGCTGGTGCGGCGGTTTCGATCGCCGCCGCATACGCACTCTATGGCATGATCGGCACCGACTATCTGCCGGCGCTCGACGAGGGCGGCTTCACTCTCGACTATATCGCGCCGCCGGCTGGCATGCTGGCCGATACCGAGTATCTCGTGGCCAAAATCGAAGACGTGGTCCGGCACACGCCCGAGGTCGCCGCATTTTCGCGCCGCACCGGCACTCAGCTCGGCGGATTTCTCACCGAATCGAACCGTGGCGACTTTTCAGTCCGCCTCCGACCCGATCGCAGCCGCAATATCGAACAGGTGATGAATTCGATTCGCGCGCGAATCCTGGCCACTGTGCCCGGCGTCAGTATCGATTTTTCACAGGTACTCCAGGACATGATCGGCGATCTCTCCGGTACTCCGCAGCCCATCGTCATCAAAATCTTTGGCGCCGATCAGGCTGTGATCGAATCCACCGCGATCGATGTCGCCAGACGCATTGAAGGCATTCAGGGCGTGGTCGACGTCTTCAATGGGCTGGTGTTGAGCACCCCCGAAGAGCAGATCCTGGTCGATTCGACGGCGGCCGCGCGCTACGGGCTCAGCGCCGAAGATATCCGAGCGTCAATGCGCACCGTGATCGAAGGCACGGTGGCGACCAGCCTGCGCGTGGGCGATCGGCTGGTGGGCGTGCGAGTGCGCTACCCCGACGATTACCATCGCCAACTCGACGTGCTGCCACAGGTGCTTTTGAAAACTCCCGACGGCGGTCGCGTGCCGCTGGCTGCGCTCTCCCGCATGCAGACGCTGGGCGCGACCAATGAACTTGACCGCGAGCGCCTGCGGCCAGTGGTTAACGTGACCGCGCGCGTTGACGGTATCGATCTCGGCACCGCCATCGCCCGCGTCAAGGCGCGGCTCGCCCGGCTGAATTTGCCGCCCGGCGTAACGATCGAATACGGCGGCCTCTACGGCGATCAACAGAAGTCGTTTCACCAACTGGCGCTGGTTTTGCTCGCGGGAACTATCGCGATGTTCCTGGTGCTGGTCTGGGAATTTGCGCGGATGATGCCCGCAATTGCCGTGCTGCTGGGCGCCCTCTCCTGTCTCGCGGGCAGTTTTATCGCGCTCGACTTGACCGGCGTCAGCCTCAACATCTCATCATTCATGGGCATTATTATGGTGGTCGGAATCACCGCCAAGAACGGCATTCTGCTGCTCGATCGTGCCGAACACGGCGTCGCGGGCGGCGTGGAGCCGCGTGAGGCGTTGATCGAAGCCGCCAAAATCCGTCTGCGGCCGATCCTGATGACCACACTGGCGACGGCGGCCGGACTGTTTCCACTGGCGCTCGGATTGGGTGCGGGCGCAAAGATGCAACAGCCGCTGGCACTGGCCGTGATCGGCGGACTCGCGTTCGCGATGATCCTTTCGACCGCGCTCGCCGGCGGTATCTACCTGATCGGTACACGCCCGGCTCTCCGCCAAGATTTAGCAATTCCTTGACGCGCTAGGGCACAACGCGAATAAAATTGGGTAAGACGACAACTTCCGCGGCCTCGCGATTTTCAACCATGTTCTCCATTATTCCAAGGGCAGCGGCAGCAACGGCACCAATACTTTTTTTTTCGTCGATACGAGCGGTATGGTGTGCGACGATGCGAATGGAGTTGGCCTTCCCGCCGATTTCGCAAACCTTCCCACATCACCACTCGATTACGATCCGGCGATCCTGCCGACCTTGGGACTCGATCCAAACAACGTGTGTGTCCTGACGGGCTTCAATACAAGGCTCGCCAAGACCGTGACAACCGTCTTTCCATTCGGGATATGGTTGGCGAACGTATGTTGCGGATGAAGGAAGCGGCGACAATACCTATTCCAGCAAAACTGGAACTTATACAAATGCGGCAGCCCAGACTACTGCGGACTGCAAAAGTGGATATCTAATACCAACACGCAAGAGTGGTAGCTCGCCTATATCTTCTGTAAAGCAGAAACTGTCGAAATATCGAGAGCGGCTCACGCCAATTGCGCGAGAGAATAGAGCCATCGAAGAGGTTTGATTTAGAGGTGATGACAGCGGGCGGCCTGGAGGACGCCCGCTGCTTTTGTGCAATTCAGAAACTCATCAATTGAAGACGAGACTAGGCAGCGCCGTCGTGTTTTCCTTCTGGACGGCCTGCAAATCCAGCGGGTTGAGTCCCAGCGCGTCGAGGACGGTCGGCGCGACTTGAGCGGTCTGCACTCGGGTCGTTACGGTCAAGCGCTTAAGGTCAGGATTCGAGACCAGCATCATCACGTTGGTATCGTCATGGGAGAAGCCCCCATGTTCCGCGAGCTTCTTTTTACTGTTGGAATAGGTCACGCCGATATTGGGAGTAATCAGGATATCCGGCGCGCGCGAATCGCCCGCATTATAGTAGAGGCCAATCGAAGGGCCCGAGAAAATCTCGCCAATGCCGGCGATGTTGTTGGAGGCCGGCGACTCCGCCTCGAGCAACGCGACAGCCGCGGCGGTTTCGCTCGAGTCCGCAAGCCAGAGCAGGGCTACATCATCCTCCGTCGGTCCGATCGCGCTGTTCTCGGAAGGCGCCAGGTAGGAGCTCAGGAGCGTGGCGGGATCGTTGGACCCGTCACGGACATAGCGGCTGGTATCGACCGGCGACTGTCCGTGCTTGGCGGTGATGATGACCAGCGTCGAATCGATCAGGTGTTGCGCCTTCAGTGCGGCGACCATCTGCCCGATCGAACTATCAATGAACTCGATTTCGTTCTTCAGCGAAGCGGAGGGCGTCCCGATCGAATCGGTGTAGCCACCGGACTCGCTATACCCTGGCGCGACCGCGCCGTGCTGATAAATCAACTTTTGGCCGATACTGACCGCTTGGAAGTTCATGCCAAAGATGTTCGGCACGGGCGCGTGGCCGGTACCATCGTGGTTCTTGCCGTCGATCTCGTTGATGATGGCCATTGCCTTGAGGCCGTCGTAGCACTGGATGTTCTGGAAACTCCCAGTATAGTCATCGTCCGCCGCTGCGGCGAGTTGATCGGGAAGGTGTGGCGCCCCGTTCTTGCTGCACTCCGGGATGAGCATCTGCGTCGGTGCCTCAGATGCGAAGTTCGCGGAATCGGAGTTTATTTCCGGCGAGTAGTAATCGTCGACATTAGTGTCCTTGTTGGTGCCGGTAGGACCACCTACGGACGAATACGAGGCGTGCTTGTCAGACCAGGCCGTGTAACCTCCCGCACCATGTATAACTCCGAAGATGGTATTGTCGCGAACGAAATTCCACGGATAAACCGGATTACAATTCTCGTCGCGGACGGCAACACCTTCCGGAACGACGACGGAATATGATGAGGGCATCGAAATCAATCAAAACCTGCTCACCGGTGGCGCGCCTAGTGGCTAGCCACGATTAAGGAACTCACACCCGATGGCGGCGCGAAAACCTGGTTGCCTTCATACGCTATGTCGTTCGCCGTGAAACTGCCAACGGGGAGGGTCGTGATGGTGAATCGCACGGGCCACGTTTGGCGCGGCTAACGACTAACACGACGAACCTTGCCGAGGATGGCCGTTTGGTCTATAGGCGGAGTTGAAATCGGAGAATCAAACCGGAAATTCCCGTTAATAATTTTCTTTACGGAGGTTTATCTATGAAGAGGAAAAGTTTGAAGTGGCCGTTATCTTTGGTTGCAGTTGCAAGTGCAGCTGTGTCTCTCTCTGCTTTTGCTGGTCCTTGCCCAGATCGAATTGAAGTCGGCAAGCGAGGGGGCGCGACCGTTGAATATGCGTACTTCAATAAAGCCACAATTTACTCTGCCAATATACTAAGCGAACCTGGTGCAAAATACACATGTACCTATGAAGGTCACAATGGCATGCAGGACCAGAATCACACACTAGATGCAACCGCATTCATTGCATCACTTGGAACCGGATGGCGAAAGGATGGGAATGCATATACATGTACCCAAGGCTCAGACTGTGCGTTCGTGATTAACAAAGACTGACACTGACAAGTGGAGGAACCACCTAGGGTAATGTGTCCGAGGTGTCATTTTTAATCTAGGTGTTCCCAGAACACCTTAGATTAACATCTCTGAAACTTTGATCAGGTTCCACATCTCACCGATCCGCACAGCCCATGCGTCGACTGCGGCGCGATAGCCACGGGCTCTGATCATCGGGATTACGGCAAGCCGCTAGAAGTAGAACCCATGTGTCACAGTTGTAACGTGAAACGCGGCCCGGGCTTCGTGCCTGACGATGTGTGCGCCCGCATCCGTGCGTACACCCCCAAGTCCATACGCCGTAACGAGCTCGCTTGAGTTGCGATCATTTGTTCGGAGGCGCAGCTTGATAGGTCTTTTCGAATGGAATGCAGTTTTTCGGGGGTGTGAATAGCGCCCGATCGGGAGTGCCCACCACGATATCGCGGTAAGTTGTCGTCAACTGGCCGCGGTCCGTGTGCATTTCGATCTTTACCGGAACTCCTTTGAGATCCGTTGCCTCCCAAAGCTTGAACCGAGTCGTTCTGCCGTCTGCCGCCGTGACTTCCACGTTCTCCACCTTGCAGGGATGTCCGTCGACCACCGCGGTCTCGCCGGACTGACGTGTCACTTTAACTCCGGACAATAGCTGCAACGGACTACTCAACGCATGCGGCGGGATGCTAGTTGTTTCGACGCATTGAGTCCCATGAAACATCAGCTTATACATGGTGTGATTGGCGGCAAGATAGATGGTAGCGATCTCTGGCGATGGGTCAGCCCGGAAATTCGCGCCGGCTCGATAGACCTTCGACGCGACTTCTCTGCCCCTGATATTGGCGACTTCAGTCGCGGAAAAATCCGGCAGAATTAAGGACTCCTGCGCAATCGCCATTGACGCCACCAAGATTGCCATAGCCGCACTTACCAAGCTCAGCGCCAACTTCCTCGACCGCCCAAGACCGATGACTTTCTGCCCCATCTCCCAACCTCCAATGACGGCGGAAATCGAGGATTCCCGCGCCCATCGACCTGCACTACCTTTTCCCAAAAAACTTCTCCGCCCGATCGTCAATTCGGCGGAGGCGCCTCGCCCCGATTCAATCCCTTGGAATTTGTCAAGCATGCTTCTAGGCCAAGGGTCATTGTCCAGCCACATTTACCATCGGATTGTATCTCGCAGAGCGCATTCTTATAGCATTCGTACTCCGGTTTCCATATACACGGCGTGATCACGTTGTCGTCAGCGCATATTTGATGACTACATCCCGACAGTTTGCATCTGCCGGCAGTACGCGTCGTGTTGCCCTCCGCTTGGGCAAGGATAGACGAATTCACCCGCGGTACAACGCCCACATCAAGTTCGAGGCCTCCGGCGGCAGCGACCGACGCCAAAACGACGATAGCTGCACCGGCTAATACCAGCGTCCAAATCCGCGGAGTTGCATACTGATCAGCTCGCCGTGACTTCATAGATGCCCTCCTTACTGGTTAGATTATCTACAGCTGGACGTATATGGTGAGTTCGCCAACCCTTCAAGGGGCGCCGCTCGCGAAAGCCACGCAGCTCGAGTTTAGATAGATTGGGCGCCCGTTCGCTCAAGTCCGTCAGCCCGCGAGAGCGAACTCTCTTTCAGGGCGACGAATCAAAGAATCTACCAATTGTAGTAATTTACTTGGCACTGCGCTGCCAGAAAGGTTGGCACTCGAAACAAATATCGTAGGGATACCCTCGCTATCAGCGGTGGTATGCGACTTGCATTAGGTCGCATGCATTGGCTTTTAGCGGTGACGCCTCAACTTAATTGCTCGGCTCTTTTTTATCACGCGATAGAATATGTTGCGACCTAATCTAAATCGCCCTGCTCCAATACGGTTTCAAGCCGTTCGATGCGGATCACCGTCGGGGCTCCCACGACCGCCGCCTCAGAGCGTCCATCAGGTCATGCTGAGCGTACTCAAATAACTTTCTAACGGGGAGAAACGAAATGAACTTCAGAAAATCAAGGAACTCAGCGTTGAGACTGGTCGCGACTCTCGGCGTCTTTGCGTTGGCGGGAAGCCTCCCAGCTTCTGCATTGGCGCAAGACTCATCACCGAGCGCAGCGCCAGCGGACAGCGTACAAATTGGCGAAGGGACCGGAGGCGTGGGTTATGCGATCCCTAAGAACGTTTATGTTCCGGCTTCCAGCATTGCAAAGCCCGGGTCTGCAGGAAAATTCGCACACACCACTTACGTGCTCCCCACGGTGCTGAACGGCAACACAGTACCAGCACCTTCAGTAACACTCCCTGGCGGTGAGACTCCGGCTTCTCTCGAGTGTGTATATGGCATCAAGGGCCTCTATTCTTCGGGATGCACAAAATCCGTATCCGGTGCGGAAACAACCTCGGGTTGGGGCACCATCGCTCTGGTAGACGCCTACGATAACCCGGATGCGGCGTCGGACTATACAACATTCTCAAAAGAATTTGGCCTGCCGACGACGGGCTTCACCAAGGTCTATGCCAACGGCAATGGCGACTGCAAAACCCCAGCCGCTAACGCCGGTTGGGCGGTAGAAGAATCCCTGGACATTGAATGGGCACACGCCATGGCGCCGAAAGCCCAGATCATTTTAGTGGAGGCATGTTCGAACTCTATGACCGATCTGCTATATGCCGAGACGGTAGCGTCCGGTTTAGTGGCAAAAACGGGCGGAGATATCTCGAACAGTTGGGCAACCGGGGAATTTAGCGAGGAGACGAGCGACGACGGCTATTTCTTCTACAACCAATATCCGGCAGTGTCGGACATCGTATTTTTCGCTTCAGCCGACGATGCTGGATGCGGTGCTGCATATCCCAGTTCTTCGCCCTGGATCGTCTCGGCGGGCGGCACCACTGTGAATCGCCTTAGCACCGGCAAGTTGAATACGACGACGCCCGAGGGCTGCTGGAGTGGTTCCGGCGGCGGCACCAGCGCGTATGAAACATCGAGTGAAGCAAACCCCTACCAAGACCCCATTTTCGGCGGATCAGCGGCTCGAGCCACGCCTGACTTCTCCTTCGACGCCGATCCCAATAGCGGGGTAGATTTCTATAGCCTCTACGGCTTCGGCGGCTGGGGCGTCGTGGGAGGCACCAGTGTCTCATCGCCGTCGTTGGCCGGCATCGTCAACAGTGCCGCCAATAAGCTAGGCTCCTATTTCCTCCCAGCGGTTAAGCCAGCTGGCTACTTTAACAATGAAGAGGACATCCTCCTCTATTCCCAACTCCCGGCGCAGACAGCTTACAATGCGAACTTCTACGACATTACTACCGGCAGCAACGGCTGCTTTGTCGGGAAGAGCTGGGACTATTGCACTGGTGTCGGAAGCCCACGAGGTTATCTTGGGAAGTAAAGCTTTCCGAGACGCTACTTGAAGGAGAGGCCCTGCACACGCAGGGTTTCTTGTCTTCTGGGCGCCGTATTAAAGCCATTCTCTTGGTGACTAGCTTCTCTTCATCATCTAACGATCAGGCGCGGCAGTTGTCTCGTGGCCGTCAAGTTGCCGAAGCGCCGGGACTGGTCGTACGAACTGAAGTTCGACTGCTATCGGGCGCTACCCCGCGCGGATGGTTGTAGCTCCGGTTTGTCATCCGGCGCTTGTCGAAGTGGTTCCCTCGAGAACACAATGAACTTTTACCTGAACGGATCGTAACGATACTTTTGATTATCTATACCAATCGCTTTTTCGCTAGAATTTCCTAATCTGACATCTTGCTCGAAGGCTTCTTAGCCCTCGATCAGATTCCTTGATATCCAGACTTAGCAATAACTGATAGCTATTTACTGCGCCTTCCAGGAGACGATTACGTACTTGAGGCTAAATTCGTGTTTTGCCGAGTGGGCAGCCGCGATTCATCGACGCACCGCTTCCGGCGGGCAGCATTGCTAGCTTCGCCCGTAGCCACCTAAGGCAAACCGCCAAACCCGAGGAATCGGAACTATGCCAAAGACGCCAAAGACCATGGCACTCCGAGAGAGCGCCGTCTTGCCCAGCGCTGCAAGCAGTACGCAAGCGCCAGCCGCGAACGACGCCGTTTCATTGTCGCGGCGCCAACTGCTGCGGATGGGAACCGGCGTGGCGGCGGCAATCTACGTTGGAGCGCATGGCAGCGCCGTCCTGGCTGCAAATCCGCTGAGCGAAACCGCCACTCCTGCAAGGCTCTCTGAATCGGTCAAGATAACAAAAACGCCGAATATAATCGTGCTGATGACCGATCAAGAGCGTCATCATACGCATTGGCCGGCGGGATGGACCGAGAAACATTTGCCGTCGCTGCAGCGGCTCAAGCGCAATGGGCTCTATTTCAACCACGCCTATACGGCCGCGACGCAGTGTTCACCCTCGCGCGCGCTGATGTTGAGCGGTCGCTTCGCGCCGATTAATCGCGTGACTCAAACCTTCATCTGGCCGGGACTGCCGCATCAGAACCGCCTCGCGAACATTGGCACTCTACTCAAGGAACGGGCCGGTTACGAAGCGGTCTGGAAGGGCAAATGGCATCTCAGCTTCGCCGCCAATGCTGCGCCGGGCAATGGGGGCAAAGAATGGCGTCCGATCGATATCCAACTGATGGAGGAGCGGTACGGTTGGTCGGGATGGAATCCTCCCGATGCCGGCGATTCGATGACGCGCTGGGTCAAGGACGAGTTTGGCACCTACGACGGACTAGCGACGCTCGGCGGTGGAAATCCGAACAACGACGGACGCTACGTCAGCGGTGTTGACGCTTCCGACCAACGGCAGACGCCTGGCGTCGGCGGTGAAAGCACGGTCGATTTTCTGAAGAATCGCGCTCCCAAGCTAGATCATCCATTCTGCCTGTTCGTGTCGCTGGTTAATCCGCATGATGTCGGGGTCTTTCCGGGCGGGTGGAAGCTGGCGGGCTACCAGCATGAAGCTTTCGCTAATATGGGTATCGCCCTGCCGCCTAATTACGCCGACGATCTGTCACGCAAACCCAAGGTACAGAAGGCGGCGCGCGACAGCTATAACAAGTCCGCGCCGCTCGCTACTCAACAACTACTGAATGAGTATGTCAACTTTTATGCGTATCTTCACACGGTAGTCGATAAACACATCGGCACGGTGCTCGACACGCTTGAGGAAACCGGGCTGATGGACAATACGATCATCCTGCGCCTGGCCGATCATGGCGAAGGCGGCTTGTCGCATGGGATGCGCGAGAAGGCCTATACGGTTTATGAGGAGATGATCCACGTCCCTCTAATCGTGCACAATCCGAGACTCTATCCCGAACCGCGCGAGACCGACGCCTTATACAATCATCTCGATCTCTTACCCACGATTCTGGACCTGGCGGGCATCAGCAATCCGAACTCCTATGGGATCGGCAAGAGCGTGGTGCCGGTCATCAAGGATCCGGCGGCGCGGGTGCAGGATCACTTGCTCTTCTCCTTTGACGATCGATTTTACCTTCCTGCCGGCTACCCAGGCGGTCACATACGAGCGCTTATTGAGGGCGACTGGACCTACGCGGTCTATTTCGGCCTGGACGGCAGCGGGCTGGAATACGAGCTTTACGACCGCAAAACGGACCCCGGGCAGGCCAATAATCTGCTCTATGATCCGTCGACATCGGACGTGAAGAAGCAATGGCAGCGGCTACACGAAATCCTGACGAACCGGTTTGTCGACGCGGGCAACTTGCCCGACTCGTTTACCTGGCCGTATGCGCCAGTCACGCCAATCGATCACACCTGAGGCCGTTCCGCGCCAAAGAGAAATAGGTAATGACCGCAAATTCTGATTCCCGACGAAAGATCGATGTTCACGCGCATGATCTGCCGTCCGGTTATTCGGATGAGATGCGCAACGCCAGACTCACGCATCCCGACGGCGTGCCCGATTATCCACAGTGGGATCCACAACTCGCCGTGCGGAAGTACGACGAGTTCGGCATCGAGACCGGGATGCTCTCGATATCGTCACCCGGCGTCCACTATCGAGATGATGCGGCGGCGCGACACCTTGCGCGGTCCGTCAACGAGGCAGGCACCGAATTGGTCGTCAAATATCCGGGCGTTTCGGCTTGTTCGCGGACGTTCCACCAGGCGGATAATGATCCCTGCGGGTAGCCTACTTTTTGATGCAAGTATCAGGCGAATGCGATGCCCGCTCCCTTTATCAGCGCCTGAGAAAGAACGTTCCAGGCTGCGTCTGCCGCTTGCTCGGCAACGACGATACCCACGGCCTCGTAGGCGTTCAATATTCCTTCGAGCGCGTTCTTCTGCATGGATTTCAGCGTGTTGTACTCTAAGGAAGTCAGCCGACCTTGGCTGTTGCTCTGCTCGATACTCTGCCCGATGCTGATCATCGCGTGAATTTGAGGGCCAGCCGCAGTCGAGACGGTACTCCATGAGCCCTTTAAAACGCTAATGACCGCAGCTTCAATGTCTTTCCCGACTTGAGTCCAATTCATTGCCATGGCCAGAGCCCCCTCAGTCACTGCGGCTTATTGCCGTTTTTGATTGTCAGTTCGTAGACCGTCAGCGCTTTGAACTGTTGGTCCATCTGCTGCCTGCTTAATTTCGCGAAATCGGGACTAACCGTGTTTTGGGTTGCGTGAGTCTGGCGAACTGAGTCGATATTGTCTTCCAAGGCTTTAAGAGATGGAGTGATCTTCTGCGTGGACAGATCTGGATTAGAAGTCATTCGTGCGTCAAGCGCTGTCATCGACGACTGGAGTTTGCTGTAGAAGTCTATATTGGACGCGTAGCTGGCCTGAGCCTCGTCGTCAGTTAGGATTTTATGGTCGGAAGCGCTAGAACTTTTCTTAAGGCCATCGATTTGGTTTCCAAGATTTTCAAGCTTCAATAAGCCGTCATCCGCCTGCGTTTGAGTGGCCACCAACATCTGGTCGGCGACATTGTCATAAGTCGGGGCGCAAGCCGTCAGCATCGTGCCGAGGGTAGACACAGCTATTAGCCGAGTTAGCAGAAGCCCCTTTCCCGGGACCCGCCTTAGTGTGTTCATTCATGCCCCCATTTCGTTGGATGCGTGGTTCAGGACAATATGTACAGTGATCTGATATACGATACGGATGTCGAGGTCCAAATTGAGGCGCTGTACTGGCTGATACTTGCAAAAATATCCGTACGATCGCAAATAAATGAACTATCCGCCCAGGCCAGCTCTGGCGGCACCTGAGAGTCTTTCAGGGCAACTCCGTCCGAGGCAGCGGACCGTTCGTGGACATCAGTTGTGTAGGGCGCTCTTTCGGACTACATGTGGACTGCCTTCACGCCCAACGTCGCTGATTTGAAATTCGACCAACACCGGCGGGCGGTAATGGACGCGGGAGGGGTTGAGTCTCCTGGGCCGATTGGATAACTTAAGAGGCTCTACTTCCGGGGTGTTTCTCCCATGAACAGCGTTATTCAGAAGATCGAAGATCGCGCATTGCGCACCGACCTGCCCCTATTTCGCGTGGGTGATACGGTCCGCCTCCAGGTCCGCGTCGTCGAAGGCGAAAAGGAACGCATCCAGCCCTTCGAAGGCCTCGTCATCAAGATTAATCGGGGCGGTAACCGCGCGAACTTCACTGTGCGCAAGATTTCCTACGGCATCGGCGTCGAGCGTATCTTCCCGTTCCATTCGCCGCGACTCGAAGGAATTCGGGTGCTGAGCCGAGGCAAAGTCCGCCGCGCAAAGCTCTACTACTTGCGTAAGCTCTCCGGCAGGGCCGCCCGTATCGAAACCATTAGCTAAGGATTGCTCCATCGACTGGCGATGGTGGCCGACCTAGGCTAACGACCGCTCACGCGATCTCTGTCGGCAAAGCGTCCCACCTTCAGGTCGCATTCTAGGCGCGCCCCTTCGCATATCGTGACTCGATCGGCCTCGATACGTCCCTTCACGCGCGAGCGGGGCCCGAGCACTACTGTTTTCGACCCGATCGCCTCGCCGCGCAACTCGCCGAGAATCAGCAGCCGCGGGGTTTTGACCCGGCCGTCAATCGCGCCCTCTTCTGAAATCACCACCAGGTCGCTCGAACTGACTTCACCGCGAAAGCTTCCTTCGATGCGCACCGGCTCCTGAAATACGAGCTTGCCCGATACGTTGATATTCCGGCTGACCGCTACCCGCGTGCGCTCTTCGATCCATCCCCGTGCCGGCACCAGCGGCATCCCCGCAGTCGCGGTCGTACGAAACGCATCGGTCGTCGCCGGCTTAGCTGCGCTAAGATGGCCCTTGGAAGCCCGATTCTGCGGAAACTCGTTTAGTGCCATTACCCTACGGATGAGCGCTCAGGGCGCGGGGAAAACGTGGCAGGCTACCGCATGCCCGCCGCTCCCCTTTATCAGCGCCGGATCGGTCGTCGTACAGACATCTTTCGCATAAGGACATCGCGGATGGAAGCCGCAACCGGAGGGCGGATTGAGCGGGCTCGGGACCTCGCCTGGCAGCTTGATCCTTTCGATGCGCGCGGCGGCGTCGATCGTAGGGATCGCAGAGAGCAAGGCGCGCGTGTATGGATGTCGCGGTGCGGCATAGATCTCGTCGCGATCGGCGATTTCGACGATCTTGCCAAGATACATGATCGCAACGCGCCGGCTGATGTGCTCGACCACCCGCAGGTCGTGCGCGATGAACAGGTAGGTTAGCCGAAGATCGTCCTGCAGGTCCTGCAGCAGGTTGATGATCTGCGCCTGGATCGAAACGTCGAGCGCCGAGACCGGCTCGTCGAGCACTAGAAAGCGCGGCTCGACCGCCAGTGCGCGCGCGATACCGATACGCTGCCGTTGGCCGCCCGAAAATTCGTGCGGGTAGCGATCGAGCGCCTCGCCGCCCATCCCGACGCGCGCGAGCAGCTTCGTGATGCGATCCTCCTTTTCGCGGCCGCGTGCTATCCGATGAATCTCAAGACCCTCGCCGACGATCGCCCGCACTCGCATCCGCGGATTGAGCGACGAGTACGGATCCTGAAAAACCAGTTGCATCGGGCGCCGGAGCTGACGCAACTCGAATCGCGAAAGCGTCGCAAGGTCCCGTCCGTCATAGAAGACCTGTCCTGCCGTCGGCTCGATTAGCTTCAGGATCAGCCGCCCCAGCGTCGATTTGCCGGAACCGGATTCACCCACCAGGCCAACCGTCTCGCCCGGCATTATTTCCAGATTGATACCGTCAATCGCCTTGACTGTGAGCCGCTTGCGTCCGATCAGGTCCTCGGAACCCGCGGGAAATTCCTTGCGCAGCCCGACGCATCGCACGAGTGCGCCGGCGGCAGAGGTCTGCGTCGCGGTCGTTTCAGACGCGGATACAGGCGGCATAGTGGTTCGGCGCTTTTCGTTCGAGCGGCGGTTGCACCGTCGCACAATCGTCGATCGCGATCGGACACCGTGGATGAAACCGGCATCCCGAAGGCGGATTGAGCGGGCCCGGAATGAAGCCCGGGATCGCCTGCAGCCGCCGATGACGTGTACCGTCGATTCCAGGAATCGAGCCGAGCAGCCCCTTGGTGTACGGGCTCAGCGGATTCGCGAAGAGCTCAGTCGTCGGTGCCTGTTCCATCACCCGTGCGGCGTAAAGGATCGTCACGTCGTCGGCATATTGCGCGACGATCCCGAGGTCGTGCGTGACCAGGATCACCGCGAGGCCGAGGCGCTCCTGCAATTCGCGGATGAGGTCGAGGATCTGCGCCTGAATCGTCACGTCGAGCGCCGTCGTCGGCTCATCGGCTATCAGCACGCGCGGATTGCATGCAAGCGCCATCGCGATCATCACGCGCTGACGCATCCCCCCCGACAGTTGATGCGGGTAGTCGCGGATGCGCCGCTCGGGATCCGCAATCCCGACCATCCGCAGCGCCTCGATCGTGCGATCGCGGGTTTCGGCGCGGGCGGTGTTCTGATGAAGCTTGACCGCCTCGCCGATCTGGCTGCCGATCGTGAACACCGGGTTGAGCGAGGTCATCGGCTCCTGGAAGATCATCGCGATCCGCGCGCCCCGCGTCGCCCGCATCTCAGGCTCGCTCAATCGCAGCAGGTCGATACCATCAAAAGTGATCGAGCCGCCGACCACGCGCCCGCCCTCGGGCAGCAGTCGCATAATCGAGAGCACGCTCACCGTCTTGCCCGAGCCCGACTCGCCGACGATACCGGTGAGCTTGCCGGGCGCAACTGAAAAGCTCACGCCGTCAACCGCGCGCACTTCGCCACGCGGTGTGAAGAATGACGTTCTCAGATCTTTGACTTCGAGCAGCGGCTGCACGTGTGCTTCAGCTTAGCATCGCGCGCCCCGCCCCGAAACGCGCAAATGATCCGCGCCGCCCCCTTGCTCAACCGCCCCACCCGGGGCATTGCTTCAACCGACTCTACTTATAACTGCGGGAAAATCGGGATGCAGGCCAGGCTTGGTGAGAAAGTGTCCGGCATTACCTCCCAAGTAATCGACATTGATCTTCTAAGCTCTATTGTCCAGGAACGGAGGTGATACTCATGGACAGGCGAAATCTTCTTAAATCGGTGGCCTTAGCGGTTGCTGGCGCGGGAATACTTGCAGGCAGTGGCGGAGAGGTTTTGGCAGGGAAAGCGAGCAAACAAACGTTGAAAGAGAAGGCTATGCGAATGCCTTTCATCCCGGCAAAAGACGGTACGCCGTTGTTCTACAAAGATTGGGGCTCGGGCAAGCCTATCATCTTCGTGTCCAGTTGGGCACTGAATTCGGACATGTGGCAGTATCAGATGACGCCGATGGTCAACCAAGGACTTCGATGCGTTGCGTACGACCGGCGTGGTCACGGCCGCTCAGCACAACCGGCTCACGGCTACGACTACGACACGCTGGCTGACGACCTTGCCGCAGTGATCGAGCAACTCGATCTTCGCCAAGTCACGCTCATAGGCCATTCGATGGCCGGCGGCGAGATCGTCCGCTACCTGTCACGATGCGGCGGGGGCCGCGTCAGTCGTATCGTGCTGGTAGCTCCGACCACACCCTTCATTCTGAAGACCCCGGACAATCCCGACGGCGTTCCAAGGGAAATTTTCGATCGTACGAGAGCGGAGTGGGCTAAGGATTATCCGAAATGGTTGGCCGACAATGTGCGCCCATTCTTCGTCGCCGATACTTCGCAAGCGATGATGGACTGGCTAATGCGTCTGATGACGCAAACGTCATTGAAGGTCATTCTTGATTGTAACCAAGCGATCATCGAAACCGACTTTCGTGCCGAACTTCCAAAGATCAACGTGCCGACCTTGATCATTCAGGGCGATAAGGACGTTTCAGCGCCACTTGATCTTACCGGGCGAAAGACCGCGAAGCTGATCCCGGCTGCTGATCTCAAAGTGTATGAGGGCGCTCCGCATGGTCTAATGTTCACCCATATCGATCGCTTCAACGGCGATCTTATTGCTTTTGCCCAAAGCTAACGGTGCAGAGAGGGGAAAAAATTCACGGTCGAACGCAAGATTGCGTGCGAACCCTGCCGCGTTCCGCTCGGAACTTACGGCACAGCCTTTTTGTTGCTCCTTTCAGTGCACCGTCTGTCCTCGGGTGAACAGCGAACTTCTTATGCGAACCAGAATGCCGGCGGTCAGCTCGCGGTCCGGCGTGCGGTCAGACGCCTGCGCGAAAATTATGAGCGATTCGCTCGCCCAGATCAGATGACTCGAGAGCCCATAGATGACTAAGAAACATAACTTGAGGTGTCATCTATTTCCGTACATACCGATGTCAACCCTTAACGATGGCGAAGTGATCAACGAAAAGGCGCTTCGGCAACTCATCGATTCGGAGCCTCGGCTTCACCGATACTGTGCCTGCGCTGCGACGTCCTTAAGGCGCGGGTCACTCAACATCCGCTTCTTCTATTTCGTCGACAACTGCTTCTCATGCGCCTGTAGTACCAATTCCGTCTCAGCGTCGGCCGGATAGAACACTTCGACGTGAAGCTCCTGGAGCGTCACGTCGTGCGGCGTCGCGATAGTGGTGACCGTGCTGAACATGCGCACAATCTTGTCGTCCAGCTTGAGCTCCATAGGTAGGACCAATTCATGCGGCGCCTCAAGGTCGGGCTCGCGCCAACGGGCTGGGACTCCCGGATAACTCAAGATCTCCGCGATGAGCTTTTTCAAGGTATCGTCGCGCGCCCACGCTAGCCTGCGATACGCCTCGTTCAGTAAGGAATTTGCGATCGCTTCCCAGTTCACGAGTACCTTGCGAAAGCCGTTGGGATCGAAAGCCAGACGCAACAGATTCACTCCTGGGGACGTCGAGAGACGGAGGGGCAATAAATCCATCGGCTCCTGACCCAAGGTGCGTGTCAGGAAGCGAATGAAGGCAGCATTCGCCATCACGATGTTCCAATGACGATCATGAGCGAGCGCGCTGCGCGGTTCGTTCGACTTGAGGATCACCTCGACCGCTGCGCGTACTTGCTTCATGCGCGGGTCGTCTAAACTCGTCTCGCCGTAAATCGGTGCGTAACCCGCGGCCAGCAAGAGGAGATTCCGCTCTCGCAGGGGTACGTCGAGCACGTTCGACAGCTTCAGCAGCATCTCACGGCTGGGCTCCGCTCGACCGGTCTCAAGAAAGCTGATGTGACGCGCAGAGACCTCGGCGTCCAAAGCCAAATCGAGCTGACTCAGATGCCGGGCTTCCCGCCAGCGACGCAGGAGCGGTCCGACACCGTTGGGTAGCACTGCTGTACCGTTTTGCTGACTATCCATAAATAGACCCTAGCAGCCGTAGATCGCCGACGTCGATTACCTAGGAGTAATCAACGCGATGTGCCTCTCGAACCGCGGCTTCGGGCTTTTGCCGCGTCGAGAGTGATTGCGTTATGCCCGAAATGCAGCATCTTCGACCTACCCCTCATTGGCCTCCGGCGGGTAGTCGCCTGGCCGCGCCTTGGCCAGTGCATCGCCAATTATAAATCCTCGTGGGTGAAGCGCTTCCTTTTGTGCGCTCGCTACGCGATTGCCCATGCGCCTTCGCTTGACATTGAAAACCGGCGGTCTACGCTCTGACTTTGTCCGCGGCCGCGACTTTGTCCTTGGCAAGGAAGGTGACTCATGTCCGCAAATCATTACGCCGATCCGAAAGCGCTGCGCGCCGGCCTCGATTTTCCCGTGATTGATTCCGACGGCCACTGGCTCGAATACGGTCCGATCGTCGTCGATTATCTGAAAAAAGTCGGCGGCAATGCCGCCGTCGACGGATTCCTCTCGCGCGATCGCAACGTTGCCAGCACCATCCTGATGTCGCCTGAACAGCGCCGCGACGAGCGCCGTGCGCAACAGGCGTGGTGGGCGCTCCCGACGAAAAACACCCTCGACCGTGCGACCGCGCTCGCGCCCCGGCTGCTGCATCGCCGGATGGATGAACTCGGTCTCGACTTCACTGTGCTCTATCCGACCAACGGCCTCGGGGCTCCGTTTATCGGCAATGACGAGCGGCGGCAAACGACCTGCCGTGCGCTCAATATGTATATGGCCGAGGCCTTCGCCGAGTTCGCCGATCGGATGACGCCCGCGGCCATCATCCCGATGAACACCCCGGCCGAAGCGATCGCCGAACTCGAGTACGTCGTGAAGACCCTCGGACTCAAAGTGGTCGTGATGGCGAGCCTGGTGCGACGCCCCATCCGCACACCCGGACGCGGCGGCGAAACCCATGCTCAGTCCGCCTGGTTCGACGTGCTCGCGCTCGACAGCGAGTACGACTACGACCCGGTGTGGGCGAAATGCCTGGAGCTGAAGGTCGCGCCGACCTTCCATAGCGCCTCCCGCGGGCTCGGCTTTCGCCAGTCGCACTCGAATTTTACCTACAACCACATCGGTCATTTCGCGACGGCGGGCGAGGCGGTGTGCAAAGCCATCTTCATGGGTGGCGTCACGCGGCGCTTCCCGGCGCTCAAGTTCGCGTTCCTCGAGGGCGGCGTCGGTTGGGCCTGCCAGCTCTATGCCGACCTCATCGGCCATTGGAAGAAACGCAACGCGGCGGCTCTCGCCGATGTCGATCCCGCCAACCTCGATCGCAAGCTACTGGGCAAGTTGCTCGAGGAATTCGCGGGCCGTGCATGGTCCGATCGGCTGAGCGAATACAAGATCGTGCCCGAGGGCGATCAAGCCGCCGCAGCCTGGGCCGCGCAAGGTCCTTCCGTCATCGACGATTACGCCGCGTGCAATATCAAGCAGGGGCGCGACATTCGCGAACTCTTCACGCGCAACTTCTATTTCGGTTGCGAGGCCGACGATCCCGCCAACGCGTGGGGCTTCAACGCGCAGGTTAACCCCTACGGCGCGAAGCTCAAGACGCTCTTCGGTTCCGACATCGGCCATTTCGACGTCCCCGACATGCGCGCCGTTCTCGGCGAGGCGCATGAGCTGGTTGACGACGGGCTGATCACGCGCGACGACTTTCGCGACTTTGTCTACACGTGGCCGGTGGAATTCTGGGGCGGGACGAATCCGGATTTCTTCAAGGGCACCGCGGTCGAGGGCGCTGCATCTAAATTGATCGGGCGAATCACTGGGGGCGAAGTGCCTGCAACGACCACATAATTGCCACTCCGCTCCGATCGACGATCGCGCGTGGTCTCCGTTCCTTTTGTGAGGCGGACGCAACGAATCCCGCTACCAGACGCGACCATCCGCTCCGGCGAAACCTCTGAGCGTGCGTGCCACTTCGCAGCCGGCGCGATGTTCTAATGGCTAGGTTAGGAGCGCACGGGATTATGCTTGCCCCCCTCTTCTACGATAAGTCTAAGTCGAGAAGACCACGTTCGTCTTTTTTCGTGACCGCTGCGCGAAGGCTCCCTTCAAATGGGAAGTTTGAAACCTTGTGACGTTTCAAAAAAAAGCTTCCAGTTTCCAGTTCCTCGACAAGTCTCATGGCATCCTTACGGACGCCCGCCAATCCACACCACCCGCCCCAACAGCGCCACCTCATCCGGCCTCACCGCAGCCGGCTCGTACGCGGGATTGTCGCTGCGTATCAGCAATGAGCCGTCGGGTTGCCGCTGCAACCTCTTGACCGCGAGATCGGTGCCCGTGCGCAGCACGTAAACGCCGTCATGGCGAAAGCGCGCCTCACGCAGATCGACCAGTACCAGGTCGCCTTCGTCGATCGTCGGCGACATCGAGTCGCCTATCACCTCGACCAGCGCCATGTTGCGCAAGTCGACGTTGAGCGCGCGCTGAAGCCATTCCGGCTGGAAACTCACATAGTCCACGATCTGCTGATTTTGAAGCCCTAAACGACCGTTGGTCGCACGCAGCGAATGACGCGTCATCGGCGCAATTCCGGCCGCTTCCGACGCGTGAATCTCACTTTTGAATTTAGTCGGAGCGCCGCGCCCGGTCGCTAGCCATTCGACCGAGACCCCCGCCGCTTTGGATAAATTCACCAGGCTCATCATGCTCGGTTGGCCGCGGCCCGACACCCACTTGTAGATCGCGTTATCCGAAACCCCTACGGCCCGTGCGAGATCGGCTACTGATCCAAACTGCTGCATGATCAATCGAAGGCGCCGCCGGAACTCTTCATCTACTAGTGTAGTTGACATTATTCTCCTACTGTGGGATAAAACCCGCGTGGCGTTGATGTACTTCCAATACTTAAACGCCTCCATAAGTGGTTCAAAGGGATTTAGACCGACTCGTTGATTAATCTGTCCATTGCTTGACCTTTTATCATGCAACCACAGTTTAAACGGTCTATATAGATTTATCTCAGCTTTTATAGCTTTACTAGGTAAATACGTGTTCGAACCACGTATCACGTGGAACAATACGCAAAAGTTGGTCGCCTTCTATGGATCTCGATACGCTCGTTCCCAACGCAAGCTGCGTGCCCACAACCAATCCAGTATCGTTCGGTTCGTATCCTACAGTTCAGATCGGGTTAGTTATTTCAACCTTGGTCAAATTCCAAGTGACGCGAAATGCGCTCGGACAGCGCTCAGCACCGCACAAATGCATTCGTCTCCAGTGGCCGGCCAAACAACACAAGGCCAATCGCGCCCATCATGGTCACCTTCGCCTGCTTGAAGCGAAGCTTGGAGGGATCGACTCGCGGCGGTCCGTCGCTTCCTGAAGCTATGAACGCAAATCTTCCCCACTCTAACGATTGGACTGGAGGCCCGGGTGTGGTCGATCCGCCAGTGCCAATTTCTTACTTCGACTATTCCGCGACTGCCGGAAAAGTGGCAGCCGAGAGTCCCGACACCGACCGTTGTTCCGCCTGCACAATGCCAGCGGCGGCGATCGTCACGCAATCAATTCCGTGTGAAATCCAGATGCAAGGAGATCGGCCAATGATTCCTGTCCACTCCTCTCGCGGCATTTCGATCCGCGAGATCCAGCAGACCGTGGCGCTGGCCTTCAACCTCAGTGTGCGCGATATGGTGTCGCCCAGCCGCCGGCGACAAGTCACCTGCGCGCGCCACATTGCGATGTATCTCAGCCGCGAAATGTCGGCTCGCCGATGGCGCGCGGCTAGCCGCACAGTGGAATCGAGGGCGCCTGCACCGCCGTCGTTTCCGCGCATCGGGATCGCTTTCGCGCGAGACCATTCGAGCGTGATTCATGCGTGCACGAGGGTGAAGCGGAGACTGCGCGACGACCTCGAATTCGCGCTCCTTCTCAATCGTCTCGCCGGCGATCTGCGCGACCACGCGATCGTCGCCGCGACCGTCCAGGAGGCAACCTGATGAACGCACAGGGACCGATGATGCGGCGCGGAAATCTGTCGCCTTCAGACGGCCGGGTGAAATTCGATCGGTCAGATGCCGGCCGCAACCTTCCCGCGAAACCCGAGGCGCCTTCACCGGCAACACTACAGTATCCGCCAGCGATGACCACGATGCGCTGAGGCCAGCCGCAACCGTGCCGGCCTTCAGCGATGCGCCCCGATCAATCGAGCTCTCGCTACGCGGCCGTGCTTCATTGCTCAACGAACTCGTCAGCTTGATCGGTATCGATAGCGCGGGCCGGCTGGTCGCCGCGTTTGGCGGCATGCGCCTCTACATCCCGCAATCGCCCGAGCCTGAAGATACCCTGAGCGAAGCGATTGGCCATCTAGCTGCCCTTAAGCTCGCGGGAGTCTATGGCGGCGATCGCATCGACGTGCCTAATCCCACCCCGCGCCGAACTCGAATAATCGAGCTGCGCGCCAACGGTGTAAGCATCGATCTGATCGCGCGGTCGTTGCACTGCACCCGGCGCCGCGTCTTTCAGGTGTTGGCCGAAGCCCGCCGGGACCAGCGTCCGCGCGAAGTCCGTAAGCTGCGCTGAAGCGATGCTCCTGCCGGGAATAAACCACCCGCCCCGCCCGCGTCGCCCTCACGCCAACGCGGTTCCGCGCCGGCCTTCCCGCCCCACCCCTCCAGCAGCGCGCTTTGCGCTGCACTGCCCTGACTTCGCGGCGCCGATTACATCGGCGCCGCATCAGTCACCGAGGAGGGACGGATGCTCCCCGCATCCGTCCCTCCTTCAATGCGGGGCGGGGCGGCTCCGCCGCCCCGCCCCGCAACCCCACCCCCGAATGGAATCTACGGCGCTGCTGCAATACAGCGCCTGGATGAATCTCGCAACCGATCCAGACTGCCAGTATTATTCACCTCAGCCCTCTGGCGACGAGTGGCAATGGCTTCAGGGTGAACATATAAATCCGAGCGGACCGGCGTTATATGATGAACACTTACAGCAACCCGAATGGGCCACCCCCGAATACCCGTGTCCTTGATTACGGAGAATGCTGAATATGCGCAAGAGCGTATTGCCAATCTCGTTTATGGCTGTGTCATTCCTGTTTGGCGCGAACGCACTGGCAGCAACGTCTGATCTCGCTTCCCTGGATTGGTCGGTGAAGGCGCCGCACAACCTAGCTGCTAATCCACCGGCTGACGACGTAATAAAGACTTTCATGAGCAAACTCGACGGCGTCCCAGGATATCCGCTCGGCAACTGCTATGCGAAGTTCGCCGATCTTCATCACTCAAACATGTTGTCTTTAGTTGTCGCCGAAAACGATGACAGGTTTTGCCATCTCTCCGTGGTTGACAAGACTAACGGAGGCTTCAAGAGATATGTTTTCGATCTATCCCGAGGTGTGGATGGTCCGGAAATCAAAGACCTCGGCGGGAACGGCAATCTTGAGCTGATCGTGCCTACGGATCTCACCGGCGATGAAGGGGCTAATTACTGCATGGCGCGATGGCCGGTGATCTACGGGTGGACGAGCAACGGTTACAGCGACGTTAGCAGCCACTACAAGGGTTACTACGAACAGCAGCTTGCTTCCTTGCAGAAAGAGATTAGGACAGTCGAGGCTCAAAAAGAGCAGTCGGAACTTGGATCTGGCGCTCAAACTGCCGGGCTTGCGGCGAACGCCGCCCGCGCATCGTCGACCGGGGAGCAGTCCGCAGATGCCGTCGTGGACGCTCGGACTGTGGCCTCAGCGACGGTATATGGGCCTGGTGGGACCTCCGGCAGCTTCGGCGCCGTCCTGATGCAGCCTTCACCAGAGCCGACGCCGCTGGCTAATCCTCCTTCAGACGAGACTGGACTCAACTGTACCGAGGTTGAAGCCGCCAAGATCGAGCGCTTTCTTGACATCTCGCGCGATGCCGGGATGAGCGACGCAATCAAGTGGGCAAATAGCAACGATCCCGACGACCGCGAGTTCGCCGCTTGGATATTTGCCGATATAGCGACGCCCGAAGCGATTAGATATTTGCGTACGCTAAGCCACGATCCGGCGGTGGGGAGCACAGGAAAATACGCGCTTGAACAGGCCAACCGAGGGCCAGTCGCGCATACCGTCGACGAGGTGTCGGTGCCGTAGAGCGCCGGCCTAGTTCCTGCAAAAGCGCCTGTGTATCCAACGATTCAGGCGAAACACTGAAATGACAGGCTATCCATCGGCCAAACCATTGGAAGATTTCGCGCACACGAGCCGTAAGGTAGGGAGGTCTTTTTGCCGGCGCGATAAATGCCTCCGCCCTTGGTTATCGCAGCCCGACCAGCCGTGAATTTGCTTCCGGATCCGCAAGCGCCGAATGGTCCTCGCGAGCCGCTCAGCAAGGCCACCGCCAAGATGACGGTCCCGGGCAGCGCTGTCCCCGACCGCTGCGCAGAGCCGATTATCGGCAACACTTCGCACGCGCCCACATGCCCACAGACCATTACGCCGCGGGGCGCCGACCTCGACCGCATTTAACGGATCGCCTTGACCGCCCGCAAATGCGCTATCTCCTCGCGCGTGAAGCCATGCGCAATCAGCACTTCGTCGGTATGCTCGCCGGCCAGCGGCGGACGCGTTATCCGCCCCGGCGTATCGCTCAGCTTCACGCCGAGTCCGGTCGTCTTGACCTCACCCAGCACCGGATGCACGAGCTTCACGAGCATTTCGCGGGCCGCGGCCTGCGGATGTTGGAACATCTCCTCGATCGTCAGGATCGGACCCGACGGAATCCCGCTCTCATTGAACACGTCCATCCAATGTTGCGCCGGATGGACCTTGAGCGCGGAGTTGATCTCCGCGGTTAGCTCGTCGCGATGCTTGATCCGCCGCCCAAGCTTATTGAAGCGTGGGTCATCGGCGAGTGCGGTGCGTCCAATCACTTTGACGAACGTCCGCCACATCGCCTCATTGCCCACGGCGATGTTGAACGGCCGATCCGATCCGATGAAAACGCCGTGCGGCGACGACAGCGGATGATGATTGCCGGCCGGACCGGGCGTCTTGCCAGTGTCGAAATAGATGCCTGCCGACCAGCTCAGCGTGCTGACGATCGCTTCGAGCAGCGAGGTCTCGACCCGCTGCCCGCGGCCAGTGCGATGGCGCGCTTCGAGCGCGAGCAGAATTCCCTGTGCCGCATAGATGCCGCCGAGCAGGTCGCAGATCGCGATACCCACCCGGGTCGGGCCGCTTGCCGCCGTGCCCGTCACGCTCATCAGGCCGGAGAAGCCCTGCGCAATCTGATCGAAGCCCGGATAGTCGCGCATCGGGCCGCTCGCACCGAAGCCCGAGATGCTGCACGCGATGATGCGCGGATTGCGCGCCGCGATCCGATCGTAGCCGAAACCAATCGCCTCCATCACGCCGGGCCGGAAGTTGTCGATGACGACGTCGGCGCCGTCGATCAAACGTTGCAGAGCGGCGCGACCCTCTGGCGCCTTGGTCGAGATCTGGACGCTCTTCTTCGACCGGTTGGTGCTGAGAAAGAAGTAGGTGTCCTTGCCACTGTCATCGCCCATCTCGCCGCGCGCCCCCTGGACCGGTTCGACCTTGAGAATTTCGGCGCCATAGTCGCCCAGGATTTGCGTGCAGAACGGCCCGGCTAGATAGCGAGTGAAATCAACGACCGTGATTCCCGAAAGTGGCGGATTGTCGGACATGGCTGGCTACTCCTGCGATTGGTGTTGGTCTGGGACAGCATTGGTTTAGCGGCGCATATGGTCGATTAAGATCCAGGCCCCATAACTTCGGCCTCGATCTCTGGCCGGAGCCAGCAAGGGTATCGGCGATGCCTGTTCATAGGGCCGTTGAAATCGTGGCGGCGGACCGCGATTCCATGATCTTGGATTTGAAACCACGGGCAGCCTCGTTCGTCCAATAGTATTGACCATGCAAAGCGCCACTGGAATCGACTCGCGTTCGCTACCTATAGTTGAACGATCCACCATGATGTCCTGGTTCGGCAAGCGCTTCTGGCGCATCGTCCTTCTTGCCCTGATCGTAGGGCTCCCGCTCTATTACTTCACGCGCGGCGGAGCGGTCGAGGCGAAGTATGTCACGGCGCCGGTCAGCCGCGGTCCGATTGTTCGTTCCGTGACCGCAACCGGAACGGTTAATCCGGTTACGACGGTCCAGGTCGGAACCTATGTCTCGGGGCCCATCAGCGCGATATCCGTTGACTTCAATTCGCCAGTAAAGGCGGGGCAATTGATGGCCAAGATCGATCCCCGGCCTTATCAGGCGCAGGTGGATCTATCACGGGCAGCACTCGCCAATGCAAAAGCGCAATTGCGAAAGGATCAAGCCAACCTGGCTTATCAGAAGATTACTTGGCAGCGGGACTCTCAGCTCCTGAAACAAGACGTCATTTCGCAAGACTCGCTGGACAGTCAGTTCAATACTTACAACCAGGCAGTAGCGCAGGTCGGTCTTGACGACGCGAGTATCCAGCAGCAAGGAGCCAGTCTCAACGCGGCGGAGCTAAATCTTCATTACACCAATATCATCTCCCCCGTCGAAGGCACCGTGGTCTCGCGTAATGTTGACGTGGGCCAGACCGTAGCGGCCAGTTATCAAACCCCGACGTTGTTCCTGGTCGCTCGAGATCTTACCAAGATGCAAGTCGACACTAACGTCAGTGAGTCCGATGTCGGCAGCGTTGAGGTCGGCCAACCGGTTGATTTCACCGTTGACGCTTATCCGACTCGCGTTTTTAAAGGCTCCGTCAGCCAGGTGCGACAGGCCCCGATTACTGTCCAGAACGTCGTCACCTACGATGTCGTGGTCAATGTCCCCAACCCGGAGCTGCTGCTGATGCCCGGGATGACCGCCAATCTCACAATCGTGGAGGCGCACCGCGACGACGTGCTGCGCGTGCCATTGCGAGCGCTTGCGTTCTCACCGCGCCGCCACGCCAACGGGCCCGCATCCGATGCGCCGCCGAGCGAGCATTTGGCGCGCGTTTGGGTTGATGATCATGGACACCTGCGTCCGGTGAAGATCACGCGCGGACTCGACGACGGCAATAATTTCGAAGTCCTCAGCGGTAATCTCAACGAAGGCGACCAAGTCGTCACCGACCGTATGAGGAACGAAGAATCAACCAGTTCAAATCCGCTGGCGGCTCCCCACGGGCTGCATCTCCACATGTGACGCTCCCTGCGACGCTCGCTTCACGATGGACAAAGTCATCCAGATTATCGAGGTCAGCAAGACCTATACTATCGGCGACGAAATCAAGATCCGGGCCCTGCGCGGCGTCAGCTTCACGATTGAACGCGGCGAGTTCGTTGCGATCATGGGTGCGTCAGGCTCCGGCAAGTCCACCCTGATGAATCTCATCGGCTGCCTCGACCGTCCCACCAGCGGCCGCTACTTGCTTGAAGGCGTTGACGTCGCCTCGCATGACGAAGAAAACCTGGCGGCGATCCGCAGCCGCCGGATCGGCTTCATCTTCCAGAACTTCAATCTGTTGTCCCGCACCAGCACGCTCGAAAATGTCGAATTGCCTTTGTTTTACTCCGGCTGGCCCGCGGATGGCGCCGCGCGTGCGCAAAGCCTGGTGACCATGGTCGGGCTCAACGGCCGCGAGCGAAACTATCCGAGCCAGCTATCCGGCGGCCAGCAACAGCGAGTCGCGGTCGCGCGCGCGTTGATTAACGAACCGGCCATCCTGCTGGCGGACGAGCCGACCGGGAATCTTGATACGACCAATTCGGTCGAAATTCTCGAGATGATAACGCGGCTCAACCGGGAGCGCGGGCTGACCGTGATTATTGTAACTCACGACGCCGACGTGGCCGCCTTCGCCGACCGCGTCATTACGTTCCGCGACGGCGTCATAGTCTCCGACACACCCACGAGCCGCGCCGGCGAGCAGCGCCAGGGACCCTCGCGCGCGATTGCCACCCAGCCCAACTGGAAGGTCAGCGAGAGCGAGAATCGATTGACCTTCGGGATGATGGCGCTGACCGCGGCCGCACGGGCAATCAATCGCAATAAACTGCGGGCCGCGCTGACGATGCTCGGCATCTTTATCGGCGTGGCGGCCGTCATCGCGATGGTCGCGGTGGGTAATGGGGCACGCTATTCCGTCCAACAGCAGATCCAGAGCCTTGGCACCAATCTGTTGGTGATTCTCCCCGGTGCGCAGACTTCGAGCGGAGTTCGCGCCGGAGCGGGCAGTACTTCAACCTTGCGCGTCGCCGATGCGGAAGCGATCGGCAAGCAAGTGGCCGGCGCCGTCGCCGTCAGTTACATGGATCGGCAGGTCGCGCAGGTTGTATACGGCAATCGCAACTGGAGCACCAATATCGAAGGCACCACCCCAGCCTATCTGGAGATTCGCGATTGGCCGGTTGTCAGCGGACGGCCCTTCACCGACGATGAGACGCGCAGCGCCGCGCCCGTATGCCTGATTGGCCAGACCGTGGCCAACAATCTTTTTGCGCCGGACCAGGATCCGCTAGGGGTGATCATCCGGGTCAAGAATTTCCCGCTCCGGGTGGTCGGCGTACTGGCCGTCAAGGGCCAATCCAGCTATGGGCAGGATCAGGACGATGTAATCCTGACGCCGTTCTATACCGCCGAACGCAAGGTACTGGGAAGTTCGCAGGTCAGCGCATCGGTCTCCGCGACCACCGGCAATGGATCAACTAACCCGGTGCTGAATCCCTACGCGGGGGTGCTTACCAATAACGCGATGTACGCGTCCGACACCTCGCTGATCGATCCGTTCACCGGCAATACGCCAGTCAAGTCGGGGGTCGTCAACACTATCTATATCAAAGCCTCCGAAGCGGACGTGGTCGACGCGGTTCAGAGCCAGACTCAGGACCTGCTGCATCGACGGCATCGAATCCAGCCCAGCGAACAAGACGACTTCTCCGTGCGCAGCCTTAACGAAATTGCCGAGGCTTCCGAGAATGCGAGCCAAGTGATGACGCTGCTGCTCGCGGCTGTCGCTTCAATTTCGCTGCTCGTCGGTGGCATTGGAATCATGAATATCATGCTGGTGTCGGTCACTGAGCGGACGCGCGAAATCGGCATCCGGATGGCAATCGGGGCACGCCGGCTCCATATCCTGCTTCAGTTCCTGGTGGAGTCCTCGATGCTCAGCATCCTGGGCGGAGCCGCCGGGATTATCCTTGGCATTATGACCTCGAAGGTTCTCTCCGCGCTGGCACACTGGCCAACGATGGTTTCGGTGCCTTCAGTCGTGGGCGGCTTCCTATTTGCCGCCGCCGTCGGAGTCTTCTTCGGATGGTATCCGGCGCGCAAGGCGTCGATGCTCGACCCGATCGAAGCGCTCAGATACGAGTAGTCATTCCAATCAGCTAGTCTTGAGACCGCGCTTGGTTGTCCACCGTCAGGCATAGCGGCATCGCTCGAATAGCAAGTTCGCGGAGCCATAGCTATTGAGCGACCGCGGACTGGCTATTCGACAGTGACGGATTTGGCGAGGTTGCGCGGCTGATCGACGTCGGTGCCACGATAAACCGCGATGTGGTACGCGAGCAGTTGCAGCGGCACCGTCGTCAGCACCGGCATCAGAAAGCGATTGGTGGCAGGCACGTCGATAATTTCCCACGCAACTTCTTCCAACTCGGCGGTGCGTTTGTCAGTGACGGCAATGATGCGGCCGTTGCGTGATTCGACTTCCTTCAGATTCGATAGCGTCTTGTCGAAGACGCTGTCGCTGGGGATGATCACGACCACCGGCATCTCGTCGTCGATGAGTGCGATCGGTCCATGCTTCATCTCGCCGGCTGAGTAGCCCTCGGCATGGATGTAGGAAATTTCCTTGAGCTTGAGCGCACCCTCGAGCGCGACCGGATAGTTGATGCCGCGGCCGAGGTAGAGGAAGTCCCGCGCCTTGCCATACTTGCGGGCGATTTTTTCGATCTGTCGTTCCTGCGCGATCACCGTTTCGATTTGCTGGGGAATCGCGAAAGCGGGCCGCAACAACTCTTCGGCTTCGCGCTCGGTGATGCGGCCGAGGCGCCCGGCCAGATGAATCGCGAATAGGTAGAAAGCCTCGATCTGCGTCAGAAAACATTTTGTAGTAGTAACGCTGATTTCGGGGCCGCAACGCGTATAGATTTGCGCGTCGGCCTTGCGCGCGATCGACGAATCGACAGTATTGGTCAGCGCCAACAGATGGCATCCACAGCGCCGGCCCTCCTCGAGCGCGGCGAGCGTATCTGCGGTCTCGCCGGATTGCGACACCGCGATGAGCATCGTGCGCTCGTCGATGGCCGGACTGCGATAACGGAACTCGGCTGAGTAATCTACCTCGACCGGAATCCGGGTCAGTTCCTCGATCATGAACTTGCCAATCAAGGATGAAATCCATGAGGCGCCCGCCGAGACCATCACGATGCGTCCGATCGCTTCGGGGCCGGCGGCCGGCAGAATCTCACTTTCGAAACGGACTTCGGCCGATCCGGCGCTGGCGCGGCCCGAGAGCGTATCGATCCAGGCCTGCGGCTGCTCGCTGATTTCCTTGCGCAGGTAATGCTGGTAGCCGCCCTTGGTCGCGGCGACCGCGTCCCATTCGATATACCGCGCTTCGCGATGCACCGGAGTCCCGTCGAAGTTCATCAGGCGCACGCCCGCCGCGGTGAGTTCGGCGAGCTCGCGGTCCTCCATCACGAGCGCGCGCCGCGTGTGCTCGAGAATCGCGGGGATGTCGGAGGCGACGAAATTCTCGCCGTCGCCGAGGCCGAGCACCAGCGGCGTCGCGGTCTTGGCGGCGACCAGGGTGCCGGGTTCGGTTTCCGAAAGCACGACGATCGAGAACGAGCCGCGCAGCTCGCTCACCACGGCGCGCACCGCCTCGGCCAGACCGGTCGCGTGCTTGAGTTGTTCTTCGATCAGATGCGAGATGAGTTCGGTGTCGGTTTCGGAGCGGAGCTTATGATTGCGTTGAAGGAGCGCCGCGCGCAGCTCGACATAATTCTCGATGATTCCGTTATGGATGACCGCGACCGGGCCGGCCTTGTGCGGATGGGCGTTGCCCTCCGACGGACGCCCATGCGTGGCCCATCGCGTATGCCCGATGCCGATGGCGCCGGTTAGCGGCGACTCTTCGATCAAATGGCGCAGGTTGCTGAGTTTGCCGACGGCGCGGCGGATTTCCATTTTGCCAGGAGGCGTCAGCGTGGCGATGCCAGCCGAATCGTAGCCCCGATATTCGAGCCGGCCGAGACCGCCGAGGAGGATTGGGGGCGCTTCGCGCGGCCCCACATAACCGATTATTCCGCACATAGGTCGTGATATGTTACAGCGTCGCCGCCGAAGAATCTTTACTTTGCGAGCGCTTTGGGATGGCCGGCGTGGCGCTTGTGCCAGTTCGCGGTCCAGCCGGATTTTTCGCGCTGCGGATGATGTGACATCACTAGCGCACCGTCCTCAACGTCGCGCAGGATGGTGGTGCCGGAGGCAACATAGACGTCGTCGCCGACCTTTACCGGCGCAATCAACTGGGTATCGCATCCAACCATGCAGCGGTCGCCGATCTGCGTGACGTGCTTGTCGTAACCGTCGTAATTGACCGTGATGACACCGCAGCCGACGTTGGTCTCGCGGCCGATGACGGCATCGCCGAGATAGCTCAGATGGCTCGCCTTGGTGCCGCGTCCGATGCGCGCTTTTTTGGTCTCGACGAAATTGCCGATGCGGTTGTGGCCTTCGAGCTCGGTGCCCTCGCGCAGGTTGGCGAAGGGGCCGATGTCGGAGTCCTCGCCGATGATGCAACCTTCGGCGCGTACGCAAATTTTCAGTTGGCAACGGTCGCCAATAGTGACATCGCGGAGCCAGGCGGTACCCTCGATTACGACGCCCGCGCCGATGCGCGTGTGACCTAGGATCTGCACGTTGGGGCCGATGATGGTGTCGCGGCCGATTTCAACTTCCGGCGCGATATAGGCGGTGGCGGGATCGATAAAAGTCACGCCCGCGGCCATCAGGCGGCGATTTACTTCGTCACGGACTTGCGTTTCCATCCGGGCCAGATCCTCCCGCGTATTGATTCCAGCAAATTCGGCTTCGTCGTGCGCACGCCACGCGATGACCTTGCGGCCTTGCATGCGCGCGATTGCAGCGATATCGGTGAGATAGAATTCGCGCTGTGCGTTGTCGTTGCGGAGTTGCGCGACCGCGATGCGCAGGACCGCCGCGCTCACGAGGTAGATACCGGTGTTGATTTCCCGCAGCGCAAGTTGTGCCGGCGTCGCGTCGCGGGCCTCGACGATCGCGGCGACCGCGCCCGCCGAATCGCGCACGACTCGTCCGTAGGCGGCCGGATCCTCCAGTTCGACGCTGATGAATGAGAGGTCGGCGCGACGCGCACGATGGTCGTCGATAAAGGCGCGCAGCGTTTTGGGATCGAGCCGCGGCATGTCGCCGTAGCCGATGAGCACATCGCCAGCGAAGCTGTCGTGAATCTCGGCAAGGGCGCAGTGAGCCGCATCACCGGTGCCGCGTTGTTCGGATTGGAATGCATAGCGCAGGCGGTCCGATCCGACCGCGAGTTGCGCCACGACCCGCACCTCATCCGCCTGATGACCGACGACAACGACCAGCGGATGCGGATTGAGGCTAGCGACGGCGCGCAGCGCACGGGCGATCATTGGTTCGCCGGCGACCTCGTGCAGCACCTTGGCGCGATCGGAGCGCATCCGGGTGCCGAGGCCGGCGGCGAGGATTATGGCGGCGAGCGGCGGGGCGATCACTTAGCTTCGTTCCGTACTTCGGTTCCGTAGACTTCCGTTCAGCAGACCTTGTTCACCTAAGAATTTTCGGCGGTCAGCTCTTCATCCGCCTAATTTTTCTTCTTGAACAAGGCGTCCAGTGTTGCACGCGGACCGGCTCCGGGCGAGATGGGCTTAGCGCCGGGAGCGGCACGCGGACGGAAGTATTCGCAGAAGTTCGGGCGATGCTTGTCGACGACGCGCTCGGCCTGGCTCTCGCGACATTGGTTGTTGTAGGCGGGGTCGTGGAAGCCGCAATTGAGGCAGGCGTGGAGTGGGCGATCACATTGGGGGCAGGCGTCGCGAAAGCCGACGCGCTCTATGACAGTAATTTCGCGCGCACAGTGAAAGCAATTCATGATGCCTCGACGAACTTGCAATGGCGCCGTATTCGCACTGCAGCGCCATCGCGCAAAGCTGACTATTGCCCTTGGTATTTGACTGCTAGCATAGACCGAACTCGCCGGTTGGGGCGAGATAAGGGCCAAGCGTGCTCGATGAAATAGAAGCGTTCGGGACCGCGTTGGGCAAGGCCCTGCGCGCGGCGGCAAATACAGTTAAGGGCTATCGGCACGACCTCGCCGACTTCAATCGCTATCTGATCGAGCGCGCACCCTCAACGCTCGATGAAAAGCGCGAGCAAGTCGTGCCCGGGAGAATCACGGCCGATCACGTGCGGGGCTATCTGGCCGAAGTGATGAAGCACGCGAGCCGCGCGACGGTGCAGCGGCGGCTGTTCGCGATCAAGGCGTACTTCCGCTGGCGCACGGCGAATATGGATGTCGAGAGTCCGGTGCGCATGATGCGTTCGCTCAAGGTCGAAAAGCGCCTGCCGCAGGTGATTGGCGAGCGCGATGCGGCGCGCCTGGTCGAGGCCGAAGGCGACCTTGAGGGACCGGCGGCGCTGCGCGACCGCGCGATTCTGGAGGTGCTCTATTCTTCCGGACTGCGGGTCGGCGAATTGACCGGCCTGTGCTGGAGAGACATCGACGAGGAACTGGGGATGGTGATGGTGCGCGCAGGCAAGGGCAACAAGGATCGGCTAGTGCCGCTGGGTGAACCGGCGATCGATGCGCTCAAAGCATGGCGGAGTGCAATGCCGATCGGGTGGACGCTGGAGGGCGCGGTGATTACGAATCTGCGCGGCGGACGGCTGACTCCACGATCCGTACAGAATATCGTCGCGCGGCGGCTGATCAATGCTGGCATCGGCTCACCGCTGACGCCACATGGGCTGCGCCATTGTTTCGCAACCCACATGCTAAATGGAGGCGCTGATTTGCGATCGATCCAGGAAATGCTCGGCCATTCGAGTCTGCAGACCACGCAGCGCTATACTCATGTCAGCGTGAATCGAATCAAAGAGGTGTATCGGCGTGCTCATCCGCGAGCCTGACCCGGGTGAATTTGGCGGCAAGGTCCGCGCGACGACTATCCTGACCGTACGTCATAGCGGCAAAGTAGTAATGGCCGGCGACGGACAGGTCAGCGTCGGCCAGACGATCATGAAGCATGGTGCGCGCAAGGTGCGCCGGATCCATAACGGCGCAATCCTGGCGGGATTTGCGGGCTCGACTGCGGACGCGTTGACGTTGTTCGACAAGTTCGAAGGCAAGCTGCAGGAATTCAACGGGAATCTGCGGCGTGCGGCGGTCGAAATCGCAAAGGATTGGCGCACCGATCGGGTATTGCGGCGGCTCGAAGCGATGCTGATCGTGGCGGACGTGGAGAGCACGCTGTTGATTTCCGGCGCGGGCGATGTGATCGAACCGGACGACGGGCTGATCGCAATTGGATCCGGAGGGAATTATGCACTGGCGGCGGCGCGCGCGCTGACGCGTCACAGCAGTGAACTGAGCGCTCGGCAAATTGCGGAGAGCGCGATGAAAATCGCATCGGAGATCTGCGTGTACACCAACGACGAATTTAATATCGAGGAGTTATAGGCCGCATTGAGGCGGGCAACGGAGGCCGAGCGGGGAGCGCGGCGCCATTCGCCATCGCGAACGCCGGACCGCGCCGTACTGAACTATGGAATACCCCAGCGTAATGACCCCGCGCGAAATCGTCTCTGAGCTCGATCGCTACATCGTCGGGCAGCACGACGCGAAGCGCGCGGTCGCGATAGCTTTGCGCAATCGATGGCGGAGGCAGAACGTCGCGCCCGATCTGCGCGAAGAAATCGCGCCCAAGAATATTTTGATGATCGGGCCGACCGGCGTCGGCAAGACCGAAATCGCGCGACGGCTGGCAAAGCTGGCGCAAGCGCCGTTCATCAAGGTCGAGGCCTCGCGCTATACCGAGGTCGGCTACGTCGGCCGCGATGTCGAATCGATGATTCGCGATCTGGCCGAGATCGCCGTCAAAATGGTGCGTGACGAGGAGCGCGAGCGGGTCAAAGTCAAGGCCAAGGAGGCGGCCGAGGAGCGTCTGCTCGACATTCTGTATCCGGCTTCGCCGGGCAAAACGCGCCGGACGTCATCTTCATCCGAAGGCGGGGTGCAGATCGCCGATCACGATTCGCGTGGCGAGACCCGAGAAAAGTTGCGGAAGCTGTTGCGCGACGGTTATCTGAACGACCGCGAAGTCGAAGTTGAGATGACTTCGCAGGCCACCCCGATGCTCGAAGTGCTGACGCCGCAGGGGATGGAAGAGATGGGCGCCAACATGAAGGACATCCTGAGCCAAATCATGCCGAAGAAATCGCGCCAGCGTAAGGTGAAAGTGCCCGAGGCGCTGGAATTGCTGGCCCAGGAAGAGGCGGCGCGGCTGGTCGATATGGAAAACGTCGCGCGTGAGGCGGTGCATCGTGCGGAGCAATCGGGAATCGTGTTCATCGATGAGATTGACAAGATCGCCGGGCGGGAATCGGCACGCGGCCCGGATGTCTCCCGCGAGGGCGTGCAGCGCGACCTGCTGCCGATCGTCGAGGGATCGACCGTCAATACCAAGTACGGTGCGGTGCGTACCGACCATATCCTGTTCGTCGCGTCGGGCGCGTTTCATACCTCGAAGCCGTCGGACCTGATCCCGGAATTCCAGGGGCGATTTCCGATTCGGGTCGAGCTGCAAGCCTTGACGCAACCGGACTTTATTCGCATCCTGACGGAACCCGAAAATGCACTAACGCGGCAATATGTAGCGTTATTGGAGACCGAAAACGTCCACATCAGTTTCACCGATGACGCGATCTCGGCGCTGGCCGATATCGCGGCGCAGGTCAATGCGCGGTCGGAGAATATCGGCGCGCGGCGGCTGCATACTGTGCTCGAGCGACTGGTCGAAGAACTTTCGTTCAACGCGCCCGAACTCACCGGCCAGACCATCCCGATCGACGCGGCCTACGTTCATCAGCGGCTCGATCCGATCGTCCGAAACGAAGACCTTTCGCGTTACATACTTTAGTCCAACCCCTGCGCAGGCGCGGGGCGAGCGGCTAACGACTGACGCGGCGGAGTGCGCGAATACTCAGTGCCGTTCATGGCGAAGCGTTGATCCGGCGAAGCCTGGAGTGCGGGGCCCGGAACCCGGAGTAAAGCATTGCAAGAGTTGATCGAAAGAGCGCGCGGCCTGGTCGAGGCGTTGCCCTATATTCAGCGCTTTCGCGGCAAGACCTTCGTTATCAAGTACGGTGGCCATGCGATGCTCTCGCCGGAGCTGCGCGCCGGATTTGCACAGGACATCGTGCTGCTGCAAGCCGTGGGTATCAACCCGGTGGTGGTGCATGGCGGTGGTCCACAGATTAACGAATTGATTGAGAAGCTCGGGCTCAAGTCGAGTTTCGTCCGCGGTATGCGGGTGACCGACAGCCCCACGATGGAAGCGGTCGAGATGGTGCTGCAAAAGATCGGCAAGGAGATCGTCGCGCTGATCTCACGCCAGGGCGGGCGCGCGGTCGGACTCTCGGGCAAGGATGGCGATCTGATCATGGCGCACAAAATGAAAATGGTCATCGTGGACGCCAACGGCCGCCGCAGCGAAGTCGATGTCGGACTGGTGGGAGAAGTCGCAGAAGTCAATCCTGCGGTGCTGGGTACGCTGCGCGATGCGGGCTTTATCCCGGTAATCGCCCCTATCGGACATGGCCGCGGAGGTGAGACCTATAATATCAATGCGGACGTCGTAGCGGGCGAAATCGCGGGCGCGCTCAAGGCGGAAAAGCTCATTCTGCTGACGGATGTCGAGGGCGTGAAGGACGAAAAGGACAAGCTGATCCCGTCGCTTGATGCGGCGCGCACGAAGAAGATGATCGACAGCGGCGCGATTGGCGAGGGCATGATTCCGAAGGTCGAATGCTGTCTCGACGCGCTGCGGGCGGGCGTCGGACGGGCCCACGTGATCGACGGCCGTGTGCTTCATTCGGTGCTGTTGGAGGTCTTCAGCGACGCCGGCGTCGGCACCGAAATCGTGCAGCGCACGGCGGTGGGACGGGGCAAGTCGCAGGCGGCGTTGGCCGGGGCGCGCACCTGACTGATATTGTTAGTAAGTAATGCGCGCGAACGCTCGGCGGCGGAGATAATTATATGAACAACGCGGAAATCATCGACCTTGCACATTCGAGCCTCCTCAATACTTACGGCTGCACCCCGCTCGCCTTCGTGCGCGGCAACGGCTCATATCTGTACGACGCCGACGGCAATCGCTATCTCGATTTTTTCTGTGGGCTGGCCGTGACCAGCCTCGGCCATAGCCATCCGCGAGTGGTGCGCGCGATTCGCGAGCAGGCCGAAAAGCTGACGCACGTTTCCAACGTGTTCCATACCGAACCGATGGCGCGGCTAGCCTCGCGTCTCAGCCGGCTGTTCGGCGACGGCCGGGTCTTTTTTGGCAACTCCGGCGCCGAAGCCAACGAAGCCGCGATCAAGCTGGCGCGCCGATGGGGCCATGGGAACGGGCGCTTCGAGATCATCTCGACCCTCGGATCGTTTCATGGACGTACGCTCGGCACGCTCAGCGCTACCGGCCAGGAGAAATATCATCAGGGCTTCCAGCCGCTGGTGCCCGGCTTTAAGATGGTTAATTTCGACGACGTCGCGGCGGTCGAGCACACCATCAACAAGCAGACCGTGGCCGTGATGGTCGAGCCGATCCAGGGCGAGGGCGGCGTGGTGGTGCCGCATCCGGACTATCTCCCGCGGCTCCGCGACCTGTGCGATCGCGCAAGCATTTTGCTGATCGTTGACGAGGTCCAGGTCGGGATGGGCCGCAGCGGCAAGATGTTCGGCTATCAGCACGCTGGCATCAAGCCCGACATCATAACGCTCGCAAAGGCGCTGGGCGGTGGCGTCCCGATTGGGGCGATGGTGGCGAAGTCCGAAATCGCCTCGGTAATGACGCCGGGAACGCATGGATCGACTTTTGGCGGTAATCCGATCGCGTGTGCGGCGGCGCTGGCGGTCATCGACGCGCTCGAGCAGGACAGCGTCATGGAAAATGCCGCGGAGGTCGGCGGTTACCTAATCGACCGGCTCCGTGAGATCGGAAAGACTACTGGCAACGTGCGTGAGGTTCGCGGCAAGGGCATGATCATCGGCGCGGCCCTGACGCATCCGGCGAAGAGCGTGGTCGATGAATGCCTCAAGGAACATCTGCTGGTAAATGGTACCGCCGACACCATATTGCGGCTGCTGCCACCACTGAACCTTTCGCGATCGGAGGCGGATGCAGGGCTGGCGATTATCGAACGCGCGCTGCGAACCGCGGCCGCTGCGGCCATGGCCGCCTGAGCCGCAAAGCGCCAGGTTGACGGCGCGGAACGGGTAACGCCAGGGCGCGCCACAAATAACGTCGGGTGGTAGATGACCGCGCGCGAAAATACGGTAATATGGGCGCGCGCGGTAGCGGCGAACGTTCCGATGAAACGCGATCTACTCGATTTAAGCTCGCTGACGACGGCGGAGCTCGACGGACTCCTGAGACTCGGGATTCGGCTTAAGGCCGAACTCAAGAGCGGACTCGAGCATCCCTACCTGCGCGGCAAAACGCTCGCGATGATTTTCCAGAAACCGTCGTTGCGCACACGAATTACCTTCGAGACCGGCATGGCACAACTCGGCGGCCATGCGATTTACCTGGCGCCGCAGGATATCGGGATTGGCGAGCGCGAGTCGGCCAAGGATGTCGCGCGCAACCTGTCGCGCTGGGTCGACCTCATAATGATTCGCACGTTCGCTCATGCGACCTGCGTCGAGCTGGCGCGCGAAGCCAGCGTGCCGGTCATCAACGGACTCACCGATTTGCTCCATCCGTGCCAGTTGCTCGCGGACCTGATGACGCTGCGTGAGCGCTTCGGCGAATTGCACAAGCTCAAGATTGCCTTCGTCGGCGACGGCTTCAACCTGGCGCAAACCTGGATCGAAGCGGCTGCCGCGATCCATTTAGAACTGCGCATCGGATGCCCGCCGAATTACGAACCGGACCACGATTTCGTCGCGCGCCTGCATCAGGAGGGCGGCTTGCTGACGCCTGATGCGGTCGCGGCAGTGACCGACGCCGACGTGGTTTACACCGATACCTGGACCTCGATGGGCCAGGAAGGCGAGGCGGCGAAGCGCCGGCGCGAATTCAAGGACTACCAGGTGAACCGTGCTCTGATGAAGCACGCCAAGCCCGGCGCGGTGGTGATGCATTGCCTGCCGGCTCATCGGGGCGAGGAGATTACCGATGAGTTGCTCGATGGCCCACAATCGGTAGTGCTGGAGCAGGCAGAGAATCGGCTCCATGCGCAAAAGGCTGTGATGGTGTGGCTGCTGCGCCCGGAAATACTCACACATCAGGGGATGCCGGCGTCGCCGCGGATTTAGGCGCAATCGTCAGCTATTGGAATGAGCAAGCAGCAAATCCGCAAAGTGATCCTGGCGTACTCCGGCGGACTCGATACGTCAGTGATGCTGCGTTGGATCAAGGATTACTATGGCTGCGAGGTGGTCGCCTATTGCGCCGACGTCGGGCAGGGCGACGAGACTGATGGGCTTGAGCAAAAGGCTCTCAAGACCGGTGCGAGCAAACTGTATATCGAGGATTTGCGCGAGGAGTTCGCGCGCGAGTTCGTCTTCCCGATGATGCGGGCGAATGCGATTTACGAAGGCTACTATCTGCTCGGCACCTCGATCGCGCGGCCGGTGATCGCGCGCAAACAGGTCGAGATCGCGCGTCGGGAAGGCGCCGACGCGGTGGCTCATGGCGCAACCGGCAAGGGCAACGACCAAGTGCGCTTCGAACTGACTTTTGCGCGGCTGGGACCGGAGTTGAAAGTAATCGCGCCGTGGCGCAATCCGGAATGGCCGTTCAAGGGCCGCGCCGACATGATTTCCTACGCCGCCAGCAACAACATTCCAGTGCCGGTAACGGCCGAGAAACCCTACTCGATGGACCGCAACCTCGTACATGTCAGTTACGAAGGCGGCATCCTGGAAGATCCCTGGCGCGAGCCCTACAACGACATGTTCCGGCTGACAGTCGCGCCCGAAAAGGCACCGGATCAGCCTGAATATGTGGAAGTGGAATATGCCGCCGGCGACCCCGTGGCGATTAACGGCGAACGGCTTTCGCCCGCGCATACTATCGAACGCGCCAACGAAATTGGCGGGCGCCACGGCGTCGGCCGCGCCGACCTGGTTGAGAATCGCTACGTGGGTATCAAGTCGCGCGGCGTGTACGAAAGTCCGGGCATAACGATCCTTTTTCATGCCCATCGCGCGGTCGAGCAACTCGCACTCGATCGCGAAGTGATGCATTTGCGCGACGGGCTCACGCCGCGGTACGCCGAGATGGTTTATAACGGACATTGGTTCGCGCCGGAGCGCGAGTCGTTGCAGGCGCTGGTGGACGATACGCAGAAAAATGTTGCCGGCGTTGCGCGCCTCAAGCTCTTCAAAGGCAGCGTGTGGATCGCCGGTCGCAAGTCGCCGAACTCGCTCTATGATCCGGCGATCGCGAGCTTCGAAGTAGCCGGCGGTTACGATCAGACCGACGCCGAGGGCTTCATCCGGCTGGGTGCGCTAAGATTGCGGGCATTGGCGCGGCTCGACGAGCGGCGGCGGAACAAGTAGCGGCGGAACAAAATAGAGGAGAGGCGAAGAAGGAAATCCTACCTTGGGTAAGGTGATTCAATTCAAGCCGCCACGCACGGGGCCGAAACTGGTGCCTCGCGTGCGTGTCGGCGAATGCCCGAAGTGCGGCCATAAGATGGACGTTCATATCGCCCATCCCAATGGCGTGATGGCGTGCGCGGCGCGCGGATGCACGTGCCGCACGCAGCCCGCGCGTTGAGCGGCGACGCTTGATCGTCGTGACCGGCGGCGCTCAGCGCGGCGCCGTATCCGCAACTTACGATCGTCCACGATGAAGGGACGGCGCAAAGACGAAACGCCCGCGAAGACCCCATCTTCGCCGGCCACCGCGCCGCGTGCGGATACCAGAGTCATCGGGGTTATGCGGAAAAATCTGATTCGTGGGCGCTTCAAAGCTTCACGCCTGCCCGAGGTCGAGGCTTTCACCGCATCGCTGCCGTTCGACCGGCGGCTCTTTCGCCACGATATACGAGGTTCGATCGCACATGCGCGGATGCTCGCGAAGGTCGGGCTGATCGCCCCGGCTGAGGCGCGGGAAATCGAGATGGGACTGAACGAAATCGCAGGTGAAATCGGCGATGGACGGTTTCGCTTCGACGTGGCCGACGAGGACATCCATCTCGCCATCGAGCGCCGGCTAACGGAAAAGATCGGCGCGGCCGGTGGCAAACTGCACACGGCGCGATCGCGTAACGATCAGATCGCGCTCGACTTCCGGCTCTATCTGCGCGACGAAATCGCCGAGGTGATCGCGCTGGTGCGCGGACTGCGCGCGACTCTGATCAAGGTCGCGCGGGCCCACGTCGAAACTGTTATGCCCGGCTATACCCATTTGCAGCGCGCCCAGCCGGTCTCGCTCGCACATCACCTGCTCGCATACGTAGAGATGTTTGGGCGCGATCGCGAGCGCCTCGAGCAGGCGCTCGAGCGCACCGCGGTGATGCCACTGGGGGCAGGCGCATTGGCCGGGTCGACGCTGCCGATCGACCGCCGCATGGTCGCGCGCGACCTGGGCTTTCGCCGTATTGCGGAGAACAGTATCGACGCGGTTTCAGATCGCGATTTCGCGGTCGATTTCCTCGCCGCGGCCGCCCTTATCGCGGTCCATCTTTCACGAATGGCCGAGGAAGTTATCCTCTGGACCAGCGCCGAGTTCGCCTTCGCCGAGTTGCCCGACGAATTTTCCACTGGCAGCTCGATGATGCCGCAAAAGAAGAATCCGGACTTGCTCGAACTGATACGTGGCAAGACCGGCCGGATTATCGGCGACCTGGTCGCGATGCTGACGATTCTCAAAGGCCTGCCGCTCGCCTACAACTCCGACCTGCAGGAGGACAAGGAGCGGGTCTTCGACGCGATCGATACGGTCAAGCCGGCGCTCGACCTGGTGGCGAAACTATGGCCGCGGATTCGCTTCAATCGCGCCACGATGCGCGCGGCGGCCGGCGGCTTCGCGCTGGCGACCGACCTGGCGGAATACCTGGTCGCACATGGCGCACCGTTTCGCGAAGCGCATGAGGCGGTAGGCTCAATTGTGCGCGAGACCGCCGCGGCCAGCCGATCGATCGGCGAATTGACCCTCGACGACCTGCGCCGTTACTCGCCGCGGTTCGGTTCCGACGCGATCGAAGCGCTCACTGCGGAAAATTCAATACGCGCGCGCAAGCTCATCGGCGGACCGGCGCCGGAGACGGTGCGGCGGCGGCTCAAGCAACTGGGGCGCGGATGATGTGCGGCCGGGCAGGAATGGAGCTTTACCAACGCGGAGGATGGGGCGCAGATGACGCGAACGAAGCCTGGGGCGGTTGTAGAGATCGCGATTGCGATTATCACCATTTTCGGGGTGGCCGCGCTGCCCGGATGCGGTGTGAAAAGCGCGCCGGTGGCGCCCGAGTACGCTCGGCCTGAACGCATTCTTACCCTGCGCGCACAACCTGCGGTCGGCGGCATTAACCTCACGTGGGCGCGCCCGACCCATTACAACGGCGGCCGTCAGATGCGCGACTTGAGCAGCTTCGTAGTTATGCGTGGAGAGGGCGACGGCCCGATGACGGCGCTGGTCGAGATCCCCGTCACTGATCGCGAGCGCTTCCAGATCGAGGATGAATTCAGCTACCTCGACGGTGAAACCACGATGGGCTCACATTATCGCTACAGCGTGATCGCGAAGGCCGCCGGCAGCTATCGCAGCCAACCTTCCAACGAGGTTGACATGACGCGGATCAAGCCGCCATTGGCACCCAATCCGAACACTTACAAGTTGTCGGCGCCGTCCGCGTCGCCGACCGATACCCCTTGACACCCGAGACTCGTGCAACTCTATCGCTCGGCTTGGTTAGTAGATGGGCGGCTCTTGCGCGCGAAAATTCGTAACCACGATGCTTAATCGCTCACGGAAGGTCTCATCGATAATCGTCGCAAGACCGATTTCCTCTTGAGCGCGATCGAACGTGCAATCTCTTCGCCAAGCCCAAGATGTTGGGCTGCCCATCAATCACGTTCAGGTGTTCCAGGGCGAAGCCGGCATCTGATCAAGTGGGAAGTCTGAAACCTAGTGAGGTTTCAGGGCCTGAAAAAAGCTGAAGGTTCTGTGTTCCTGAACTAGCCGCCCTCTCCTTCTTGATCTTCAGCTTTGAGCGACCGGTTTTTCGCATGGCCTTGCTGTGATAAAAAACGACGGTTACCAACAGGACGGCGCGAACACGCGTGCGGGCGCCGCCGCCATCAGGAAACCAATGAACTATTTCACCTATAAGGACAATCGGTTGTTCGCCGAAGATGTCGCGCTCAGCGATCTCGCCACACGTCTCGGCACTCCGCTCTACATTTATAGTGCACGTACCCTGCGCCGCCATTACCGCGTTCTGAGTGAGGCGTTCAAGGATACTGACAGGTTGATATGTTTTGCGATGAAGGCGTTATCTAACCTTAGCATCCTTAAGCTTTTCAGTGACCTAGGTGCGGGTTTCGATATCGTTTCGGTCGGCGAGCTAATGCGCTGTGTGCGCGTGGGCGCAGACCCCGGCAAAATCGTATTTTCGGGTGTAGGGAAAACCGACGAGGAAATCGAGGCTGCACTGAAGGCGAAGATCCTGATGATCAACGTCGAATCGCGCCCGGAATTGCATCGGGTGTCGGCCGTTGCGCAGCGGATAAAGTTGCAGGCGCCGGTCAGCCTGCGGGTGAATCCCGACCTCGACCCGGGAACGCATCC
>Ga0182024_10001573_pt1 | contig 58428 bp, 56 predicted proteins | sample P32metaG_FD_120480 | JGI IMG/M metagenome (GOLD analysis project Ga0182024, IMG submission 120480) | Permafrost microbial communities from Stordalen Mire, Sweden - P3-2 metaG (Illumina Assembly) | ecosystem: Environmental > Terrestrial > Soil > Wetlands > Permafrost | place: Sweden: Stordalen...
AGACGGCGGTGGTCGACAGACGAAACAGTAATGGAAATTCCAGTGCGCATTCGTCAGACTCGCACAACGCGAGTCAGCCTGGAATCCCAATCAGGACTCAAATGTCAGATTTGATCCACTAGCATCTGCTCAAGAGCACGGTCAGAAGACAAAGCCTCCGATAACTTTGCGACACGGGCTCGCGCCTCGCGAAGCTCTTTTTCGTTGAGTATGATTCCGTTGCCCATTCCAATCTAGTACCCAACATTTTTGTTGCTATCAAGGTCAGGCAACAAATTTGTTGTGCATATCGCGATAAGGCTGTGGAAGGTTGCGCGCCTCCCGATTGACCACACTGGCTCTAGGCTCCCTCCTTCCGCGCATTCCCACAACAAATGTTTTCTGAAAATCAGCATCCATGCTATCCTCGCGGTCACCGCCTTCCCAAGCGCACCCGAAAGGAGACCGCCCTTGACAGAACCCATCCTGTCCGCCCGCCGGCCCCGCCTTACCGCCCACGAACTCACCATGCGCCGCGACCGCGTTTTCGCGCGCATGCTGGAGGGCCAGCGATATCCGGAGATTGCGATGGCGGAGGCGATCACGCTCAGGCAGGTTCGCGAGATCATCAAGGAGGCGCTGAACCAGGAGAATGTCGATCCCAAAAGCGACTTCGCCCTCGTTCAGATCGCCCGGCTTGAAGGGGCGTTGCGGCTGATCGAGAAGAAAATCGCCGAGGGCGAGCTCGCCGCCGTCGACCGCCTCGTCAAAGTGCTCGCGCAGCTCGACCGTTACCATGCTCAGCCGATGCGTTTTCCATGGTCCGGCGAGCGCGGACCGGGGCTCAGCGAGGCGATGATGACCAGGGCGGATCGCGCCGCCGCCAGCCGCGAGGCTGTTGCCCTGAAGCCCGCGCCGCTGACTTGGCAGGAGGAAATTTCGCTTTTAACGCGCGACGAGGCGCAAGCCGTTGATAATTCTCGATTCGAGGATCTATCCGACGCTTCGCGCGAGCAGGAATCAATGACTTAGAGCAGGTTTTGACCGGCCGGGCGGACGCTTTTGCGGGTTTTTGTCGTCATTGCGAGCGGAGCGAAGCAACCCAGGGGTCGTGGCCTTTCAAGAAATGTCACGGCGCCTGGGTTGCTTCGCTCCGCTCGCAATGACGGCCGGCTCGGCTATGGTCTAATCCCCTCTGCCCAGATTGCCCTTGGCCCCCGCGCCGCGCTAAACGCTTACCCCATGTCCGCTCCCGCCGATCGCCTCGTCATCGCCCTCGCCCAGCTCTCCGCCATTGTCGGCGATATCGAGGGCAATCTTGGCCGCTTGCGCGAGGCGAGGGGGCAGGCGGCGGCGTTCGGCGCCGATATCGTGATGTCGCCCGAATTGTTCCTTTCGGGCTATCCGCCCGAGGATCTCGTCCTCAAACCCGCGTTCCAGGAGGCCTGCCGCACGGCCTGCGAGACGCTGGCCCGCGAGACCGGGGACGGCGGGCCGGCGGTGCTGGTCGGGCTGCCCTGGGCGGAGAACGGCGCGCTCTACAACGCCTATGCCTTGCTCGACGGCGGCCGCATCGACGCCGTGCGCTTCAAGGTGGATCTGCCCAATTACGGCGTGTTCGACGAGAAGCGCGTGTTCGCGCCGGGGCCGGCGCCTGGGCCGATCTCGTTTCGCGGCGTGCGCATCGGCATTCCGATCTGCGAGGACATTTGGGGGCCGGACCCGGTCGAGTGCATTACCGAGACGGGCGGCGAAATCCTGCTGGTGCCCAACGCCTCGCCCTATGAGCGCGGCAAGGTGTCGGTTCGCCAGAATATAGCCGTGGCGCGGGTCGTCGAGAGCGGCCTGCCGATGATCTATCTCAACGAGGTCGGCGGCCAGGACGAACTGGTTTTCGAAGGCGCCTCTTTCGCGCTCAACGCCGACCGCTCGCTGGCCGTCCAATTGCCGGCCTTCCGGCAAGTCGTCGCGCGCACGGTGTGGGAGCGCGGCGCGGCGGGCTGGCGCTGCGTGGAAGGCGAGCGGGCGATCATCGAGGAGGGCGACGAGGCCGATTACGCCGCCTGCGTGCTGGGCCTGCGCGACTATGTCGAGAACAACCGCTTTCCCGGCGTGGTGCTGGGGCTGTCGGGTGGCGTCGACTCGGCGCTCTGCGCGGCGATGGCGGTCGACGCCCTTGGATCGAAACGCGTTCACGCGGTGATGCTACCCTATCGATTCACCTCGATTGAATCTCTTGCCGATGCAGCCACTTGTGCGAAATTATTGCGGTTAAACTATAACATCATCCCGATCGCCGAACCGGTCGAGGGCGTCGAGCATGCGCTCGGGGAATTGTTCGCAGGGCGCCCGCGCAACATTACGGAGGAAAACATCCAGAGCCGCGCGCGCGGCCTCATCCTCATGTCGATCTCAAACAAGTTCGGATCGATGGTCGTCACCACCGGCAACAAGTCGGAAATGTCGGTCGGCTACGCCACGCTCTATGGCGATATGAACGGCGGCTTCAATCCGATCAAGGACCTCTACAAGATGGAAGTGTTTCGCCTCGCCGCCTTGCGCAACCGCTGGAAGCCGGCCGGCGCGCTGGGGCCGGACGGGGAAGTGATCCCCGTCAACATTATCGTCAAGCCGCCGAGCGCCGAATTGCGCGAGAACCAGAAGGACGAGGATTCGCTGCCGCCCTATCCGGTGCTCGACGCCATCCTGCACGGCCTCGTCGAAAAGGAAATGCGGCTGGCCGACATTATCGCGGAGGGGCACGATCCCGACACGGTGCGGCGGATCGAGCGGCTGCTTTATCTGGCCGAATATAAGCGCCGCCAATCGGCGCCGGGCGTCAAAGTCGGCCCCAAGAACTTTGGCCGCGACCGCCGCTACCCCATCGTCAACCGCTTCCGCGATTCCGGCGCGCCGCGCCTCGCCCCGGACGCCGCGATCGCGCCGCGCGGGCAGGCGGGGACGAGCGAGCGGTTCGAGGAATAGAGCCTATTGCGTTATGGTTGAATCGTAGCGACCCAGCTCTCGCCTAATTCGGTACTGCGCCACTGTTCGCATGCAGGCCATTTTTTTCATCCCAGATAGCTTGTCAAGGACGGCCCCATAGCCTGTCATAAGTGACGGGCGTCTTTCGACGCCCTATGGGGCCGCCGCCTTCGGCGGTCGCCTGAAAGGCGATCCTTGACAAGCTATCGGGGATGAAAAACGCTCCGCCATGCGAAACGATGGATCAAACACGACCGCTTTCACCTAAAGTCGTTCCGCCGCACCTCGCCCAAAAGAGAAGGGCCGCCCGAGAGCGGCCCTTCCATTGTCGCGACCACGCAGAGATCGCTCAGGGTTTTTCGTCTGGGCGCCTGCTATGCGCGGTCTTTCTCCGCACGGACAATAACCCAGGCCCTGCAAATCACTCGTGGCGATAGACAATGAGACACTGGATCACCTCCTTTCAGTTTGTTGACGACAACGCAAACATACGATGATTCGGCGGTTTGGGAAGCCCCCATGCCTGCGGCAATTTGGACGCCGCGCACAGCTTTCAGCGTCCGGCGGCGACGCCCGCATCGTCTTCGGCGACCGACATCGCATTGCCGCGCCAGATGAAATTATCGCTCGCCCAGGCCTGCCCCCATAGCCAGGGCAGAGCGAGGTCGCGCGCCATCCAGGCCGGGACGGACCGCAGGCTGAGACGCCAGCCGGACGCGTAAGCCAATGCGGCCTCCGACCCGTACCAGGCGAGCGCGACGATCGCCAGCCCGGCGAAGGGATTGACGCCAAATTCCGCCGCCCCGAAGAAGGCGGCGATCAAGGTAAAGAGGCTGGTCGTCAGAAGCTCGGGCGCAAAATGCAGCGGGAAAGTCGCCCGCCGCAGACGCGCCCACCGTAGCTGCCGCGCCCAGACCTCGCGCCATCGGCGCGGCCCCAGCGGCTGCTCGAACGGTGCATCGACGAGATGGGCGCTGAGGCCCGCCTTGTGAATCAGCTTGGTCGCCGCGGCGTCCTCGGCGATCTCCGCCCCCAAAGCTTCAATGCCGCCGCCCGCCTCCAATATCGAGCGGCGCCACAGCATCGTCTTGCCCTGCGCAAAGCCAAAGCCGAACGTCTCGCCGGCATATTGCCAGCGCGCCTGGTAGGTGTTGAGAAAGGCGCATTCGATCTCGGCCGCAAAAGACCCCGGCGCCGAACCGATCGGCGGCGCGCAGACGATGCCGGTATTGACGCGCCAGCGCGCCATCAGCCTCTGAACGTAATCGCCGGGCATCAAGACATTGGAATCGGCGATGACGACCCATTCATGCCGCGCCGCGTTCCAGCCCTTGACGACATTGTTAAGCTTCGGATTGCCGCTTGGCCGATCGTCGCCGATCAGCAGGCGCGAAGGGATTTGCGGATGCGCCGCCATCAGCCGGCGCACCAGCGGCGCCGCCGGATCGTCGCCGTCGGCCAGGCAGAAGATGATTTCATAAGCGGGATAATCGAGAGCGAAAGTCGAGACGAGCGTCTCGTTGGCGAAGGGATCGATGCCGCAGAGCGGGCGCACGATGGTGACGGGCGGAGCGTCGGGGCTGGCCGGCATGGGCCCGGCGCGCTTGGCGCATCGCGAAATGGCGATCATCGCGCTCAGCATCTGGATCGACGAAGTGGCGAGGCAATAGGCGGCCGCCAATTGTATGCCTGTCATCGCATTCCTTAGAGCCCGGCCGCTGAGTCGCGCGCAAACAATGTTGCAGCGCTTTCGCGACGCTTCTATGAAGGCGCATGTCTCATAGCCCAATTGTCCGCTTTGCGCCATCGCCGACCGGACGCATCCATATCGGCAATGCGCGCACGGCTTTGCTGAACTGGCTCTTCGCAACGGGTGAGCGCGGCCGCTTCATCTTGCGCTTCGACGATACCGACCGCGAGCGTTCGCGCGCCGAATATGCCGATTCGATCGAGGCCGACCTCGCCTGGCTCGGCATCGTCCCGGACTTTCGATGCCGCCAGTCCGAGCGCATGGCGCTGTACGATGCGGCCGCTTCGAGCCTGCGCGAAGCAGGGCGGCTCTATCCGGCCTATGAAACGGCCGATGAATTGGCGCGTCGGCGCAAGCGTCAGCAGGCGCGAGGGCGCCCCCCGGTCTACGATCGCGCCGCGCTGGCGTTAAGCGTGGCGGAGCGCGCGGCGCTGGAGGCGCAGGGGCGCCGCCCGCATTGGCGCTTCCGCCTGGAGCCTTCGACCGTTCATTGGGACGACATGGTTCGCGGCCCCAGCCATATCGACATCACTTCGCTTTCCGATCCCGTTCTGGTGCGCGAGGACGGCTCCTATCTCTATACGCTGCCTTCCGTCGTCGACGACATCGACCTTGGCGTGACCCATGTCATCCGCGGCGAGGATCACGTCACCAATACGGCGGTGCAGATTCAAATCTTCGAGGCTTTGACCGGCAAGGCGCCCGCCTTCGGCCATCATAATCTGTTGACCGACGCTGGCGGCGAAGGGCTTTCCAAGCGAACCGGCGCATTGTCGATCGCCTCCTTGCGCGACAATGGCGTCGAGGCCTTGGCGGTCGCAGCCTTGGCGGTGCTGGTGGGTTCGGCCGAATCGGTGCGCCCGGTCGGGTCGCTCGGCGAACTGGGGGCCACGTTCAATCTGGCGCATCTCTCCCATGGCGCGGCGCGGTTCGACGAGGCGGAGTTGCGGGCGCTGTCGGCCCGTACATTGCACGCTTTGCCTTACGAGGCGGTGCGCGAGCGCCTCGCCGCGCTTGAAATAGTCGGGGCCGAGGCCGAGCCGTTCTGGGGCGCGGTGCGCGGCAATCTGCAGCAATTTGGCGAGGCCAGGGACTGGTGGCGCGTCGTCCATGGCCAGATCGAGCCGATCGTCGAAGAGCCCGATTTTCTGGCCCAAGCGGCGGCCAGCCTGCCGCCCGCGCCATGGGATCTGACGACCTGGAGCGCCTGGACGAGCGCGCTCAAAGCCGCCAGCGGACGCAAGGGCCGGGCGCTGTTCCATCCTTTGCGCCTGGCGCTGACGGGGCGCGAATCGGGACCGGAGCTCGCCGGCCTCTTGCCGCTGATCGGCAGGATCAAAGCGTTGGATCGATTATCCGCACGCGCCGCTTGACGCCGTCCGCGCCGACAACTTCCTCCGTCTGGCCTTGGCCCTTGGTGTAGGTCGGCCCGCTCGCCGCCTCGCCCACCGCAATGCCGGAGGGTTCGCGACTGACGGTCGCCGCCTGCTGGCCCAGCAATGGGTCGATCGGCGTCTGGTCCTGGGCCGAGGCCTTGGGGTCCGGCGCGGGCGTTTTCGAAGCGTCGGGCGCCGGCTTGCCCGGCTTGGCTTTCGCGTCGGGCTTGGGCCGCGACAGTTCCGCCGATCTTTCCGGCGTCACCATAATGTCGCTCTTGCCTATCCCGCCCAGCCGCTGCTCGGCGCCCGCCAAGGCGTCGGCCCAGCTTTGCCCGCGCCTTCGGCAGGAACAGGTGGAATCGACGCTCTTGCGATATTTCAGGGCGGTAGGCGAATCGATGTAGCGCGAGCCCGTAATCGACACCGCCGTCTCGATATCGCTGGCAGGCGAATAGGTGTAGAGATTGACGTCGGCATTGGGGCACAACGCCCGGCACATGTCCTGAAGCTCGTCCAACCGGCCGCCGCCGGCCGAATAGGACACCGGGAAGAAGCTGCCGTCGCACGAACGCACGCAAACTGCCTTCGACCCCGCATGCGCTTCCTTCGCCTCGCCATCGAGCGGCTGCTGGTCGGGGTTGGCGTTGGGGTCGGGCGCGAGCGGGACCGTCTGCAGGTCCGACGACGCGGGGTCGCGCGGATTGCCGAACAAAGCGTCAAAAATGCCGCGCGGCTGGGCCGGCCCGGCGTTCGTGCATTGGGCATTGTAGCGCGCGATCAATTCGCCGCGCCCGCCATCGCCGCCGCCGGCGCGCGACTGCAATTCGCCGAGATTGGCCTGCATTTTGGAAATCTGCCCGTTGATCTGGTCGCATTGCGGAGGCGGCCCGCTGCCGAAGAACAGGAACTTGCGGTTCTCGCAGCCGATCGACCTCGCATAGGCGACGGTCCGGTCGATTTCGCCGCGCTGGCGCTGCGCCGCCGCTTCGAATTGCGTGCTTTGTCCATTGCCGCCATGGCTGGCCGCCACGATCGCCTGTTGCAGTCGTAAGCAATCGGCGCTCTGCGCCTGCGCCGCAGCGATCACCGTCAAGCTCGCGAGCGCGGCGGTCGCCAATCCAAACATCAAGCGCATCAAGTCCCCTGATTGGTTCGCTCGTCAGCCGACGAGGGCTCAATGAATCCTGCCTTCATAGCCAGCCAGTTGGAACGACATTCGGGCGCGAACATGGCGATCCCGCCATAGTTGCGACGTTCCTGCCGGAATAGAACTGACTTTTAAGCGATTTTCTCGCGCGGGGCCATAGCGCCAGTTGGCGCGCCGCCCTCCGGCCGCGGCTCTGGCCTTGGCCGGATCGATCGGGCATAGAGGCGCGATGGCCGATTCCTCGCCCCCGACCAACGCGGCGGAGCTTACCGTCACCGAGCTTTCGAGCGCGCTCAAGCGCACGATCGAGGATCGCTTCGCCTATGTGCGCGTGCGCGGCGAAGTGTCGAACTATCGGGGACCGCATTCGTCCGGCCATGTCTATTTCTCGCTCAAAGACCAGGGCGCGCGCATCGATGCGGTGATCTGGAAGGGCGTCTTCTCGCGCATGCGGGTACGCCCTGAAGAAGGGCTGGAAGTGATCGCCACCGGCAAGATCACCACCTTTCCCGGCAAGTCGGCCTATCAGATCGTCGTCGAGGCGATGGAGCCGGCGGGCGTCGGCGCGCTGATGGCGCTGCTGGAGGCCCGGCGGGTCAAGCTTGCGGGCGAGGGCCTGTTCGACGCGGCGCGCAAGCAATTGCTGCCCTATTTGCCTAGCGTGATCGGCGTCGTCACTTCGCCGACCGGGGCGGTCATTCGCGACATTCTGCATCGGCTGGCCGATCGCTTTCCTGTTCACGTGCTGGTCTGGCCGGTCCGCGTGCAAGGCGAGACGTCGGCGAGCGAAATCGCCACCGCCATCGCCGGCTTCAATGCGTTTGAGCCGGATGGCCCGATTCCACGCCCCGATGTCCTCATCGTCGCGCGCGGCGGCGGTTCGTTGGAGGATCTTTGGAGCTTCAACGAAGAAATTGTCGTGCGGGCGGCGGCCGAAAGTCTGATCCCGCTCATCTCGGCCGTCGGCCATGAGACTGACTGGACGCTGATCGACCATGTCGCCGATGTGCGCGCGCCGACCCCGACCGCCGCGGCCGAACTTAGCGCGCCGGTGCGCGCCGAACTTCTCGCCCATCTTGCCGATGTCGATGCGCGTCGACGCGGCGCCATTCTCCGGGTCGCCGAACGCGCCCGCGCGAGCTTACGCGCCAGCGCGCGCGCGCTGCCTTCGGGCGAGGCGATCCTCGCTGTGCCGCGCCAGCGGTTGGATCGGGCCGGCGCGGCCTTGGCGGCAAGCGCGCAGGCAGGCTTTGCCCGACGCGCGATCGCGCTGGAGCGATTGTCGCGGCGGCTCGCCATCCGCTCCCCGCAAGCGATGCTCGCCAGCGCCATCGCGCGCCACAACAGCGCCAACCGGAGTTTTGAGCGCGCCGTCAGGCTCGATCGCGACCGGCGCCGCGACCGGCTCGCCCGCATCGCCGCCCGCCTCGGGGCCGCGCTCGCCGCGCGCGCGCGGCTCGACAGCCAGCAGGCGCTGCGCATCGGCCAAGCGCAAATCCGGTTGCAGCGCGCGCTTCATAAGGCGATCGAGCAAAGGCGGGCGCGGCTTCTCGCGGCGGGACAGTTTCTCCAGGCGCTGAGCTATCGCGGCGTGCTCGGCCGCGGATTTGCACTGGTGCGGGACGCGGCGGGCGCGCCCTTGCGCAGCGCGGCGGCGATATCGGCTGACCAGTCGATTCGCATCGAATTTGCCGATGGCGAGATTGCCGCGACCGCCCATGGCGCGCCGTCCGGCTCCCTCAAATCGTCCGGCAGGCGCTCAGCGCCGCTTCGCCCCGTCAAGCCGGGCAAGCACGGCGGCGGCCAGGGATCGCTGTTCTAGGCGGGTTCGAGGATCGGCTGCGCGCGGGTCGACGCCGCGGACGCCGGCAGCGTCCCGGCCAGCCATTCGGGCAAAAACGCCCTGGCCCACGCCGCCACGGGCGCATCGAACAAATGCCAGCCTTCCAGATGGTTGTGGCGGGGCTGCGCGCCCGGCAGTTTGAGCCGTTCTTCGCCGCGCAAAGTCCAGCGGCACATCATCTGATAAGTCACTTCCGGGTGGAATTGCAGCGCGACCGCTTTGTCGCCGTAGCGATAGGCCTGGGCGGGAAAATCCTCGCCGCCGGTGGCGATCAACCTAGCGCCGTCAGGCAGTTCGAAGCCGTCGCAGTGCCATTGATAAACCTGACGGGGGAAGGACGTCGCGCAGAGCGCGTCCGCGCAAGGCTCAGGCCGCAGCGGAAAATAGCCGATCTCGCCGCGCCGGTCGGGATAGTTGAACACTCGCGCGCCCAGCGTTCTGGCGAGCATTTGCGCGCCAAGGCAAATGCCGAGCAGCGGCTTGTCCTCGCGCAGCGGCGTCTCCAGCCACGCGATCTCGCGCGCGATCCACTCGCAATCGTCGTTGGCGCTCATCGGGCCGCCGAAAACGACGACGCCGTCATGATCGTCGAGCGTTTCGGGCAAGGGCTCGTCGAGGCTCGGGCGGCGAATATCGAGGCGGGCGCCCAGCGCGCTAAGAAAAACGCCGATGCGGCCGGGCGTCGAATGCGCCTGATGCATGACGAGCAAAATATTTGGGCGCGAATCGCGCTCCGCCATTCGAAGGCTCCAGACTATCGCAAAAGTGACACAAACCGCCTCGCCGCGTCGAGACAAATTAAAGCAAAGTTTATGCCGCGTTGGTTAACGCAGCGATAAGGGGGTCTGTAACCAGGCCGAGGCCTTTGAAATCGCGCAAGGCGGCGAGTCGGGCGATCACAGCTTCTCGCTTTCGCGCAGCTTGGCCTGCTTGATGAATTTTTTCGTCACGCGGTCGCGCTTGAGCTTGGAAATGTGATCGATGAACAAGACGCCGTTCAGGTGGTCGATTTCGTGCTGCAGCGCGGTCGACAGCAGGCCTTCCGCCAGGATTTCCTGCGGCGCGCCCTGGCGATCGAGGAAGCGCGCCCGCACGCTCGCGGGCCGCTCGACTTCCTCGTAATATTCGGGAATCGACAGGCAGCCCTCCTCATACACGGCGGTGTCCTGCGAGGACCAGACGATCTCGGGGTTCACGAAGTAAAGCGGCTGCGGCGGCTCGTCTTTTTTGGCCAAATCGATCACCAGGACGCGCCTGTCGAGACCGATCTGGCTGGCGGCAAGGCCGATGCCGGGCGCGTCATGCATGGTCTCGACCATGTCGTCCATCAGCTTGCGCAGCGCGTCGTCTACCTGCGCGACGGGCTCGCAGACGAGGCGCAGACGCGGGTCGGGCAGGATCAGGATGGGGCGAATGGCCATGATGCTCGCGAGGGTGGACGGCTGTGTGGATGGGTCTGATAATCGGGGCGGCGCGCGGGGTCAAACGCGTTCTTCTTTCGTTCGCGTCGGGCAAGAGAATCGGTTATATTGACGACCATGAATCAAACATTCATTTTGATTGGCGCCTATCCCTTCTCATTCGGCCAAGCGCTCGAGGCCGCCGCCGGCCTAATCGCGCTGCTGTTGCTTTGCCTTGTCTTCGGGCTGGCGCGCGCGCGCCGCTTGCGTCTGCGCGAAGGCCTGGCGGCGGCGGAGCGCCAGCGCGAGCTCGAGCAGCGAATGAGCGAGCTCGCGCGCTCCGGCGCCGAGCTCAATGGGCGATTGCAGAGCATGGCCGAGGCGTTCGGCTCGCGTCAGTCGGACCTTGCCCGCGTGATGACCGATCGACTCGACAATGTCAGCGCGCGGGTGGGCGCCGGGCTGGAATCGGCGGCGCAGACGACGGGCGCCAATCTCAACAAGCTCAACGAACGCCTCGCCGTGATCGACGCCGCGCAGGCGCGGCTCACCGGCCTGTCTCAGGATGTCGTCTCGCTGAAGGAAATTCTGTCTAACAAACAGGCGCGCGGCGCCTTCGGACAAGGCCGGATGGAGGCGATCGTGCGCGACGGCCTGCCGCCCGGCGCCTATGATTTTCAATTCACGCTTTCCAACAAGTCGCGCCCCGATTGCGTTATTAGGCTGCCGGGCGACGAGCGGCTGATGGCGGTCGACGCCAAGTTTCCGCTGGAGGCCTTCACTTTGTTTAGGGATGCGCGTAGCGACGAGGCGCGCAAGATCGCGCTGGCGCGCGTGCGCACCGATGTCGGCAAACATGTCAAGGACATTGCCGATCGCTATTTGTTGCCCGGCGAGACGCAGGATCTGGCGATGATGTTCGTGCCGTCCGAATCGGTCTATTCGGACCTTGTCGAACATTTCGACGATATCGTGCAAAAGGCCCATCGCGGCAAGGTCGTCATTGTTTCGCCCTCGCTGCTGATGATGGCGATCCAGGTGATGCAGACGATCGTGCGCGATGCGCGCATGCGCGATCAGGCGCATGTGATCCAGGCGGAAGTCGGCAAATTGCTCGAGGACGTCCGGCGATTGGCCGAGCGCACGGCAAGGCTCGATGCGCATTTTCGTCAGGCGCAGGAAGACGTCGGTCAGATCGCCGCCTCCTCTGAGAAGATCGTGCGGCGCGGCGAGCGCATCGACACGATGGAGTTTTCGCAAAGCGAGCCCGCGCTGAAGATCGAGGCGCTGCCGCATTTGCGGCTGGCGAGGGGCGGGGAGTAGGGGCTGTGCCGCTTTTGGAGCAAGAAGCTCTCATCCGCAGATATGCCGCCGGGGAGATCACTTGGCATGACCTTCGCGAACTAGGCTTCGACAACTGCGTTGACGTCTTGGCGGGGCTCCGTCTCGGATTGCGTCCGCCGATCGCGCCGATGACCGGGCCGAACGTCGCCGCGCGTGAGCGCGGCGCCGCCGTTCTGTGTGAAGCGCTCAAACAGGCAAAACCGTGAACTGGCCCTTCAGCCTTATTGTCACGGACACTTCGCCGCTGTTCACGCTTGTTCTCGCGGGCGCGCGTTGATTGAACGCTTGCGCCTATTCTCAGCGCGAACGGAAAGGCCGACTCCAGGTCAAGACTCCCCGATTCGCTCAGGCGTCGGCTGGCCGCCGCAACCACGGTCTCGTCCCCGCCGGCGCCTCATGCGGCGCCACGCTCGGCTGGTAGAACAGCGAGACCCCCGGCAAATGGCCACTCTCCAACGCGCGCAACGTCGGCTCGTTGACGATCTCGAACGAGTCGAAGCCGCAGCGAAGCATCAGCGGGATTTCGTCGAGCAGCACGTCGCCGCCCGCCCGTAATTCGCCGGCAAAGCCAAACCGTTCGCGCAGCAGTTCGGCGTAGGAAAAGGCGCGCCCGTCAGCGAATTTGGCGAAGTTCAGCATGACCAGCGGACGCGTCGCGGCCTCGGCCAGTTCCACGACCGCATCCTTGCCGGCGGCGATGGAAACGCCGACCGGGTCGGCGCGGCCGACCAGCGTGTCGCGCTCCGCGTTCCAGCGTTGCGCCGAAACGACGATCGCGCCGTTGGGCGGAATGGCGTCGCCGTCCGCGACGTCGGTCCAGATGTCCTCGGCAAAGCCGTCCCTGCGCCACAGCGCCATCAGATGCCCATTCCCGCCGTGAGGGCGCCCATGTGAATGCCGCATTCGGTCTTGGCGCGGCCGCGCCAGCGACCGGCCCGCGGGTCTTCGCCTGGCTTGACGGCGCTCGTGCAGGGCAGGCAGCCGATCGAGGGAAAACCCTTGGCGACGAGAGGGTGCGGCGGAAGTCCGGCTTTGGCGATATAGGCGAGGACGTCGCTCGCGCTCCAGCCGACGAGCGGATTGATCTTCACGCGCTCGCCTTCGGCTTCAAACAGCGGGACGCCGGCGCGGGTCGCGCTTTGGAAGCTCTTGCGGCCGGTGATCCAAGCCTCATAATTCTCCAGCGCCTTGCCGAGCGGCAACACTTTTCTAATGTCGCAGCACCGGTCGGGATCGCTGGCGAACAGGAATTTCTCCGGGTCCTCGGCTTCGAGCGTCGCAACATCGGGCTCGGCGACGACAATATTGCTGAGGCCGAGCCTCGCGCATAATTCATCGCGATAGGCCAGCGTCTCGGGGAACAGCTGCCCAGTGTCGACAAACACCACCGGCGTCTTCTTGTCGACTTCGGACACCATATGAAGCAGCACCGCGGCATCGGCGCCGAAGCTGGAGACGAGCGCAATGCGGCCGGGATAAAGGTCCTCGATCGCCAGACGCAGCAGCGAGGCCGCCTTGACTAGCGCGAACTTGCTCTCCAGACGCGAGGCGGCGATCTGATCGCCAAACATTTTGATGTCGTGCGCGCTCATTTCAAATGTCCGATCCGGCGCTGCGCTCATAGAGCGCTTCCTTGAACGGCGCCATGCCGACCCGTCGATAGGTCGAGAGGAAATCCTCCGAGCCGTCGCGCCTTTGGCTCATATAGGTCGAGACGACCGTCTCGATCGCATCGACCACATTCTCCGACGAAAAGCCCGGCCCGGTGATCTGACCGATCGCGGCTTGTTCGTCGCCCGATCCGCCTAGCGTGATCTGGTAGGTCTCTTCGCCCGCCCGCTCCAGGCCCAATATGCCGATATGGCCGACGTGATGATGGCCGCAGGCATTGATGCAACCGGAAATCTTGATCTTCAGCGGGCCGATATCGCGCGCCCGCGCGCTATCGCCGAAATGTTCGGAGAGGCGCTGGGCGATCGGGATCGAGCGCGCCGTCGCCAGCGCGCAATAGTCGAGACCGGGGCACGCGATGATGTCGGTGACGAGGCCCGCATTGGGCGTCGCCAGACCGACCGAAGCCAGCCGGTCATAGACCGCCGACAGATCGTCGAACGCGACATGCGGCAGCACGAGATTCTGCTCGTGCGAAACGCGCAATTCGTCGCTCGAATATTCTTCGGCGAGATCAGCCACCGCGTCCATCTGGTCGGCGGTGGCGTCGCCCGGCACGCCGCCGATCGGCTTTAGCGAGATCGTGACAATGCCATAACCTTGGACCTTGTGAGTCGAAAGGTTGGACTGCAGGAAGTTCGAAAACTTCGCGTCCTTCGCGCGTCGCCTTTCCGCGCGATCGCTCGAGGCTTTTTTTAGCTCAAGCGGGGGCAGCGCGAAATAAGCGTTGATGCGGGCGATTTCTCCGGCCGGCAGGGTAAGCCCGTCGCGGTTATGGGCGGCAAATTCCGCCTCCACCGCCTCGCGCATCGCGGCCGCGCCTTTTTCGTGGACGAGGATCTTGATGCGCGCCTTGTATTTGTTGTCGCGCCGACCCTCGAGATTATAGACGCGCAAAATTGCGTCGGTATAGGCGAGCAGGTCCGCCTCGGGCAGAAAGTCGCGGATCTTGTGACCGATCATCGGCGTGCGGCCGAGCCCGCCCCCGACATAGACGGTAAAGCCGATCTCGCCACGCTCGTTGCGCACGACCTGCAGGCCGATATCATGAGCCTGAATCACCGCGCGGTCCTTCGGTCCGCCGTTGACGGCGATCTTGAACTTGCGCGGCAGGAAGCTGAATTCCGGGTGCAGCGACGACCATTGTCGCATGATTTCCGCGTAGGGGCGGGGATCGACGATCTCGTCGGCGGCCGCGCCCGCGAAATGATCGGCGGTGACGTTGCGGATACAATTGCCCGACGTCTGGATCGCATGCATTTCGACGCTGGCGAGTTCGGCCAGAATATCCGGCACGTCCTTCAGGGCGGGCCAGTTGAACTGCAGGTTCTGCCTTGTCGTGAAATGGCCGTAGCCGCGATCATATTTGCGGGCGATTTCGGCAAGCTTGCGCATCTGGCGCGCCGACAAAGTTCCGTAAGGCACGGCGATGCGCAGCATATAGGCGTGCAACTGCAGATAGAGCCCGTTCATCAGCCGATGCGGGCGGAACTGCTCTTCCGTCAACTCGCCGGTAACCCGCCGTGCGACCTGATCGCGAAACTGGTCGACGCGCTTTCCGACGAAAGCCGCATCGAACTCGTCATACCGATACATGAGGCTTCTCCAACAGGACGGGCGCCTGCCCCTGCGCCTGCTTGCCGAGATCCAGGCGCACCGTCGGGCCGGTCGCACGGATCAATTCGCGTAGCGCCTTGGGCGCGAAATGACCATTGCGCAATTCCACCGCCACCGCATAGGGCTCGACGATCAGATCTTGCCGCTCATCTTCCTTCGCCAGATCGAGCGCCGCCTTGGTCGCCGCGGCGTCCGGATAGATGGCGGCATATGCGAAGTCCTCGGCCCAGCCCCCGCCCGATTCTTGAAACAGAACAATGCCGTCGATCAGACGATTGGCGGTGATAATGTCGCTCATGGTCAACTTCGTTCCGACGCCGAGGCGTTTCGCGCAGATCGAACCGCCCCCTCATAGATGCTGCGCGACGGCGGCAAATCAAGATGGGCGTGCGGCCCGAGGCGGCTATTCTACCGACAGAAAACGCGAGATTATGCTTATAGCATAAGCGGATAGCATATAATACGGTTCAATTCTAGAATATATTTTATTCACCGTCATCTATATGTATATTGGAGCGGCGGTCGGCGGCTTAGCCTTGCCTCAACAGAGCGGAAGGAGCGATTATTGCGTTTTTTTCGGCCTATGCGATCGGGCTGGCGTTGCGGCCGGCCCAATTGAAAATTCGGCGATCATTTTGCCATTGCGGCCGCGCGAGAATTGAATCGAGGATCCGACGCGCCCATGCGCGCCTGCCCCTTGCGACGCAGCCCAAGGTCGGTCCGCGCCCTCGGGCGGTGTGATCGCGCGCGTCGCATGCGCGGGCGGCCCCTGGGTCGCAAGACATTGGTTGTAGGCGAGCGGATTGACGATTTTTGCGCAGGCGGGATAATCCTCGGCGCTCGCCGGGGCGCCGCACAGCGCGGCCAAAGCGGCAAAGCCAAAGACGAGGCCGATATGTATCCGATGTCCCGCGCCTCGCCCCATCCCTATCCCCGCAAAGCGGCGCCCGTTTTCTTGGCTACTTCGGCGACAATCCTGGCCATTGCCGCCTCGATCTGCGCGTCCGTCAAGGTGCCCTCGCGCGGTTGCAGCATCACCGCGATCGCGACGGATTTATGGCCGCCCGGCACTCCCTGTCCCTCATAGACGTCGAATACTTCAGCGCCCGCAATCAACCCGCGATCGACCGCCAGCGCGGCCTTGACGATGTCGGCGGCGCGAACCTGGAGCGGGACGAGGAAAGCCAGATCTCGCTCGACCGGCATATATTCGGGTCGCTCCAGCTTCGCTCTGGCGCGGGTTGCGCGCGTCTTGGGCGCCGGGATGGAATCGAGGAGGATCTCGAAAGCGGCAAGCGGCCCCTCGGCGTCGAGCGCTTCGGCGGCGCTCGGATGCAATTGGCCGAACCAGCCGATCACATTCTTCGGTCCGAACTGCAACGTCCCGCAACGGCCGGGATGCAGGAAACCGGGCCCGCCGGGCGCGATTTGCACCGCGCCGAGCGAAACGCTGAGCGCGGCCAACAAGGCCAGCGCGTCGCTTTTCGCGTCGAACAAATCGACCGGACCGCCGCCGCCGGCCCAATGCCGGCCTGACCCTTGCGCTTTCGCCTGGCCGCGTCGGAGGGACGCGGCGGCGATGCGCTGGTCGTTCTCGCCATCGCCAAGGAAAATCTGTCCGACCTCGAACAGACCGACGTCGCGCTGGCCGCGCCGCGCATTGCGGTCGGCCGCCGCGACGAGGCCGGGGATGAGGCTGGGGCGCATATCGGAGAGATCGGCGGCGATTGGATTGGCGAGCGCGAGCTCGGGTCGCCCGCCGCCGAACAATTCCGCCTTCGATTTGGAGATGAAGGACCAGGTCACCGCTTCGCGCAGGCCGAGCGCGCCAAGCGCCCTTTTCGCCAGCCGCGTGCGCTTTTGCAGCAGCGTCAGCACGGGGGCCGCGACGCCCGCCGAGAGGCGCGGAAGCGACTTGGATTGCACACGCTCGAGCCCGGCGATGCGCACGATCTGCTCGACAATATCGGCCTTGCCGTCGATGTCTGGGCGCCACGACGGCACGGCGACTTTGGCGCCGTCGATCGCAAAGCCGAGCTTGCGCAAGATCGTCTCGCCTTCGGCCCTGGCGATGTCGAGGCCGGTAAGGCGCGCCACTTCGTTGAAAGGGAAATCGATCACCTTCGCGGACGGCGCCGGCGAGCCCGCAACGACGAGATGCGAGGCTTCGCCCCCGCACAGATCAAGCGTCATCCGCGTCGCCAATTCCGCGCCCGGACTGCAGAAGGCGGGATCGACGCCGCGCTCGAAGCGGTAGCGCGCGTCGGTATTTATGCCGAGCTTGCGCCCCGATTGCGCGATGTTGAGCGGGTCCCACAAGGCGCTTTCGATCAGCACATCGCTTGTGTTCTCGTCGCAGCCCGAATGTTCGCCGCCCATGATGCCGGCGATCGATTCGACGCCCCGATCGTCGGCGATGACGACCATGCTCTGATCGAGCGCATAGGTCTTGCCGTCGAGCGCCAGCAAGCTCTCGGCCGCCCGCGCGCGCCGCACATGCAGCGCTCCCGAAACCTTGGCGGCGTCGAACACATGCAGCGGGCGGCCGCGGTCGAAAGTGATGTAATTGGTGATGTCGACGAGCGCGTTGATCGGGCGCAGCCCGATCGCGCGCAGGCGCTTCTGCATCCATTCGGGCGAGGCGCCATTGCTGACGCCGCGCACGAGACGCAGCGCGAAGGCGGGACACAAATGCGCGTCTTCGGCGGCAAAATCGAGCGTCACCGGCGTCGGACAATCGAAGACGCCGGGGACGCTGACCGGCGGCTTCGTCTTGAGCTCGCCAAGGCCGGCCGCCGCAAGATCGCGCGCGATGCCGGACACGCCCGTGGCGTCAGGACGGTTCGGCGTCAGATTGATCTCGATGACGGGATCGTCGAGCTCGGCATAGGCGGCGTAGGACTGGCCGATCGGCGCATCGTCGGGCAGATCGATGATGCCCTCGTGATCTTCCGACAATTCGAGTTCGGCCGCCGAACACAGCATGCCGTTCGATTCCACGCCGCGGATCGTTCCCTTGGCCAAAGTGATGTTCTTGCCGGGAATGAAGGTTCCGACGGGTGAAAATACGCTGCGCATGTCGGTGCGCGCATTGGGCGCGCCGCACACGACCTGCACCGGCGCGCCGTCGCCCGCGTCGACCATGCACACGCGCAACCGGTCGGCATTCGGATGGGGCTTGGCCTCGATCACCCGCGCGACAATGAAGCCAGCAAGCCTGGCGGCCGGATTTTCGACGCGCTCGACCTCAAGGCCGATGCGCGTCAGCGTCTCGACGATTTCGTCGAGGGGCGCCGACGTTTCGATGTGATCTTTGAGCCAGGAGAGCGTGAATTTCATCGTTCAATCTTGTTGGGGCCGAGCATGAAAATCGGATTGCGATAAATCGCGTCGCGGCTCTACCCGCTTAAGCCCCCGCCAGCGTCGGAATGTCGAGCGGACGGAAGCCGTAATGGTCGAGCCAGCGCAGATCGCCCTCAAAGAAGTCGCGCAGGTCCGGCATGCCGTATTTCAGCATGGCGATGCGGTCGATGCCCATGCCCCAGGCGAAGCCCTGGAATTCTTCCGGGTCGATGCCGCAATTGCGCAGCACATTGGCGTGGACCATGCCGCAGCCGAGAATCTCCAGCCAGTCCTCGCCTTCGCCAAAGCGGATTTCGCCGCCCGCCCGCCGGCACTGGATGTCGACCTCCATCGAGGGCGAGGTGAAGGGGAAGAAGCTCGGGCGAAAACGCATCGCCACTTTGGGCACCTCAAAGAATGCTTTGCAGAATTCCTCGAGCACCCATTTCAACTGGCCCATATTGGCCGTCTTGTCGATGACCAGACCCTCGACCTGATGGAACATCGGCGTATGCGTCTGATCGGCGTCGCAACGATAGGTGCGGCCAGGGCAGATGATGCGGATCGGCGGCTTCTGGGTCAGCATCGTGCGCACCTGCACGGGGCTTGTATGGGTGCGCAGCAGCTTACGCTCGCCTTTCTCGTTGGGCGGGAAGAAGAACGTGTCGTGCATTTCGCGCGCGGGATGGCCCGGCGGAAAGTTCAGTTTGGTGAAATTATAGTCGTCGCTCTCGATGTCGGGCCCCTCGGCGATGGAAAAGCCCATATCGGCGAAGATCGCGACAAGTTCATCCGTGACCTGACTGATGGCATGGATGCGCCCGCTGTCGATGCCCGCCTGGCGCACGGGCAATGTCACGTCGACAGCTTCGGCGGCGAGGCGCTTTTCGAGCGCGGCGGATTTGAGAATCAAGCGGCGGGCGGCGAGCGCCTCGGTCGCCTCGTCCTTAAGGCTGTTGATCGCCGCGCCCTGAACCTTGCGCTCGTCGGGCGACATCTTGCCCAAAGTCGCGAGCAGGGCGGAAATCGCGCCCTTCTTGCCAAGGGCGGCGACGCGAACGGCCTCCATCGCCGCTTCGTCGGCGGCCCCGGCGATCGCGGCGAGCGTCTCGGTCTGCAGGGCGGTAAGGTCGGTCATGGACATGTCGCCGGTTGGATCGGAAGCGGCTTTTGTCACGTGGGGGCAGGCTTGTCGAGGCGCGCCAACGGCAAAGCCCCGCCGCGCGGAGGCGCGCCGGCGAAGCTTTGGGGAAATCGCCGCCCCGGAGCGCGCCGCTGCCTAAGCGGCGCCGTTCAGGCCGCCTTCGGCAGATGGCCCTTGGCCTGTTCGACGATCGCGGCGAAAGCCGCCGGCTCATGAATCGCCAGATCCGACAGGACCTTGCGATCGACCTCGATTCCGGCCGTGGTCAGGCCGGAGATAAATCGGCTATAGGTCAGGCCATGCTCGCGAACGGCGGCGTTGATGCGCTGGATCCACAGAGCGCGAAACTCGCGCTTGCGATTCTTGCGATCGCGATAGGCATATTGCATCGACTTTTCGACCGCCTGTTTGGCGATGCGAATGGTGTTCTTGCGCCGGCCGAAAAAGCCCTTGGCGGCGCGCAGCACCTTCTTGTGTTTGGCGTGGGACGTTACGCCGCGTTTGACACGGGACATGTTGATCTCCTGGGAAGCGGCAAAGAAAAAAGCGAAACGGTCAGCCGTTCGGCAAGAAATACTTCTTGATATTGTCGCCGTCGGTCTTGAACAGCACTTTGGTGCCGCGCAGGTTGCGTATCTGCTTGTTGGTCCGCTTGATCATCCCGTGGCGCTTGCCGCTCTGGGCGTAAACCACTTTGCCGGTTCCGGTGATCTTGAAGCGCTTTTTGGCGCCCGATTTGGTCTTCAACTTGGGCATTTGGCTCTCCTAGGGGTTTAGACCCCTTTTGGAATAGGCGGACCTCGTAAAGGCCCGTTCGCATCGAGATGAGCGAAAAGAACCGCCACGGCAGCCCTAACTGGCCGGGCGGTTCGAAGGACGGGCTTGTAAGGGAAAGGGGTCGCGGACGCAAGTGCGAACCGGGCGGTTTTGGCCGCAGGTTCCGCGACAAGCGGGATTAGGGCGCCTTCGGCCAGTATTTCTTGGATGCAAGGCGGGCGCCGTCCGCCATCGCCTTGAGCTTGGCGTAGGTTACGTCGGGGTCGACGCCGCCCATGCCGACATGAATGGAAAAGCCGCAATCGACGCCGGCCACGATGTTCTCGCGGCCGCAAAGGTTCGCGTACCGGTCGATGCGCTGCGCCACGACTTCGGGGTGCTCGATATAGTTCGACTGGCACTCGATAACGCCGGGCACGAGCACCTTGCCTTCGGGGAGCTTCACCTCCTCGAATATCTTCCATTCATGAGCGTGGCGGGGGTTCGCCGCCTCAATGAGATAAGCATGCGGCTTGGCCTTCCACATCAGGTCAATGACGTCGGCAAGCGGCACGTCGCAATGGTGCGGACCCGGATAGTTGCCCCAGCACATATGCATGCGGAGTTTCTCTGGCGGGATGTTGCGGACGGCGTGGTTCAGCGCCTCGATGTGAATCTGGAAGACCTTGCGGAAATCGGCGAGGCTCGCGTCCTGATAGTGGACGTGACGGCCCATCGCGAGATCGGGGCAATCGAGCTGTACATAGGCGCCCGATGCCGCGATGGCTTCGTATTCGTGCCGCATCGCGTCCGCGATGGCGAACACGTAGGCCTCGTGGCTTGGGTAGTACTCATTCTTGAAGAAGAAGGAGATGACGCCAGGCGACGCTGCGGCGGTGAACATCTGCCTCGCCCCGGCGTCTTTGGCCGCGGCGCCCAGACGGTCCATGTCGTGCTTGGCCGCATCGAAGTCCGAGACGGCGATAGGCGCATTGCAGCCCGGCGTCTTGCGGTATTTCCGTCCGGGATCGCCCGTCACCCGGGCCGCTACGCGCGGGAACTCCTTTAGGTCGGCGAACGGGAAGCTGTTGGAGGAGCCGCCGAAGCCGGTGAGCCGTTGCAGCACATAGGTGGCATAGCTCGGCTTCGACATTTCGCCGTCATTGACGATATCGACGCCCGCCTCGACCTGCCTGCGCGTCGACTCGAACACCGCCGAGGTAATGCGATCTTCGAGCGCGGCAGGGTCCACGTCGTTACCGCGCTGTGTGGCGATGACCATTTCGATCAGATCGTCGGGCCGGGGCAGACTGCCGGTATGGGTCGTCAGGAACCGGTCGACGCTTTGCATATTTCTCTCCCTGCGAGGTGCGGCTCGCGACTTCAACCTAGGCGAAACGCCAGGCCAAGCCCAGCCTGTTCCGCCCAGAACGCCTGCACGAAACGATCGTCTCAAACGACCGCTTTGGCCAGCGTCTGTCGCGCCAGGACGATCTCCTGGTCGCAGATTTCGTGGGCCGATCCTTGAAAATTTGCAAGGAAAGGATTGCGCCGCTCGCTCGCAGCGCTTGCGCCGTTTCCTCCACCCGCGCGAGGAGGACCCATTCGTCGATCCGGCCGGGGGTCAGCAGGATCGGCACGGGGCTAAGGGACTGGCCGCCTCAGCGAGCGGGGGCCTGGCGCGGCACTTTGATCGGCTCCAGCGGCGCGACGATTTCGGCGCGGCGCGATTCGAACCAGGGCGGCAACAACATCGTCTCGCCCAGATGTTCCTTGGGCTCGTCGATGGCGAAGCCGATGTCGCAAGTCGCGATTTCGCACAGGATTCCGCCGGGCGAGCGGCAATAGATCGAATGGAAATAATTGCGGTCCTTGATCTCGGAAACGTCGGTATAGCCGAGCCCTTCGAGATGGGCCTTCACCACGGTCTGTTCCTTCTCGGTCGGCACGGCGAAGGCGATGTGGTGGACGAGGCCCTGCGCGAAGGTCCAGGAGCCCTGCTTGCGGTCGGGCTCGTGCACGAGATCGACCGTCTTTTGCGCGCCGCCTTCGTTGATCGCAAACCGGATGTGCGACCCGGAATGACCTTGCTTGGTGAAGCCGAGGCCGTCGACGAAGAATCGCTCCTGTTCCTCCGTATCGCGCACCGACATCACAACGCTATGAAAGCCGCGCACGGCGACATCGTCCGAGATTTCGTCGGTCGTCCAGCCCTCGGTCTTGTCGTGCGCGTCCTCGACGAGTTCGAATTCGAGACCCGCCGGATGGGAAAAGCCCAGTCGCTTCTGGCCGAAGCGCTCGTGAACGGCGCCATGCTTGACCTTGTGCTTCTCGAAATGGCCGCTCCAGAACTTCAGCGTGCCGGCCGGAACCGAATAGCAGGTCGTCTGGATCTGGCCCGATCCCTTGCGTCCGGTAAGCCCTGCCTGGCGAAACGGAAAGCAAGTCATTACCGAGCCGACCTGCGCGTGTTTGTTGGCGTAATAGAGGTGATAAATCGGCTTTTCGCCATCGAACAGGACGGTCTGCTTGATCATCCTTTGCCCGACCGCCTTGGTGAAGAAATCGATGTCTTCCTGGGCGCCCGCGACGCCGCTGGTGACATGATGGATTCCATTGACCCGTGCGTTCATAATTTCCTCCCGCTTGAATTCAATACGCTGTTTTGCGCATGACATTTCGCGTTGCGAGCCGTTCGACAGCGCGAATATGTGCTGGAGATGACGATATTGGCATCGCCGACATTGTAAAGCCCCGCCACTGCCGCTGCGGCCGGCAAGCGGCGGCCGGCGCCGCGATTTTCGATATTTTGCCTTGACAATCGCTCGGATTTGACCACGCCGCGCGAAGGGATAACTTGAGCCGGCGCAAATAGCGCGTCGTAGGAAAGCCCGCGCTGAAGGCTTCGACGTCCCGAGACAGGATTTCGGGCGGGGGCGGCGATAAGAACGCGACAATGGGAGGATGGGGTGAAGGGCAAAAAGATATTGATGCTGGCTGGCGAGTTCAGCGAGGAATATGAAATATTCGTTTTCGAACAAGCGATGACCGCCGTCGGACACATCGTTCATGTCGTCTGTCCCGGCAAGAAGGCCGGCGAACAGATCAAGACCTCGCTGCATGATTTCGAAGGCGGCCTGACCTATACGGAAAAGCCCGGACATCTTCAGACCCTCAACGCGACTTTCGCCAAGGTCGATCCGGAGAAATATGACGCAGTCTATGTCGCGGGCGGGCGAGGTCCCGAATATATCCGTATCGACAAGAACGTGCAGAAGATCGTCAAGCATTTTCACGACGCAAAAAAGCCGATCTTCACGATCTGCCATGGCGTGCAGGTGCTGATGGCTGTCAAGGGCGTCATCACGGGCAAACATGTCGCCGCGCTCGAATATTGCGAGCCGGAGGTCACGGCGGTCGGCGGCATCTATGTCGATGTTCCCCCGACAGGCGCGCATGTCGACGGCAATCTCGTCTCCGCGAAGGGCTGGCCGGGGCTCGCCGCGTTCATGCGCGAATGCCTCGCGGTGCTGGGGACGAAGATCACCCATTCCTGACACGGAAGCGGCGGGGGCCACGTTCAAGGCGGCTCGGCGCGGCCCGAGCCGTTTTGCTCGCCGGAAAATCGAAGGATAGCGAGCGGCGCTCCCCGCCGCCGATTTTTCTTGCTATGTTCAGCGAAAGCAACTTTACTAAACATCGCAACGGCGGCCCGCCCACGCTCTTCGGCTAGGCGGCAGAACCGCCGAGCCGTGAAAAAAAGCGCGCCCGCTCTCGTCGGCGACAGCCGGGACGCCGCCGCAAAAATGGGGGGATGTCCATGAAAATCGGCTTCGACATGCTGTTGTGGACCGCGCATGTCCAACCCGAACATTGGGCGATCCTCGAGGACATCAAGAAGACGGGCTATGACGGCGCGGAAATTCCGATTTTCGAGGGTTCGCCCGATCATTACGCCGAACTTGGCCAGCGAATGGCAAGGATGGGACTGCAACCGTCCGGCATTGCGATCATCCCGACCGTCGAAATGAATCCGATTGGCGCGGCGCCGGCGCAGCGCGCTGCGGCTCTTCGACATATCGAATGGGTGATCGAATGCACGGCGGCGATGGGCGCCAGGCAGGTCGCCGGCCCGCTGCATTCGACGATCGGCCATTTCTCCGGCGACGGGCCGACGGCCCAGGAACGCGAGTGGGGCGTCGCGTTTCATCGAGCAGCCGGGGATATCGCAAAAAAGCACGGCGTCACGATCATGCTCGAGGCGATCAACCGCTTCGAATGCTATTTCGTCAACACGATGCAGGGTCTGGCCGCCTATCTCGACGCCGTGGACCATCCCAATATCTCGGGCATGTACGATACGTTTCACGCCAATATCGAAGAGAAGGATCCGGTCGCGGCGATAGGGGCGCTCGGGCGCCATCTCTCCTATGTCCATATTTCGGAGAATGATCGCGGCACGCCGGGCCGCGGCCACGTCGATTTCAAATCGGTCTTCAAGGCGCTCAAAAGCGCGCGCTTCGAGGGCTGGATGACGATCGAGGCTTTCGGCCGCGCTCTGCCCCCGCTCGCCGCCGCGACCCGCGTCTGGCGCGATTTCTTTCCCGCGCCGACCCAGGTCTATCGCGAGGGCTACAAGCTCATTCGGGACGGCTGGGACGCGGCTTGAATTCGATGGACGCCGCCCGCCAGAAGCAATTGATCGCAGGCGTCGCGAACGCGATTGTTTCGCATGCCGGCGAGTTGACCGCGCTCGACCAGGCGATCGGCGATGGCGATCACGGCGTCAATATGAAGCGCGGTTTCGAAGCCGTGCTGGCCGATGCCGATAGGCTCGCCGCCAAGCCGTTGCCGGAGATGCTGAAGGGCCTGGGCATGCATCTCGTGATGAAAGTAGGCGGCGCTTCCGGGCCGCTGTTTGGAACCCTGTTCATCGCTTTGGCCAAGGAAATCCCCGCCGATCCGACGCTCGGCGAAGTCGCTCACGCGCTCGGCCAGGCGATCGAGGCGGTCAAGGCGCGCGGCAAGTCGGCGGTCGGCCAAAAGACGATGCTCGACGTTCTTGACCCCGTGCTCGCCGAACTCGCTGGCGCCGATCGTCTCGACCTTGCCGCGCGCCTCAAGGCGCGCGCCGCGGCGGCGGCGCGCGCGACCGTGCCGATGAAGGCGATCCGCGGGCGCGCCTCCTATCTCGGCGACCGCTCGATCGGCCATATGGATCCGGGCGGGCGCTCGGTTTGGCTCATCGTCGATGCGGTCTGCGACACATTGGCGAGTCCGGCGCAGGAGAGATCGTGACAAAAAGCAGCGCCGCTCCCGTCGGCATCGTCATCGTTTCGCATTCACCCAAAGTGGCGGAGGGCGCGGCCGATATGGTCCGCCAGATGGTCGGCGATTCCGTGCCGCTTGCCTGGACCGGGGGCAATCCGGACGGCGGGCTCGGCACCGATGTGGCGGGGATATTGGCGGCGATCGACGCGGCCTGGTCGCCGGCGGGCGTCGCCATCCTGGTCGATCTCGGCGGCGCCGAGACCAACAGCGAGATGGCGGTGGAATTGCTGGACGAGGCGCGGCGTCGGAAAGTGGCGATCTGCAACGCGCCGATCGTCGAGGGCGCGGTCATCGCCGCAACCGAAGCGGCCGGCGGCTCGCCGCTCGAAATCGTCAAGCGGACGGCCGAGGAACTGTCGCCGCTTTAGGCGAGCACGAAGTTGGGGACCATTGATGGATTCACCGCCAGAATTTGGCGCCGCGCTACTGACCAACGAGACCGGGCTGCACGCGCGTCCGTCGGTGAAGCTCACTCAGATGGCCAAGAGCTTTGCGGCGGGCGTCGAGCTCGGCCTTTCGGCCGACGGTCCCTGGCTTGACGCCAAGCGGCCGGTGCAAGTGATGCGCGCCAAAGCCAACAAGGGCGAGACGCTCTATTTCCGCGCCGCCGGATCCGACGCCATGCAGGCGGTCGCGGCGCTTGTCGCGCTCGTCGAGGGCCGCTTTGGCGAAGCGGAGGAAAAAACGACGCCGGTTTTGCGCGAGGGCGCCGCGAGCGATGATTGAGCCCTTTGCCGAAGAGAAGTCCGCTCGATTCGGCGCCGCTTTGCCGGGCAGGGGCGGCGCGCCATGACGGCGTCGAGCCGGCGCCGGACCGCCCAGCCAAGCGCCCGCGCGATCGCACCGGATGTCGCCGCCTACAAGCTTGTGCTTAAGCGCGTGCTCGACAACCGCCCCTCGGGGATGCGCCACCGGCTCGCCAAAGCGCTCGGCAAGAATCGCTCCTTCATTTCCCAGATGGCCAATCCGGCCTATCCGACGCCGGCGCCCGCGCGCCATCTCGAGATCATCTTTGAACTCTGTCACTTCTCCAAGGCCGAGCGCGCGGAGTTTCTGGCCGCCTATTTGCGCGCGCATCCGCGCCGATTGCATCTCGTGCTCCCGGCGCGGCGCACACGCATAATCACCCTGATCGTTCCAGATCTCCAGGACGTTGGTCGCAACGCGATCGTCGATCGGATGGTTGCCGATCTCGCGCGCCATATCGAACTCTTGACCCTTGAGGGGAGCGCCGCGCCGCTGGCGCCTCGCGGCGTTCGAATAATGGAGCACGATCCATGAAAAAACTCATCAACGCCGTTGAAGACATCCTCAGCGAAAGCCTCGACGGCTTCGCCGCCGCGCACGGCGACATTGTCACGCTGGGCGAGGAGCATAAATACCTGCGGCGCCGGAATTTGACGCCGGGCAAGGTTGGCCTCATCTCCGGCGGCGGCTCCGGCCACGAGCCGCTTCATGCCGGCTTTGTCGGACAAGGCATGCTCGATGCGGCCTGCCCGGGGCAGGTTTTCACGGCGCCGACGCCCGACCAGATTCTTGGCGCGGCGCAGGCGGTCGACACGGGCGCCGGATGCCTCCTCATCGTCAAGAACTATGAGGGCGACATTATGAATTTCGAAATGGGCGCCGAAATGGCTAGGGAAGCAGGGGGCGGCGAGATCGCCACGCTGATCACCGACGACGATGTCGCCGTCGAAAGGTCGACTTATTCGACCGGCCGCCGCGGCGTCGCCGGCACGCTCGTCGTCGAAAAGATCGTCGGCGCGGCAGCCGAGGAGCGTAGAGACCTTGCCGAACTCAAGCGCCTTGGCGAACGGGTCAACGGCCAGACGCGCAGCATGGGCGTGGCGCTTTCCTCCTGCACGGTCCCGGCGGCGGGCGCGCCGACCTTCGCGATCGGCGGGGACGAGATGGAAATGGGGGTGGGCATTCACGGCGAGCCAGGCCGCCGGCGCGTCAAGCTCGCCAGCGCGCAAGCGATCGCCGACGAAATGGTGCAGGCGATCGTTGCCGATCTCGCCCCAAAAGCGGGGGCGCCGCTGCTGCTTTTCGTCAATGGCTTTGGCGCGACGCCGCTCCTCGAACTTTATCTGATGGTCGAAGCGGCGCGAAAGGCCCTGACCACCCGTGGGCTGACAATCGCCCGCTTCCTGACCGGCTCCTATGTCACCTCGCTCGATATGGCGGGCTGTTCGATCACCGTCACTGCGCTTGACGAGGAGACGATGCGGCTGTGGGACGCGCCGGTGCGCACCGCGGCGCTGCGCTGGGGTTTGTGAAATCCTGTTTTATCGCGGCACAGTGCCGAAGGTGGCGCCGCGCAGCAATTGTCCTTGCAGGAGAAAGGCGATGAGCAGAACTGGCAGGAGATAGATTGTCCCGATGGCGGCGAACACGCCCCAATCGACGCCGACATCCGCGCCCACGACCCGCGTCATCGCCACCGGAACGGTGCGCGTATCGACGCTGGTCAGCAGCAGGCTGAACAGAAAATCGTTCCAGGTGAAGACAAAGGCGATGATCGCCGTGGCGGCGATGCCGGCGCGCATCTGCGGCAGGCAGATGCGCCAGAGAATTTTCAGATCCGAACTGCCGTCGAGCCGCGCCGCCTCCTCGATCGGGCGGTGCAACTCGTCGAGGAAGCTTTTCAGCATCCAGATCGCAAAGGGCAGGTTGAACGCGGTATAGACAAGGATGATCGCGACATAGCCGCCGCCCAGACCCGTCACTCGGAACAGAAAATAAAGCGGCACGATCGCGGTGATCGGCGGAACCATCCGCAAGACGAGAATATAGAACATGAAATAGCCGCGCCCGACGAGGCGCAGACGCGCAAAGCCATAGGCGGCGAGGCCTCCAAGCGCGAGCGCCAGCCCGACGCTCACCAGCGAAATGAACAGGCTGTTGGCGAAATTGCGGTCGAGCCCGGTGTCGAATATCTGCGCGCCATCCGCCGACAGGCGGTGGAACGAGGCCCAGAAATGCTCAAGGGTCGGCGTGAAGAATAATTTTGGCGGCGTCGCCAACGCATCCACGCGCGTCTTGAAGGCCGCCAGAATCATCCAGATGACGGGAAAGAAATAGACCAGCCCGATCAGCGTGGCGACCAGCGTGCGCCCGAGGCCGCCGGGTCGGCGCATTGCGGCGTTGCCTTCGTCCCGCATGGCGCTAAGCCGCCTCCTTGCGCAATTGGATCGCCCGGAAATAAAGGCGCGTCAGCACGATGACGACGAAGACGCTCAAGTTGCCCAGGGCGGAAGCGCGACCCGTCTCGAACAGTACGAAGGCGGTGTCGTAAATTTCGGTCGAAATGCTTTCCGTCGATGTGCCCGGGCCGCCGTTGGTGATCGTATAGATGAGGTCGAACATGTTGAAGGATTCGATGGTCCGGAACAGCAGCGCCAGAAGCAGCACCCCGCGAATGGCGGGAAAGACGACCGTCCAGAACCGCCGCCAGGTCGAGGCCCGGTCGACTTGCGCCGCTTCAAAGAGATAGTTTGGCACGCCTTCGAGGCCGGCGAGCAGCATCAGCATCACGAACGGCGACCACATCCACGCGTCCGCGACGATGAGGCTGGTGATCGCCGAAACAGGCGTTCCCAACGGCGCGAAAGGCGCGCCGGTGAAAGGGCGCGCCAGCGCGCTCACAATGCCGAAAGTCGGGTCGTAGAACAGGCTGAAAAAAGTTCCCACGACCACGGTGGACAGCAGCATGGGGGTGAGAACCAGCATCAGCACCAGGCGCCGGCCGGGGAACGGGCGATAGAACAGAAAGGCCAGCAGCGCGCCGACGATGAGTTGCACCGACACGCTGGAGGCGATCATGATGGCGGTATTGAGGAAATGCTCCCAGATATCCGGGTCGCTCATCAGATCGAGATAATTGGCGAAGCCCAGAAAATGAGGCGGGGTGTTGAGGCGATCGGCGCGAAAATGAAAGAACGAGACGCCGATCGACCATAGCAGCGGCAGCACGTTCATCACGCATAGGACGCCAAGCGCCGGGGCGACGAACGGGGCCGCATGGGCGCCCGTGAGCGGCGCTCTGGCGCGCTGCGCCCGCGTCGGTGCGCCAGGTCCCCCCATGTTGCTCGAAACGGCCATTGCCAGGCGCCGACTCTTGACACTACGTCTGCTAGCATGTCAGCATAACGTGATTGGAATATCAAAGTCCAAGACAATTGCTGATGTCCGCTTCTGAGGCGTGCGGCGGGAATTTCGGGCGGCCGCCGTTCGGACTCCCGGCGCACAAAATATACTCTTGCAATGTTTAGTGATTGGTCGCTTACTTAACAAAATGAGGGAGCGCCGCAACGCGCGCTTCTGCGGTTCCGATGAGCATTGGCGTCTCGCCACCGCATCATTGGCCGCAACAGGGGATGGAAGGCGCGAGGGGTCGGGCGCAATGCAGTTGACGATCAGCAACGTTGGCAAGCGATTCGGCTCCGTGGAAGCCTTGCGGGGCGCCGACTTCGTGGCCGAGCCCAGCGAGTTCTTCGCCATTCTCGGGCCGAGCGGCGCCGGCAAGACGACTTTGCTTCGAATCATCGCCGGGATCGAGCAGGCCGATAGCGGCAGGGTTCTTCTCGACGGGCGCGATGTCGTGGACATTCCCGTCAGAGCCCGCGACACGGCGATGGTGTTCCAGACCTTCGCCCTTTATCCGCACCTGACGACCTTCGAAAATCTCGCCTATCCCTTGCGCGAATCGCGCGTGCCGAAGGACGAGATCAAGAAGCGCGTCGGGGAAATCGCCGAAATGCTGCGCCTGACGCATACATTGACGCGCAAGCCCGGCACGCTGAGCGGGGGCGAGCAGCAGCGCTGCGCGATCGGCCGCGCGCTCGTGCGCCGGCCAAAGCTGCTGCTGCTCGACGAGCCGCTGACCAATCTCGACGCCAAGCTGCGACATGACACGCGCGCCGAATTCAAGCGGCTGCACCGCGAATTGGGCGACACGACGATGATCTACGCCACGCCCGATCAAATCGAGGCGCTCAGCATGGGCCATCGGATCGGCGTGCTGAGGCAGGGCCGCATCGTCCAGATCGGCACGCCGCGCGCGCTTTACGCGGAGCCGCGCGATGAATTCGTCGCCTCGCTGGTCGGCGATCCCCCCATCAATCTCGTCCCGGCGACGCTGAAAGAAGTCGCGGGCCGCCGCACCATCGAATTGCCGTTCGTCGACATTGACGCCGCGCCATGGCGGGCGGATCTGTCCGACTTCCCCGTCGGCGCCAAGCTGATGGTCGGCGTGCGCCCCCAGGAACTAGCGCCGATCGCCAAAGGCGGCGAGAGCGCCGCAGGGCCGCATTTTGCCGCGCGCGTCTTTCTCACCGAGCCGCTCGGCGATGTGACGATCCTCAACATCGTCGCGGGCGCCGACAATCGCCTGAAGATGGTATTGCCGCAGGAGCGCGCCTGGGGCATCGCCAGCGATGCGTCGATCGATTGCGCGTTGAGAACCGACGAGATTTGTCTATTCGCCCAGGAGACCGGTACGGCCATTCGTCGCAATGGGGCGAACGCGACGAACTGACGCGATTTTAACAGCGCGGCGGAAAAGGTCCGTTATTGCAGGTGCAAATATAAAGGGAGGATGCACGGATGGGAATGCTTAAAGCATCGATTGCGGCGCTAGCGGCCGCCGGCGCCTTGATGGGAGCCGCGCTCGCGCCGGCGCCCGCCAGCGCCAAGGACATCGTCATCAATATGGCGGCGCCCGACTGGCTGCCGACGCGCTTCATGCAGGAAGAGTTCGACAAGACCTACAAGGCCAAGTCGGGCAACAACGTGAAGCTCGTCATCGACTTCATTCCCTGGGGGAGCTTCTATCAGCGCGTCGCCGCGTCGCTCTCCTCGGGCGAGAAGAAATATCAGATGATCGTCACCGACAGCCAGTGGCTGGGCGACTTCGTCGAGGGCGGTCATTACCTCAAGCTCAACAAATATATCGACGCCGATCCGGAACTGCAGGCCATCGTCGCCGATCTGCACCCGGTCCTGCTGTCGACTTCCTCGTCCTATCCCTACAAGTCGAACAATTATTACGGCTTCCCGCAATTCCCGGACAATCTGGTGACCGGGTTCCGCAAGGATCTGTTCTGCAACGAGACCGAGCGCGCCAATTTCAAGAAGCAGTTCAACCAGACGCTGCCCTGCTATTACAACGAATGGGAAGACGTCGACTGGCAGCGCTACGAGAACATCGGCAAGTTCTTCCAGCGCAAGAAAGGCGACAAGCTCGGCGACGGCGTGGCCGACGACGATTTCTACGGCATCGCCTATCAGGCGGGCAAGCCGTATGACTTCGCGTCCATGCAGGTCAACGGCTTCATCTGGCAGGCCGGCGGCGACATCTGGGACGAAACCGCCACCAAGCCGGCGATTGGCGTCGTCAATTCCGACAAGGCGGTCTCCGCGTTCGAGCATTATCTCAGCCTGCTGAAATATATGCCGCCGGTCGCCAAGACCGGGCAGATGGACATATTCGTCGTCCAGGATCTCTACATGCAGGGCAAGGTGGCCGCGATCGTCGACTGGGTCGGCGTGATGGGGCCGGTTATCGACCCCAAATTGTCGAAGGTGGCCGACAAGACGGGCTTCGCGGAGCCTCCGGGCACGCGTTTGGCCGACAATTCGATCAGCCGCTGGTCCAATATCGGCGGCCAGCCCTTCGTCCTGACGACATGGAACAACGACGACGTCGTCAAGGAAGGACTCGACATCGTGAAATGGTGGCTGTCGAAGCCGGTCCAGGTCAAATTCGTCAAGAGCGGCGGCCAGTCCGGCATGCTGAGCGTGATGGATGATCCGGCCTATGCGACCTGGGCGCCTTACAACCGCGCCTATCTCGACAATTATCAGTGGCAGAAGGACGTCTGGCATATTCCGGAGTTCTTCCCGCTGCTGACCGAGCAACAGGAGCAGGTCGACAAGGCCGTCACCGGTCAGGTCACCGCCAAGCAGGCTCTGGATACGGTCGCGGCGTTCCAGGACAAGCTGCTGCGGGAAGACGGCCGCATCAAATAAGCAAAGCCTATGAGGTCAGGAGCCGTCCGCGCAACGGGCGGCTCCTCTTTCATCCGACCGGCGCGTTTCCTCTTCGCGTCAACACGCTCGACCCTCAAGGCAGTCCGGTTCAAATTAGATGACATCAGCCGAATCTTCCGTGTCCGCGATAGAGCAAGACAACCGCCCCCCGGCGCGAAAGGCCTCCGGCTTCCTCGGGTGGATCATGAGCCCGGAGCGCCGCGGCCCTCTGCTGATCGCGCCGGCGATCGTGACGCTGTTCCTCGTCAATATTTTCCCGCTGATGTGGTCGTTCGGCCTCAGCTTTTTCGAATACAAGGCCAATCGCATCGCCCCGCCCGTCTTCAAGGGACTGGCCAATTACAGCGACGTCCTCACCGATCCGGAAATCTGGGCGCGCTTCCAGAATACGGCGCTGATCGTGATCGGCAGCGTCACGCTGCAGCTCATCGTCGGGTTCCTGCTGGCGCTGCTGTTTGCGCAGGAGTTTCCGCTGCGCCGCTATCTGCTGATGCTCGTCCTGTCGCCGATGATGCTCTCGCTCAGCGCCGTCGGCGTGTTTTTCAAGCTGTTTTATGACCCGACGCTCGGCTTCATCAGCCGCGTCATTTCGATGTTCACGACCGACACTTTCGTCATCCTGTCGACGCCGACGCGGGCGATCGTGGCGATCGTCGTCGCCGACGCCTGGATGTGGTCGCCTTTCGTCATGCTGCTAGTGCTGGCCGGCCTCGTCAGCGTTCCCAAATATCTCTACGAGGCCGCCGAGATCGACAGGGCGGGGTGGTGGCGTCGATTCACCACCATCACTTTCCCCTATATCCGCAGCCTGCTGCTGCTGGCGCTGCTGTTTCGCACGATCGAGACGTTCAAGATATTCGACATCGTCTATCTCCTGACCGAGGGCGGTCCGGGCTCGTCGACCGAGACGGCTTCCGTCTATGTCTATCGCCTCGCCTTCCAGTTCTTCCGCACGAGCCAGGCCTCGGCGATGGGCTATATCATGGTGTTCGCGGTGATCGTGCTGACGAGCCTCTATCTCTACGCCATCCAGTCGCGCCGGTCGGAGCCGTAAATGAGCCAGGGACGCGAAGTCAAAGCGATCGGACAAGCGGGCTGGCGGCGCACCTTCGGCGCCGGAATCATCAGCCTCGCCTATTTCTTTCCGGTGTTTTACATCATCATAACGGCGTTCAAGACGCGGCCTGACGCGCTGGCGATGCCGATCAAATTCCTGTTCACGCCGACGCTGGAAAATTTCTATTCGGTTTTCGTGCGCGCCGATATTCAAGGCGGCGGGGGCACCAATTCGGGCTTCAGCCTGTACTTCTTCAACAGCCTGTTCATCGGCGGCACGAGCGTCTTTCTCGCGCTGATCATCGGCACCTCGGCCGCCTATGGCTTTTCGCGATTTCCCCTGCGCGGCAACGACACCTATCTGTTCGTCATCCTGACGACGCGCATGCTGCCGCCGATCATCGCGATCATCCCGATCTTCGTGCTGTTCCGCATCTTCGGGCTGAGCGGCTCCTATACCGGCGTCATCGCGCTCTATACCGCGTTCAATCTGCCGTTTTCGATCTGGATGGCCAAGAGCTTTTTTGACGACCTCGATCGCGATATCGAAGACGCCGCGCGCATGGACGGCAGTTCCGAGTGGAATGTGTTCCGCAAGATCTGCCTGCCGCAGGTCTATGGCGGCCTGGCCGCGACTTTCGTCTTCGCGGTGATCCTGACCTGGAACGAATTCCTGTTCGCGCTGATGCTGACGGGCACCGAAACGCGCACGGTGCCGGTGGCGATCGCCCGCACGATCGGCGGCCAGGTCGGCGTCGACTGGGGGCTATTGTCGGCGATCGAAACGCTTTTCATCATCCCCGTCGTCATCGTCACCTTCCTGCTGCAGAACCAGCTGCTGCGCGGCGTGACATTCGGCACAATCAGGAAGTGACGGAAGCGGGAATGTTCGAAATCAGGCTCGAAAAAGTCACCAAGCGGTTCGGCAATGGCCTCGTCGCGGTCGATAAGGCGGACCTCACGGTCGGCCGCGGCGAGGTCATGTGTCTGCTCGGCCCCTCGGGCTGCGGCAAGACCACGATGCTGCGCATGATCGCCGGCTTGGAATGGGCGACTTCCGGCGACATCTTCATCGCCGGCAAGCGGGTCAACGATCTGCCGGCGCGCGAGCGCAATGTCGCGATGGCGTTCCAGTTCTATGCGCTTTATCCAAGCCTCTCGGTCGAGGACAATCTCGCCTATCCCCTGCATGCTGAAAACTTGGGCAAGGCGGAGATAGCCGCGCGCGTCGCCCGCGTCAGCGAGGCGCTCGACCTGAAATCCGTCCTCAAGCGCCGTCCCCACCAGCTCGGCGAGGGAGAGAAACAGCGCGTCGCCGTCGGCCGCTCCATCGTGCGCGATCCGACCTGCTTCCTGTTCGACGAGCCCTTGAGCCGCCTCGATATCCAGTTGCGCCAGACGATGCGCACGCAGATCAAGGAAATTCTCAGCCGCCTCGACAAGCCGACGGTCATCGTTACCCATGACCAGATCGAGGCCTTGACGATGGCCGATCGCATTGCCGTCATGCAGCTTGGCAAGATCGAGCAGATCGCCACGCCGCACGAGCTTTTCTCCAAGCCGACCAATCTGTTTGTCGCCGGCTTCATCGGCACGCCGCAGATGAACCTGCTCGGGGCTGTTCTGTCCGGAGTGGAAGAGCCCGATTCCACCGGCGCCGTCACCGCGCGATTTGCGCTGCTGGGCGAGAATATTTCCGCCCTCGTCAATGCCGGCGTCGCCAAACTCGCCCCGGGCAGCAAGGTGACCTTGGGCATCCGTCCGCGCAGTTTCGAATTCGTCAATGCCGACGCGACCGACGCGCTGCATGCGAGCGTTGACATTATCGAGCCCATGGGCGCCGAAGTGCTCGCCCATCTCATCGAAAAAGGCGCGGACCTGCGCTGCGTTGTGCAGAACAACGCCATATTGGCGGTCGGCGATCGCGTCGCGGTCCGATGCAAGCCCGGCCAGCTTCATGTGTTCGACGATTCCGGCAATCTGGTGGGATGAGCAACATGCAACAGACATCCACCCCGGCGCCCGCCGGCATGACCGCAAAACAGGCCAAAACCGTCGAGCTCGCCATCGTCGGCGTCAGCCTGCTGTCGCTCGTCTTGCTTTTTCAGCCTTTTTCGCTCGAACTCTATTCGGTCGGCGCGGGCCTCGTCGTGCTCGCCGGGCTGGCGTTCAATCTCGTGCCCCTATGCACGCCCGGCCGGACGTTTGCTTCCCTGGGGAAAGCCGCGCTCATCATCGCGATCATTTTCATCGTGGTGACCCTGCTGGCGCTGGGGTCGGCGATGCTCTACTCGCTCTATCTCACGGCGGGGTGAACGCCGGCGCCGCGTTCGACCGCGACCCGGCGCCGAGCTCGTGTTTGCCGCGAATCCTATGGCTGGCGAAGAAGCCGAGCGATCTGGCCGGGCGGCGTTGCGCGATAGTCCGGCAGGTCCTTGAGCGCGACTTCCGCGCCGCCGGGATTGTACAGCGCGAGCAGTCGCAGCGGCGCCCAGCCCGTATTGATCGTCGAGTGAAAGATGGCTGTCGGAATGTAGATCGTGTCGCCCGGATGGACGGCGAAACTCGGCTTGTCGTCGACCATCTGCTCGCCGGCGCCCGACAGCACATAGAGGATTTCTTCCGAGGTCGGATGGTTGTGGCGCGCGTGCCCCTGGCCCGGCAGAAGAACGACCTCGCCGAAGGTGATTTTGGCGCCGGGGTTTTGATCCGGGCTGACCAACCATTTGATGATGCCCCAGTCGAAACTATGCGTGGCGACTTTGCTTGCGTCGATCGATGTCATGATTCCCTCCTCGTTCTGACCCATATGAAACCTGCGTCGCTTCTGCGCGGCGTCATCGGCGGATAATCTCGCGGAACGCCTCGACCAGGGACGCGGCGAAAGCCGGATCGTTGATGGCGCATGGCGATTCGATGAGACGGCGGTCCGGCGTCGCGACGAACTGGCCGCGGATCGTCTCGAACAAAGCCTTGTCGGCCTCCGGATCGTAAAAGGGCTTGCCCGGGGCGTCGATCGCCGAGACGCCGCCAAGCGGCAGAAAAAAGCGCACCGGGCCGTCCATTCGATTGAGCTTGGCGGCGATCCACGCTCCCATCAGCCGGTTCTCCCGCGCGCTGGTGCGCATCAGCGTCACCTGCGGATTATGCGCATAGAGGTTGCGCGCGGCGTAATGCGCCGGCACCCTGTCGAGGGAGGCGAAATTGACCATGTCGAGAGCCCCGCATGAGCCGACATAGGGCAGTTTCGAGCGGATGATCGCTTCGAGGCGCTCCTCACCCGCGCTCATGATGCCGCCCATCAGATGATCGGCGATTTCGGTCGTCGTCACGTCGATCACCCCGGCGAGCAGATGCGAATCGACAAGCTTCTCCATCGACTGGCCGCCGGTTCCCGTCGCGTGGAAAACCAGGCAGTCGTAGTCGTCCTCCAGCGCTCGCGCGACCGCCTGCACGCAAAGCGTGGTGACGCCGAACATCGAGAGGCCGATGGCGGGTTTGGTCGCGGCCGGGCTTTCTCGCCGCAATCCGATCATGCCCGCCAGCGCATGCGCCGCATTGGCCAGAACCGTGGTCGAAATGCGATTGAGGCCGGAGACGTCGGTGACGGAATAGATCATGCAGATGTCGGCCGGGCCGACATAGGCGCGCACGTCGCCCGAGGCGACCGTCGACACCATCACTTTGGGCACGCCGACCGGCAAGCGCCGCATCGCCGGGGTCGCCAGCGCCGTCGCGCCGGAACCGCCGGCAGAAATAATTCCGGCAAGGTCGCGTCTCGTTGCGATGAAGGCTTCGAACGCCTGCGCCATTGCGCTAACCGCCGAGCCGCGATCCCAGGTAAAGACCGCCGTCGCGCCGTTGGGATGATGAGCGGCGACCTCGCCAGGTTGGATTTCCGCGCCTGAGCGCGGCGCAGCGGAGGTTGAGAGATCGACGGTCACGACCTTGAGGCCGGTCTGCGCGATCGAATCGCGCAGGAACAGGAGTTCGCGCGCTTTGGTGTCGAACGTCCCCGCGACATAGGCGCTTTGCCCGCCTCTGGGCGCGAACACGCGCGCGGGCGCGGCATCCGGGCTCTGCGTCAACGCCTCCCTCCCATCGGCCTCGAATCGCGCCGAGCGCTCTTTTCGACGGTCCGCGTGCAAAAACATGCTTGCATGCTTGCGAAATGCTGAGAAACTGTAGCGATAATTTTGCAAGAGGCAACAGCGGCTCCGGCTCCACGCCGACAGACTGCGCCGGAAATATCGGGGAGGACGTTTCGCACATGGCGCAAAACAATAATTGGCCCAAATTGCATAATGCGATGTGGCCGGGGGTGGTCGGCAAGGGTCCGGATTCGGAGCCGTTCATCGATCTCGACACGATGCTCGACATGACCGCCGCGGCGCAGGTCGACGGCGTCAAATTCGACGGCGTCGATCTTTTTCTCGCCGATCCGCACACCAGCATCGATTCAAACGACGACGAAATCAACAAGCTCGCGGACAAGCTTGCCGCCAAGCATCTTGTCGTCGGCTCGCTGGTGGCGCCGGTATGGCCGCCGGTCGGGGGCGGGTCGGCGATGGGCGATGCGCAAGAGCGCAAGCGTTTTCTCGCAGCGGTGGAGAAGGCCTGCCGCATCGGCCAGAAGTTGCGCGATTTGGGGAGGCGGCCGCACGGCGTCGTGCGGATCGATTCGGCGACCGGCGTTCATGACTGGGCCGCCGATCCGGCCGGCAATACCAAGCTCATCGCCCAGACATTCCGCGAGGCCTGCGATATCGCGGAAAGCCATGGCGAGCGCCTGGCGGCCGAAGGCGAGATCTGCTGGGGCGCCATGCACGGCTGGAAGAGCATGGTGAACCTGCTCGAAGCGGTCGGCCGGCCGAAGACGCTCGGCTTTCAGGCCGATATGGCGCATACGCTGCTCTATACGCTCGGCTATAACGCGCCGGACGAACGCATCCTGCCAAAAGACTTCGATTGGGACAATAGCGAAGTATTCCAGGCCGCCCTGAAGGAACTGACCCATGCCCTGCGGCCGTGGACGATCGACTTCCATGTCGCGCAAAACGACGCCACGGTGAAAGGCTCCGGGTCGCATGACAAAACGGGGCGCCATTGCACGGTCAACGACCCGAACGGCAAGCTGGATATCGCGCATGACGCCGGATATTGGCTGCGCGACGATTCCGGCAAGCTCACCAAGGCGTTCCAGCACATCTGCTGGGACGGGTGCATGTTTCCCAACGCGACGATGACGCAGCAGCAAACCTGGAACGACATCCTCGGCGCGATGATCAAGGTGCGCGACGCGCATGGGTGGCGCCAATGAAATCCTGGTCCGGAGTCCGTCCATGAGCGCGAAGAAGAAACTCAATATCGGCCTGGTCGGCTGCGGCTTCATGGGCCGCACTCATTCCAACGCCTTCGGCAAGGTCAACCAGTTTTTCGGGCTCGACTATGAGCCCGTCCTCAAAGCCGTCTGCGCCCGCAACCCGTTGGGCGTCGATGAATTTGCCGCCAATTGGGGCTATCAATCCACCGAGACGGATTGGCGCAAACTCGTCGAGCGCAAGGACATCGACCTCATCGACATCGCCAGCCCGAACGACACCCATGCCGAAATCGCCGTCGCGGCGGCGCAGGCGGGAAAGATGGTGATGTGCGAGAAGCCGCTCGGGCGCAATGCGTCCGAGGCGGAAAAGATGGTCGCCGCGGTGGAGGCGGCCAAGGCGCCCAATATGGTATGGTACAATTACCGCCGCGTGCCCGCCGTCGCCCTCGCTAAGCAATTGATCGACGAGGGGAGGCTCGGGCGCATCTTTCACTATCGCGCCAAATTCCTGCAGGATTGGACCATCTCCGCCGATCTCCCGCAAGGCGGGACGGGCCTTTGGCGGCTTGACGCGAGCGTCGCCGGCAGCGGCGTCACCGGCGATCTGCTCGCCCATTGCATCGACACCGCGATGTGGCTGAACGGCGGCATCGATTCGGTCACCGCGATGACGGAGACGTTCATCAAGGAGCGCAGCCACAATCTCACCGGCAAGGTCGAGAAGGTGACGATCGACGATGCGAGCGCGTTTCTCGCCCGCTTCCACAACGGCTCGCTCGCCACCTTCGAGGCGACGCGCTACGCGCGCGGCCACAAGGCGCTCTATACTTTGGAAATCAACGGCGCGAATGCCTCGATCCAATGGGATCTTCACGATCTCCATCGATTGCAATATTTCGACCATGGCGATGAAGGCCGCTTGCGCGGCTGGCGCGCCCTGCACATCACGGATGGCGACCATCCTTATATGAAACATTGGTGGGTGCCGGGCCTGCAAATCGGCTATGAGCACACGTTCATCCATCAGGTCGCCGATTTTCTCACCGGGCTTGCCGAAAACAAGCCGGCCAGTCCGACGTTTCGCGAGGCGCTGGCGACCGATTACGTCACCGACGCCGTGTTGCAATCGTCGGGATCGGGGCGTTGGGAAACGGTGCGCCGCTAGGGCCTCCTCGCGCCGGCAATTTCGCGCGCGTCTTCAATGAAGGGATCAAGAATGTATTCCATGCGGCGTTACGAGGGGGCGGGCGTCATCATCACCGGCGGAGCTTCGGGGATCGGCCTCAAGACCGCCGAGCGCATGATCGCCGAAGGCGGCCAGGTTTCGCTCTGGGACATGGATCAGGCCAAGCTCGCCGCCGCCAAGGCGAGCCTTGGCGCGGGCGCCCGCGTCACGCGTCTCGATATCACCGATCCCGGGGCCGTCGAGCGCGCGGCGGGAGAGGCTGAGGCGGCGATGGGCCGCATCGACGCTCTCGTGTGCAGCGCCGGCGTGGCGGGCCTCAACGCGCTTGTCGTCGATTATCCTATCGACGAATGGAAGCGCGTTTTCGATATCAATCTCAACGGTCTTTTCTATTGCAACCGTTATGTCGCGCCTTTCATGAAAGCACGTGGTTATGGGCGCATCGTCAATGTCGCCTCGATCGCCGGCAAGGAGGGCAATCCGACAGCTTCGGCCTACAGCGCCTCGAAAGCGGCGGTGATCGGCTTGACGAAATCGCTCGGCAAGGAACTCGCCAAGGACGGCATTACCGTCAATGCGATCACGCCGGCCACGGTGGAGACGCCGATCCTCGCCCAGGTCTCGGCCGCCCATATCGCTTATATGCGCTCGAAAATCCCGATGGACCGTTTCGGCACGGTGGACGAAATCGCCGCCATCATTTGCTGGCTGGCGAGCGAGGAATGCTCGTTCTCCACAGGCGCGATATTCGATGTTTCCGGCGGCCGGGCGACCTACTGACGATCAGAGATCGCGATAAAGCCCAATTGTTTCTGTTGCTTACGGCCGGAAAACGCCTCGGTCAGGGAAGGGACGCCGTCGCCAAAAGTGATACATCAAAAGCACACCGACGCCGTTTGTCACTGCGTCGGTGCTTTAGGGATTGAAGTGGGTGCGGCGCAGCATATCTTAGGCGCACGATGATTCGTCATCGTATGCCCTCCTTGGGCGTTTCCTCCCTAGACTTAGGCCGCTTTCGGGTGGCCTTTTTTTTGCCAGTCACGGGAGCGCCACTAAACCCGAGCCACGGCGCGAAGGCAAGCCCGTTGCATAGGCATTTGGCCCCGGCGCGAATTAAATTTGCGTCTGGATTGTTGACCCAATTCCATCTCTCGCAGCCGTCAAGAAGCGCCGGTCCTCGTTGATTCCGCGCGCGAGGCCGGCCTTGACTAGGCAAATCTTTCGCTCGCTCTCGCACGCGCTTTGATCGCTTCGGCTTCGCGATCGCGCGCCGGCCTCGCGGTCTCCATCGATTGCAAAAGCCGATGCGCCACGTCCGAAACTTCATCGACGGCGCGCTGGAACGCCGCCTCGTTCGCCTTCGACGGTCTGGCAAATCCGCTCAACTTGCGAACGAACTGCAACGCGGAGGCGCGGATTTCTTCGTCGCTCGCGGGTGGTTCGAAATTAAACAGCGTGCGGATATTCCGGCACATGGATTCCTCCTTCGGAGCGGGATGATTATAGATCGAAGCGGTCAGGCCATCGAAAGCGGAGCGGGGCGAACGCGTCAAGCGAGCCTTAAGAAAGAGCGTCGCGTATCCATGCGCGCCAGGCGGCGGCCGTCGAGAATTTCAGACGCCGCCGAAGCCGCTCGCGAAGCAGCCGTCCGGGCGGCGATGGCGCGCGCGACGCCGCCGCCCGCCGCGAGAGCTCCGAGCCGACGCGAAAAGGCACTCGCTCGGCGCGCCTTGCGCGCCTAAACGAGCCTTCGCCATTCAAAACAGGCCCGATGGCTCCGAAAAAGCATGGGGAAAACGCGCGTTCGGAGGCGCTTTTTTGGAAAGCCGCCTGTTCGGTCATAACGGTGGCGTTATGAATTGGGTTTTTGCGCCGGGCGAACAGACAAAGGCATTCCTGCGGGCCATTTCGTATCAAACGGCAAAAAGGGAAATCAGCGCCTGTCGCGGTGATTCGGTAATTCGGATTAAGGCCGCGCGATACGGCCCCGCTCCTTTCGCTGGGGGCCGGGTTGCGTGTCAGCAATGAGGAAGGATCGCTTGCCGCGTCTCTGAGAGAGCCCACCAACTTATGAACTTTTCACGCTTTGCGAAGGCGCGCATCATTTCGGTGCGGCTTTCGGCGGATGATTGCCCGAACCTCGCTTCAAGGTCCGGGTAATCCGCAAAAACCTCGCGCCCAAGGGTCTCCATTTGAGCGTCTATGGACGCGATAACGCGGCGTGTTGGATCGTCTAACAATTTGGTTGCCTCGCGGCGGGGATGTCACCGGCCCTGCCGGCATCGGGCTTTGCCCCAATATCCAAGGAGGAGTCATCTGTAAGACCCGCCGACAGATATATACTGGCGTCGCGTCGCGAATTCTAGACGCAAAGCGATCCGTGAGGGACTGCACCCCGAGACGCAGCACGTCGGCGACAGCAAGAGCGATCAAGTAGGCAAATCGCCCACTCGGTCCGATAGCTTCGCTAAAGCGACCGCGAAGGTGACTGGAAAGCGAAGCGCGTTATCCAACGCGCGCGACAAGCCTTGAGAGGACTCTGCCGTGACGCGCAGGTGGCTATTTTCGATTCCTAGGCGCCAATGGCGCTAACCTATTTTCGACAAATCGTTTGTGATGGTTGGACGTCCCGTAGACGTGCTTTTTTGCTTGAGCAACTATCCTCGCGTTTATGTCCCTCGCTAAGTGCTCTGGCTTGGCGCGCTGCAATCCGCGATCGGTCTCGCGGCTATTGGTGGCGACGAATACATGTCGCGGCGACAACGGAAGAATAACGATGCATCGTCGATCCTTTAGGCCGTAAGTCCGAATGAATGGGCGGTCCCCAGTCAAAAGCGTGACGCCGCCGCTCGCGAGATCGAACGTGAACCAGCGCATCTGCACGAGAACGTCGCCGACGCCTGAATTGTCGATGAAGTCGGGAAGGTGCAGCTTTCCGACGTTGTCCAGCACAAGTGGCATATGTTTTTTTGCCCATTCGACAACAGTCTGCGGATCGTTCGCCGTTCGATTCGCATCGTACAAATCGCCGTAATGCGACAGTCGGGCAAAGAGTTCGTCTCGTACGTCGACGCCAATCTTTGCTACAGCGTCAGGGTCTCGAAGGCTCAGCGACATCAGAAAGCGCGCCCAAGCGATCCTTGGTTCCGCCGTTAGGCCGGCGCCATTAGCCGCAAGAAGAATCTGAAGCGCCCTTGCCGCTGGATCATCGACCACAGGCCCCATGAAATACTTTTCGATCCACTGCTTCTGATCATCCGGGTATCCGTCGAGCGCATATAAATGGGGCTCGAAGCCGGTGTTTTCCGGCGCGATTGGTGAAGCTACCACCTCCTGATAGGGCCTATAGTAACGCACAACCTTGCCGGCGCCATCGCACCAATTTCGCAAGTAGAAGACAGGCAAATAATGGTGGTTGACGGGGTCATTCATGGGCCGAGCTTCGATCGGATCGCGGCGACGGTTCATAGCTTCGAGAATACTGAAATTTTTGGGAACGTTCCGGGGACACCAAACACAATCGGCCAGCGCCGCGCAAATCCCGGCGACGCGGCTTCGGGCAGCTAAAGCCATGCGCGGATTGTCACGCCGAATTTTTCGGCATGGAATGCCAGCTGTTAATATGATGGCCAGACACTGCCGATTGGAGCGCGACAGCGATGAAAATGCTAGGCGACCCGCCCCCCTTGATTGTGAAGGAAAAAGTCTGGCGGCTCGGTCAAGAGGCGCATCGCCAATCCGCTCTGCGTATTCGACGGAAGCTCAGCCATAATTCGGCGCCCGAGGCCCTACTGTTGGAAGCTACCGAGTCGGTAAGACAGTCATGGGGAGCCTTCCCATCTGATTATCTAGAAGAGACGAACGACCCCTTCCCAGATGAAGACAAAAATATGATCACAGAGCGAGAAATGCGCGAAATGGCGCATAAGATATACGAGGAGCTAAGCGAGACGGAAGCGTTCATGTGGGGCCTCGGTATCGTGGGAATATTCCACCAATGGGAACGCTCCACGCGAAGGGCTGTTTCGGACCTTACCGCAAGGCCAAAGCTTCTCGATAAGACAATGAAATTCTCGGAGTTGTGCGCCGAAGTCACCAAGCGGGGCTTCCCCATCGACATGAGTTCAAATTTCGTCCAATTGCGCACCGCAAGCCTGATAGCAAACACAATCAAGCACGGCGAGGGGACGTCTTTTCGTGAGTTGGTGGCGACAAGGCGCGACCTATTTACGGGCGGTCCGGTTGGGGTGCGGATGGGCAATATCGACCCCAAGCCTGAGCATCTTCGTGTCGGCCAAATTAATTTCGACGAAGCCGAATACGCGGTTGATCAACTCTGGTCAGAATTCGGCGCCGCTATTCGGCGAAAGTAAAATCAAAATTCAATCTGGTGCTTTGCGGGGACAGGATACACATTGCGTCATTTCAACGCGGCTTGCAAAATGACGCAATGCATATCCCCGCAATGCCTTTTCGTTCCTCATACAGGCGGGCGAGCCGCGCGGGTTCGTTGATCGTCCTGGCTTTAGGTCCGGCCCGGCGGCGAACAGACATTTGCGCGGGACTTCACCGTGCAAAAATCCTGATTGGCTACACATTTGGCGAGGTTAAGCGGCAAGCAAGGAGCAAAGGCGTTCGATGTCGACATTGCCGCCGCTCAGAATCACGCCGACCCGCTTGCCCCGAACCGGATAGATATTCCCGAGCGCCGCCGCCGCGCCAAGACAGCCGGTCGGCTCGACGATCATCTTCATGCGCTCGGCAAAGAAGCGCATGGTTTCGACAAGCTGCTTGTCGGAGACCGTAACGATGTCGTCGACGAGGTCGCGAATAATCGGGAAGTTGTGATAGCCAACATGGGTGACGATGGCGCCGTCGGCGATCGATTTTGGCGGCGGAATATGGACGACCTCGCCCTTGCGGAGGGATTGAACGCCATCGTTGCCAGCCTCAGGCTCGACCCCGATCACTTTGATGGAGGGCGAGAGGTGTTTGGCGGCGATCGCTGAGCCCGCGAGGAGGCCGCCGCCGCCGAGCGGGACGAACAGAATGTCGAGTTGACCGACGCTGCCGATCAGTTCGTTTGCGCTTGTGCCCTGACCGGAGATGACATCCGGGTGATCGTAGGGCGGGATCAGAGCAAGATCGCGATCTGTCGCCAATCCACGACCGATCTCCTCTCTGTTTTCGGCATAGCGGTCGTAGAATTGGATCTGTCCGCCATAGCCCCTGGTCGCGGCCACCTTGGTCTTTGGAGCGTCCTGTGGCATAAGGACCGTCACTTCAACGCCCAGCAATTTGCCCGCATAGGAAAGGGCTTGGGCGTGATTGCCGGACGAATAGGTCACGACGCCGCGCCTGCGCTGTTGGAGCGAAAGCGCCGCGACCGCGTTGTAGGCGCCGCGAAACTTGAAGGCGCCTCCGCGTTGATAGTTCTCGCATTTGAAGAAAAGTTCGGCCCCGGCAAGCTCATTCGCGCCTTTCGAGGTGTGAACCGGCGTTTTGTGCGCCACGCCCTCGATACGTTCGGCCGCTCGCACGACGTCGTCGTAACTCGGGCGGATGAGGGCTCCTTGGCTTCCAGACGCAGGCAGGTTCATTGGCTTTGTTCCGCACGGGCTTTACGGGGACAGGGATACCCATTGCGTCATTTCAACGCGGTTACAAAATGATGCAATGTATATCATGTCCCCATGAGCGGGGAGGGCGTTTCCTCTTGCGCGGGCGCTCGACAGGAATGTTTTGGGCGGGGTCGAGGCGAGTATCGACTGGCGCCGCGCCTCAGAGTTTCCCGACCAACGTCGTCAGCTGGTCGGTGCATCGCGCCCATCCCTCATGGAAGCCCATTTTTTCGTGCGCCTCGCGGTCGGCGATTGTCCAGTGGCGCAGGCGCGCCGTGTAGCGCGTCTTTCCGGCTTCGTCCTCAAAGGTGAGGATCGCCGTCATGAACGGCTTTTGCGACGGCTGCCAGGCTTCGGTAAAGGCGTCCGTGAAGACGAGGCGTTCGTTCGCGACGACTTCGAGATAGACGCCTCGGTTTGGAAACTCATTGCCGTCGGGCCCGCGCATGACGACGAGATTGGCGCCGTCCGGCCGCACGTCGAGTTCGGCGACCGGCGTCGTCCAGGGGAGCGGCGCGAACCATTGCTTGAGAAGCTCTGGATCGGTCCAGGCCCGGAACAATTTTTCGTGCGGCGCATCAATGAGGCGAGTCAGTACAAGTTCGCGGTCCGTGGTCGCGGCGGATTCGGCAGTTGTCGTCATTTGTCCTGTCCTGTTGGGGGCTCATGGAGCGAGAAACGCGCGCCGGCCCTGCCAACGCAAGGCAAGCGCTCCTCCGGCATCGCGTGTCTCTGTTCAACCGTCGCTGCTTAGCGCTTGGGCTGGTTCATCGCCCACACGATTCCAAAGGGATCGCGTAGCTGCCCATACCGGTCGCCCCAGAACATTTCGGCGATCGGCATCGTGACTTCGGCGCCGGCCTCGACCGCCCGTTTCCACCAGGCGTCAATATCGTCGACCATCAGCGTGAGCGTGAACGCCTGCGGCTTTGCCAGCGGATAGCCATGCTCGGGATAGGGATCGCTCAGCATCAGCGAACTGCCGTTGACATAGAGATGGACGTGCATCGTGCGGCCCTTGGCGTCCAGCGGTTGGGTGGCGGCGAGCTCCGCGCCAAACGCGCGCTTGTAGAAGTCGGCGGCTTTCATCGCGCCGTCCAGTTGCAGGTAGGCGACCACGCCGCCCTTTGCTTTGGCTGCGCCTGCCGGCGGCTTCTCGGATGTCATCGTCAAGGGAGGTCTCCTTTCAGGTTCGGTGGGCTAGGTTTAGCTCCAAGGACGCAGCAGAAAGCCGCGCGCCGACAGCGAGGAGGCAAATATTTGTCAACCCGGTTTTGCCGCGCTCTCGCGCATCGCGCGATCGAGATGCAGACGGATATGCGCGGCTTCGGCGGGCGTATTGGCCAAAGCGATCGCCTGATCGAAAGCGGCGCGCGCTTCGCCCAATCGCCCAAGCTCCAGCAGGAAGGCGCCCTTCGCCCCGAAGAAGTAGAAATAGCCCGAAAGCCGCGGCGCCAGCGGCTCGATCGTCGCCAGCGCCGCCGCGGCGCCGCGCAGCTTGGCGACGGCGACGGCTCGATTCAGCGTCACCACCGGTGAAGGCTGCAGCCGCTCGAGCGCGCCATAGAGCGCATCGATCTCGGCCCAGTCGGTGTCCTCGGGCCGCGCGGCGCGGCAGTGCAGGGCGGCGATGGCCGCCTGGATTTGGTATGGGCCCGGCCTCCGGTGGCGCATCGCCTTGTCGATCAGCGCCAGTCCTTCCGCGATCAGCTTGTCGTCCCACAGGCGACGATCCTGATCTTCCAGTAGAACGATTTCTCCCTCGGCGTCGAACCGGGCCGGCGTGCGCCCATGTTGCAGCAACATCAGCGCCGTCAGCCCCATGATCTCGGGTTCGCTCTGGAACAGCCGCAAAAGCAGGCGCGCCAGCCGGATCGCCTCGTCGCAGAGCTGCGCGCGCGCCGACCGGTCGCCTGCCGAATAGCCCTCGTTGAAGACGAGATAGATCATCGCGGCGACGCTGATGAACCGCTCGGCCCGCTCGGCGGCGCCGGGCGCCTCGAAGGGAATTTCGGCGCGCGCGATGCGCGCCTTGGCGCGGGTGAGGCGCTGCTCCATCGCCGCCTCGCCGACGAGGAAGGCGCGGGCGATCTGCTTTAACGAGAGGCCGGAGACGATGCGCAGCGCCAAAGCGATCTGCTGGGTCGCCGGCAGTTCGGGGCGGCAGCAGATGAACATGAGCCGCAGCACGTCGTCCCGGTAATGCGCGCCGTCGAGCCGCTCGATCAGCGGCGCCTCCACATCGTCGAGGTCGGAGATCGCCTCGTCGGCCGGCAACGGGTCTTGCTTGCGGCGCTGGCGGGCGCCATCCAGGGCGGCGTTGCGGCCGACCAGGATCAGCCAGGCCGTGGGATCGCGCGGCGGCCCGTTCTGCGGCCAGCTCTTCAGCGCCCGCAGGCAGGCGTCCTGGAACGCTTCTTCGGCCGTGTCGAGGTCGCGAAAATAGCGCAGCAGGGCGCCGATCGCCTGGGGCCGAGCGGCGGTGAGGGCGCCATGGATCCACTCGATCTCGGTCATGCGCCGGCGCCGCCGCGCCGGTCGGGATTGTAAAGGGCGATCGGGCGGATCTCATAGGCGCCGCCGGGATTGGCGGCGGCGAGATCGCGCGCGATTTCGAGCGCCTCGTCGAGATTGGCGACGTCGATGACGTAAAAGCCCAGCAATTGTTCCTTTGTCTCGGCGAACGGGCCGTCGATCACCAGCGGCGGCTCCTGCGCCTTGCGCAGCGTGGTGGCCGAGGTGGTCGGCAGCAGGCGCAGCGATGGGCCGAGCTTGCCCGTCTTGATCAGACGGTCCTGGACGATTTCGAGCCGGGCCATGACCGCCTGGTCCTCCTCTTTGCTCCAGGACCAGACAACGTCTTCGTCATTGTAGCAGAGGATGGCGTAAAGCATGCGGCGAGCTCCTCCGGTTCCTAGGACGCACGACCATGCCCGCCGCCGACAGGGCGTTGCGAAAAAAACCGCAGGTCGTCAGCCCGGCCCCATTGTAACGTAGGGCTCGTTTGCCGCCGGCGCCGGCAAGGAGAAGGCAATGACAATTCATGCCGCCATGCTGTGGCGACGCCTCGACGTCCCTGGTCACGACGCCTGCCGCCTCGAGCAATACCGGCTGGCGTCTGGAAGGCGCGGCGGTGTTCCGCCATAGAGATGGGCCGGCGAGGCTCGCCTATCGCGTGGAATGCGACGGCGCCTGGCGGACGGTATCGGGCCGTATTCAGGGTTTCGTGGGGCCGCGCGATATCGACTATCGCGTGGCGCGCCGCGGCGCCGCCTGGACGCTCAATGACGCGCCGGCGACCGGACTCGACCTCAGCTTCACGCCGGCGACCAATCTGCAGCAATTGCGCCGCGTTGCGATCGGCGAGGGCGAAGCCGTTCAACTGCCCGTCGCCTGGCTCGACGTGGATGCCGGAACGCTGACGCGGTTGCCGCAGATCTACGAGCGGCGCGGCGCGGCGGCGCTTTGGTATCGGGCGCCGAGCGTCGGCTACGAGGGAATGCTCGGGCTGGCGCCCAACGGATTTATTGGCCGCTATCCAGGCTTGTGGGAGGCCGAACCTCCCCCTTGAGAAGACGGCAAACCCGTCAGCGGTCAGTCATTGGCCCCCAGCGCGTTGCGGGTGGATTCGAACAGGAACCAGGTACGGCGCTCGGTTTCGTCGATCCACACTTCCAACAGGCTGGCGGTCGCGACGTCGCCGTGATCCTCGCAGACATTATGGACTTCGCGCATGATCGCCACGAGCTGCTTGTTGTCCTCGCGCAGCTCGGCGAGCATGTCCTGCGGTTCGACATATTCGGCGTCATTGTCGAGGATGCGCTGCTGGCGTGCGATCTGTCCGATCGAGCGCAACGTCGTTCCGCCGATCTTGCGGGCCCGCTCCGCGATCGGGTCCGTCATGGCAAAAATCTGATCGCTCTGCTCGTCGAGCAGCAGGTGATAGTCGCGAAAATGGCGCCCGCTCATGTGCCAGTGAAAATTCTTCGTTTTCACGTAAAGCGCGAAGACGTCCGCCAATAATCCGCTCAGCGCCGCTGAAATGTCCCGCGTCGCCTGCGGCTTGAGGTCGGTCGGCGTGCCCAAATGCTCTCGAATATGAGCTTCCTTGGCGGACGGACTCTTGCTCATCATGCTCTCCCAATTGAGTTCAGTCTTACGCGCCTGTCGGCAGGTCATTCCTCAAGCCTGTCCTCTCAAATACCACGACATCCTTTCACGGCGCCAGCGCGTCAGGGCGGGGGAACCGGCGCATCGGCGCGCAGCAGCTTTTCGTGCTTCAACTCGGCCCAGAGGTCGGCGGGAATCGGATGATTGAAAGCGGCGAGATTTTGCGCCACTTGCGCGCGTGAAATGGCGCCGGGGATCACCGAGGCGACGATGGGATGGCCGAGCGGAAATTGCAGCGCGGCGGCGGCCAGCGGCGTTGCGTGACGCCGGCACACCGCCTCCATGCGCCTTACCCGCTCCAGAATATCAGGTTTTGCGGGCGAGTAATTGTACATCGCGTGCGGAACGGCCCCGGTCGCCAGAATGCCGGAATTGTAAGTGCCGCCGATCACGACGCCCACCCCGCGCTCGGCGCATCGCGGAAATTCGCTGTCCAAAACATCCTGTTCGAGCAGGGTGTAACGCATCGCGATGAGAAAAAAATCGATGTCGAACAGATCGAGATAGCGCGGGATCGTGCCCATCATATTGAAGCCGGCGCCGATGCCTTTGATGACGCCCTGATCGCGCAATTCCTCCAGCGCGCGCCAGCCGCCGGTCACGAGCTGGTTCATATAGGCGCCGAGTTTGGCCTCGAGCTTGAAGTGCCAGGGATCAAGGTCGTGGATCAACAAGATGTCGATCTTGTTGACGCCGAGCCGTTGCAAACTATCCTCGAACGAGCGCATCACGCCGTCATAGCTATAGTCGAAGACGGCATCGAATTCGAGGCCGCCTAGCCAGTCGCCGCGCTCGAACGGACCTGATTTCAGCGGGCGGCGCAACGTGCGGCCAACCTTGCTCGAAATCACGAACTGATCGCGCGGCTTGCGATAGAAAGCCCGGCCGACCCGGTGTTCCGCCTGGCCCTTGCCATACCAGGGCGAGGTGTCGAAATAGCGCACGCCGCCGTCCCAGGCCGCCGCGAGCAGGGCGCCAGCCTCGTCCTCTTCGATAATGTCCCAATTTTCGCCGAGCGGCGCGGTGCCGAGGCCGAGTTCCGTCACGGCCACAGGCGTTCTCCCGAGCCGCCGGGTCGTCAAGGGGGAGACCTTGTTCATCGTCATGATCGGAGTTGCTCCTGGTAGGTCGCTATGGGCGCGCGCCGCAGCGCCGCGATCGCCTGGTCGGCGGCGGCGATCCCTGTGAGAAAGGCGCCATGCGCGGTGGAAAAGTCGCTTGGCGAGCAGGCCTCGCCGGCAAAAAACAGCCGGTCGTCCACCGGCGCCGCGAGCGCCATCCGGCCATCGGCCTTGCCCGGCAGGGCGTAGGAATAGGAGCCGCGCGCGAAGGGATCGCGGCCCCAGCAATGGAGGGCGAGCGGCGCCACGCGGCGCGAAAAATCGCCGCCGAACAGGCCGACGAGCTCGCCGACGGCAAAATCGAAGAACGCGGCCTGGCCGCCTTGCTCAAGTTCGGCGGCGAGCGCGCCGCCGAAATAGGCTTCGATCATCGGCCTGCCGAAGGGCCGCAAATGATACCCCGCCGTCGCCGTGCGGCTCGCCTGGCCAAAGGCGCGGCCTTCCTTCTCGAATTGTTCGGCATGCGCGAGGGAAAGGAACAGCTTGTCGGCGAGCCCAAGGGGCAGGCCCGCCGCCGCCGCCGTTTTCTCGGGCAACGCTGGCTGGAACAGATCCGGCTGTTCGGCGATGAGATTGCTCGGCAATGTAACGATCACCGCATCCGCGCCGATCGCGCCACGCGTCGTCTCCACCCGCAACCGCCGGCCGCGATGGTCGATGCGCTCGGCCTTGCATTCGAGTTCCACCGGCAGATCGGCGCCATGCGCGGCGACGACGCTCCCGTAACCCTCGACGACGCGCCAATTCACGCCGCTGTCGTCATAGCGCGCGAGATCGCGCGCCGATATGCGATCGAGCTCGGCGCCGCTGTAATAGGTGCTGACGGCGTTGATGAGATCGTTCCAGCGATTGCGCGGTTCGAGGAACGCCGCGGCCGGACGGTCGGCCTCCTCCTCGCCGACAGAATCCGCGCGCTCCCGAAAGTCTTGCAGCGCCTGCCCGAAAGCCGCCCGATCGAAGGTTGGCAGACCGACCTGCGCCGAAGCGCGCGCCCAGGGCGGCGGCGTCTTGTCGACGGTGCGCCCTTGTGCCTCGGCGATCGGCGCCCAGGGGTTGCGGTCGGCCGAGTGAAGCCAGCCGCAGCCGACATCGAGCGGCAAGCCGGCCTCGGCGACCGTCCAGGCCCGCCCGCCGAGGCGCGGCCGCGCCTCGACGAGCAGCGCGTCGACGCCGGCGGCGCGCAGACGGCGCGCGGCGCCGATTCCCGCCACTCCGCCGCCAATGACCGCCACTTCGACTTCGCCGCCCGACATTCCAATTTCCATTGCGATCCCGGTTCAAGGATCGCATTTTCATGCGTCACTTGACAATCGCGAGGCCGCGCGAGGTCTCGCCGTAGGCGCTCTTTTCCTCGTTCGTTAAGAATGCGCCCCGCAAGCCAAGCCTTTGCTAATGATCTTGGGCGCATAAGAAGTCCATTGCGGATTCTTCGTTCGGCGGGAAAATATGGACCATTCAGAATCGGCGCGACTTCGCGCGCTGTACGGCTATTCGATTCTCGATACGCCGCCGGAGCCGAACCTTGACCGGATCACCGCCCTTGCCGCAATCATCTTGGACCAGCCGGTCTGCACGCTAAGCTTGGCCGACGCCGATAGACATTGGTTCAAGTCGCGTTACGGCCTGTCCGATACCGAAATCCCGCGGCGAATGTCCTTTTGCGATGAGACCATCCGCAGCGACGATGTGTTCGTCGTTCCGGACGCCTTCGCCGATTCCCGCTTCGCCGCGGCGCCGATCGTCGCGGGGCCGCCGCATATGCGATTCTACGCTGGGGCGCCGCTGGTGTCGCCGGACGGCTCGCGAATCGGCTCTCTCTGCGTGCTCGACACCAAGCCCCATGCCGATTTCAGCGACAAGCAGGGAAACGTTCTTTTGGACCTCGCCCATACGGCGGTGGAATTGCTCGAGGCCCGCTCGCGCCAGATCGAGCTTGCCAAGCTCACCGAGGAAATCGCCCATCTGGCGCGCCACGACCCGCTGACGGGCCTCGCCAACCGGCGATTGCTCGGCGAGCATATGGAGCGGACGATGACGAGCCCGCGCCCGGACGAACAGACCGCGGTCCTTTACCTCGACCTCGATTGGTTCAAGGAGATCAACGACTCGCTCGGACACCCGGCTGGAGACATGCTGTTGCGGCAGGTGGCGGACCGGCTGCGCCGGACGGTTCGCTCGACCGATCGGGTGGCGAGACTGGGTGGCGACGAATTCGCGATCATCCAAACCTGCCCGGATGCGCGCGGGCGCGCGGCCGATCTTGCCGACCGCCTTATCGCAGCCGTCAGCGCGCCCTATGATATCGAAGGCCATAGCGTCGTGGTCGGCGCCAGCATCGGCATTGCGATCGGCGCCAACGCCGCCACGCCGCTCGATCCATTGTTCGAGGACGCCGATATCGCCCTCTATTGCGCCAAATCGGCTGGCGGCGGCAGGCGCGTGTTCTTCGAGGCCGGCATGCGGCGCGCCGCCAATGTTCCGCACCGCTCCGGCGACAGCGCACCGGGCGCCCAGGCCAGGGCGAATTGGGCGAATTGGAATTGAGGCCGCAAGGCCCGCCGAAAGGCGCCTAGCCGCGAGGAAAGGCCTCGGCCGCCCCGATCACATCGGCGATATCCGAGAAGGCTTTGGCGTTGAGCGCGAGGTCGCGGCCAAGAATCAGCGCCTTGCGTTCGCATATGGCGCGCCGTTCGGGGTCCGCTATGCTCTCGAGGTCCTCGACATGGGCAAGGCCAAGGATGCGGCGGATCATTTTCGCGCCGGCGAAGGCGAGCGAATCCTCGAAGATCACGCGCAGGAACCGCCGCCGCTCCGCTTCGATCGCGGCGCGATCCTCATCGCTTGTGAAGAGGCCGGCGGGATAGGCGTCTCCGGCGGACGCCGCCCGCCAGAGAGCGAGGAAACGCTCGTAAAAGCCGACCCAAACCGCTTTGACCTGAGCCAGGATCCAGGTCCGGTAATCGTCTCTCGCATGAGGCGCGGCCTCGTGGCCTTCCTGCGCGAAATAGGCGATGAGAAGATTGCCGATCAAAGCGCCGACATCGAATCCGATCGGTCCGATGAAGGCGAATTCAGGGTCGATGACGCGCGTGTCGGTCGGCGTCAGCATGATCGATCCGGTGTGCAGATCGCCGTGGATCAGCGCCTGCGCGCTCGTCATGAATTGGTATTTTCGCGCCTGCACCGCCGTCTTCAACGCGGCGTCGCGTTCGAACGCGGTCTTTTGCGCGTCGAGATGTGGCCGGTTCCAGCGGTTGAGCGGCGCCTCGCGATAGGGGTCGGTGAACACCAGATCCTCGGTGATCGCGCATAAAGCCGCGTTCGAGGCGAATAGCTCGACGCGCCGCTTGTGCTCGCCGGCCGATCCGGCCAGCACCGAAGTGTTGAACAGGGTCTGGCCAAGAAACTCGGCGATGTCGGCGGCGAAATTGGGGTATTCGACGCCGCGGATGAGGCCCTTGCGCATGATGACGTGGGGATGGAGATATTCCATTACGATCATCGCCTGCGCGCGATCGAAATGAAAAACCTGCGGCGTCAGCCGGGCCGCATATTTGGCCTGCTCGGTCAGCGCGTTATATTCATACCAGCTGCGCTCCAGCGGCAGCGGCCAAGATTCTCCGACCAGCCGCACATAGGGCAGCGCCTGTTTGACCACCACGGCGCCCGCCTCGCCTTCGACGATGAACACGAGGTTGAGGTTGCCGTCGCCGACCTCGCGAATGCGCCAGTCGGTCGGCTTGCCGCCAAGCCTTTCGCCAATGGCGGGAAGCGCCCCAAGCACCGCGGCGAGCGTGGCGCCGTCGACGGGCGCATGGGTCGTTTGCGCCATCAGCCGCCTCGTCCGGCGGTCCGCGCCGTGCGCAGGCGTTCGGCGTAGATGTTGACGATAAGGGCGATCAGCAGAATGATTCCGCGAATGAGGATCTTGAGGAAGCTGTCGATCTTCACATAATCGAGGCCGTTGTTGAGCACGCCCAGCACGAACAGGCCGACAATCGTATTGCCGATGCCGCCGCGCCCGCCAAACAGGCTCGTGCCGCCCACCACCACCGCCGCGATCGCGTCGAGCAGGAACGTGTCGAATTCGTTCTGCTGCGCGCTGCCGAAATAGGCGACGCCCAGCATGCCGGCGACGCCCGAACACATTGCCGAGATCACCATCACCGCGCCGACGATGAGACGCACGTCGACGCCGGAATATTCGGCCGCCTCGCGATTGCCGCCCACCATGTAAACGTAGCGGCCAAAGCGCGTATAGGTCAGCACGAGATGGGCGACGAGCAGAAAGATCGCCGCGACGATGACGATCCAGGGAATGCCGCCGATCGATTTCGAGCCGAGAGTCAGGACGAGGCTTGGGACGGAATAGGCGATCTGCCCACGCACCAGCACCGCCGATATGCCGGCGCCGATCTGCATCATCGCCAAGGTCATGATGAAAGAGGGGATGCCGATGCGGGTGACGCCGAAAGCCGTGATGAGGCCGAGCCCGCAACAGGCGATCAGCGTCAGGATAATGGCGATCGGTCCCGCCATCGGCAGGTTGGCGATGTTCACATAATCGGGCTGCAGCGTGAAGAAGGTGAGGACGATCGCCGTCGCATTGGCGACGGCGGCGACGCTGAGGTCGATCTCGGCGGTCAGAATGACGAAGGTGAGGCCCACCGCGATGATCGCCGTCACCGACACCTGTTGCAGAATGTTCTGGAGATTGTCGAGCGTGGCGAAGGCGGGGCTCGCCAGGCTGAAGAACACGACAAGGAACAAAAGCGTGATGAACGGCGCGATATTGCGCAATTGATCGCGCAGGAAGTCGCCGAGGCGAAACGAGCGGGCGGGCGGGCTGACATTGGCGCCTGGCGTGTTCATCAGTTCAAAGCCTCAATCGTCAAGCCGCCGCCAGCAGGCGATCCTTGCTGATCGCCTCGCCGGCAAATTCATGGGCGATCTCGCCCTTGCGCATCACCAGAACGCGGTCGGCCAAGGACAGAACCGTCTCGGGTTCGGTCGAGAAGACGACGATCGCGATGCCCTGGTCGCGCAAAGCGCGGACGATCCGCACCACATCCTCCTTGGCGCCGACGTCCATGCCGCGCGTCGGCTCGGCGAGCAGCAGGATGCGCGGCGCAAGCGCCAGCCATTTGGCGAGCGCGACTTTCTGCTGGTTGCCGCCTGACAGGCCGCCGAGGCGCGTTTCGACGCCCGGCGGGCGAATGTCGAGGCTTGCCGCCTGCTCGCGGGCGATGGCGCGCTCGCGGTCCGGTTTGACGAACCAACGCGACAGGCGCTCGAGGATGGCGATCGAAACATTCTTGAACACGGGTTCTTCGGCAAACAGCATCGCGCGCCGGCTTTCCGCGACATAGGCGATGCCGGCCCTTTTCGCGGCCGCCGTGTTGGCGAGCGTCGCAATCTTGCCGGCGATCTCCAGCGAACCGCGATCGGCATGCAATCGGCCAAACAGCGTGCGCGCGAGCTCGAGCTGGCCGCAGCCCATGAATCCATAGATGCCGAGCACCTCGCCCGCCCGCGCCTCGAACGACACTTCGCGATAGGCCGGCGCCAGCGTCAGCCCTTTGGTCTCCAGCACCACCGGCGCGTCGGGGCGGCTGTCGAGCTTGATCTGGCCGAGATAGCTCTCTTCAAGCTCTTCGCGTCCGGCGCCGATCATGCGCTCGATGATCCAGGCCTTGTCGATTCCGGCGGCCACCGGCGTGGTCGCGACCTTGCGGCCGTTGCGAAAGATGGTGATCTCGTCCGATATTTTCAGGATATCGTCGAGGAAATGCGAGATGAAGACGAGGCTGCGCCCGCTCGCCTTGAGCTTGGAGAGAACGCCGAACAGCCGCTCGATTTCCGGGGGCGAAAGCGCCGAAGTCGGCTCGTCGAGAATGATGATGCGCGCGCCGGAGAACAGCACGCGGGAGAGTTCGACAAGCTGCTGCACGCCGATCGGAAAATCGCCGAGCCGCGCGCGCGGATCGATGTCGAGGCCGAGGTTCTTCAATTGCAGCGCGGCGGCGCGCGCCATCTCGCGCCAGGCGACGATGCCAAAACGATTGATGGGCTGCGCGCCCAGGAAGACATTCTCGGCGACGCTGAGTTCGGGCGCGACGCTGAGCTCCTGATGCACCATGCCGATCCCGGCCGCCAGGGCGTCGCGCGACGAGCGGAAATGCACTGGCCTGCCGTCGACCCGCATCTGGCCCTCATCGGCGCCATGGGCGCCGGCGATGATTTTCATCAGCGTGCTCTTGCCCGCGCCGTTCTCGCCGGCAAGGCCGTGAATCTCGCCGGCGAGCAAGGTAAAGTCGACATCCCGAAGCGCTTGGACGCCGCCAAACGACTTCGAGATGCCGGTCAGTTCGAGCAGCGCGGGCGCCATCGCCGCGTTTCTCGGATCAAGGATCAGATCAGGAACTGCTCCTCCATCCAAAGCATGCCGTCGGCATTGGCCTTGGTGACGACGGGGCCGTCGGTGACGATGTTCTTAGGAATGTCGGTCCCGGTCTTGGCGCCGTTGATCGCCGCCGCGACGCCCGCGATGACCGCGCCGCCATGGATGCGGCACGAAGGATTGCGCACGGTGGCGAACATTTCGCCCGCCTGCACCGCCTTGATCGCCGGAGGCATCGCGTCGACGCCGCCGATCTTGATCTCCGTGCGGCCCTTGGCCTGCATCACCTTGGAGGCGGCCAGCGCCATATCGTCATTGTGGAAGAAGGCCGCGTCGATCTTGGGATATTTGGTCAGCAGCGTTTCCCAGATGCGCGCGACTTTGGTGACGTCCCAATCGGCCGGCTGCTCGTCGAGAATCTTGACGTTGGGGAATTTGGAGATGACCGAGTGGAAGCCCTTGGCGCGTCCCTGGGCGCCGGTATGGCCGAGCGCGCCCTGCGTCATGACGATATTGCCCTCGCCATTGATCGCATTGACGAGCGCCTGGGTCACCGAGGCGCCCATGAACTCGTTGTCGGGGGCGAGCAAGGTCAGCACATTGATCGTGTCGAGCGGCGCGATCAGCGTGTCCATATCGATCACCGGGATGCCGGCGTCGATCATTTTGTTGACGGGGGCCGTCAAGGTGCCGATGCCGAAGGCCTGGATGGCGACGAAATCCCATTTCTGCGAGGCCATATTGTCGATCGCCGAGCGCTGCTTGACGGCGTCGAGCTGGCCGTCGAACCAGGTGACTTCGACGTTGAAC
>Ga0182024_10001574_pt1 | contig 58420 bp, 50 predicted proteins | sample P32metaG_FD_120480 | JGI IMG/M metagenome (GOLD analysis project Ga0182024, IMG submission 120480) | Permafrost microbial communities from Stordalen Mire, Sweden - P3-2 metaG (Illumina Assembly) | ecosystem: Environmental > Terrestrial > Soil > Wetlands > Permafrost | place: Sweden: Stordalen...
GACTGGCACGGTGCGCTCCACCAGCTCAGCCCGCGACTCGGTCTCGGGGGCGGCGACGGGTTCGAGGTCGGCCCCGCCGGCGAGGATCGACGGATCGAGCTCCTCCTCGATCCACTTGGTCGAGTGGCGGCCGGCGGCGAAGTCGGGATGGGCGAGCAGCGCCAGGTGGGCCGGCGCCGTGGTGTGGACGCCTTGGACGTCGAGCTCCCGCAATGCGCGCAGCATGCGATGTCGGGCGTGGTCGCGGCTGTCGGCCCACACCACGAGCTTGCCGACCAGGTTGTCGTAGTACTGCGAGATGGTGTCGCCGGCCTCGTAGCCGCCGTCCCAGCGGACCCCCGGTCCGCCCGGGAGCCGCAGCCCGGTGATCGTGCCCGGTGACGGCAAGAAGCCCCGGGACGGGTCCTCGGCGTTGATCCGGCACTCGATCGAGTGGCCGCGCCGCTGGATCGAGGCCTGGTCGAACGAGAGGGGCTCGCCCGCCGCGACGCGGAATTGCTCAGCCACGAGATCGAGGCTCGTGACCATCTCGGTCACGCAGTGCTCGACTTGGAGGCGGGTGTTCATCTCGAGGAACCAGAAATTGCCGTCCTCGTAGAGCATCTCGGCGGTCCCCGCGTTGACGTAGCCGCACCCCCGGGCGACCTTGACCGCGGCTTCGCCCATCGCGGCGCGGGTGGCGTCGTCAAGGCCGGCCGCGGGTGTCTCCTCGATGAGCTTCTGGTGGCGTCGCTGCGTCGAGCAGTCGCGCTCGCCGAGCCAGACCGCGTGGCCGTGGGTGTCGCAGAACACCTGGATCTCGATGTGGCGAGGCCGGGTGAGATACCGCTCGAGGTATGCCTCGGGCCGCCCGAAGTAGGCGGTCGCCTCCCGAGTGGCCGACTCGAAGGCCTCGCCGGCCCCGTCGGCGTCGCGCGCGACGCGCAAGCCCTTGCCGCCGCCGCCGTACGCGGCCTTGATCGCGACTGGCCAGCCGTGCTCGTCGCCGAAGGCGACGATCTCGTCGACGCTCTCGATGGGGCGGGTCGTGCCCGGCACCGAGTCGACGCCCGCCGCGATGGCGGCCTTGCGAGACGAGATCTTGTCGCCCATGATCTCGATCGCCTCGGGCGGCGGGCCGACCCAGGTGACGCCGGCGGCCGTGACGGTGCGGGCGAAGTCGGCGTTCTCGGCGAAGAAGCCGTACCCCGGATGCACCGTGTCGGCGCCGCTGCGCTCGATCACCTCGACGATCCGGTCGGTGTTGAGGTAGCTCTCGGCCGGGGTCTGGCCGCCGAGCCCGTATGCCTCGTCGGCGTAGCGGACGTGGGCCGCGTCGCGGTCGACGTCGGAGTACACCGCGACCGTCGGGAGGTCGAGTTCGCGGCAGGTCCGCATGACGCGGAGCGCGATCTCCCCCCGGTTCGCGATCAGGATCTTGGCCACCAAAGCGAGTCCCCGCTCTCGAACTGTCGGCGCGAAGGCCGCCGTATCCTACGGTGCATGGGCGATCTGCCCGCCAGCCCGGCGGTGCGCTGGCGTATCCGTCGCCTCGAGGACGTCGACTCGACGAACCGCCTCGTGCTCGACGAGGCCCGCGCCGGAGCCGAGCCGGGCCTGGTCGTGGTGGCCGACCAGCAGCACGCCGGCCGGGGGCGCCGCGGCCGCGTCTGGACCGCGCCCTCCGGGTCGTCGCTGCTGGTCTCCGTGCTGCTCCGCCCCGCGCTGGTCGCCGAGCAGCTGCACGTCATCACGATGGCCGCCGCGCTCAGTCTCCTTGAAGCGGTGCGCGCCGTGGCGGGCTTCGCGGCCGAGCTGAAATGGCCCAACGATCTGGTGGTGGGGGACCGCAAGCTGGCGGGGCTCCTCGCCGAGGCCGATCTCAGCGCCGCGGGTGCCGTGCGAGCCGTGGTGGTCGGCGTGGGCTGCAACGTGACGTGGGGCGGCTATCCCGCCGAGCTCGAGCTCATCGCCACCGCCTGTGACCGCGAGGCGGGCCACGCCGTCGAGCGCGACGCGCTCCTCGGCGCGTTCTTGGATCGCTTCGCGGCGCGCCTCGACGCGCTCGACATGGTGCCCGGCGACTACCGGGCTCGCCTGGCGACGATCGGCCGCCCGGTGCGTGTCGAGTTCGCCGACGGCGAGCTGGAGGGCGTCGCGACCGACGTCGACGAGGTCGGGCGGCTCGTGGTGCGCCGGACGGACGGCGCGACGACGATGGTGGCCGCTGGAGACGTCGTGCACCTGCGGCCGCTCACGGATCGACGTTCCGCTCGATGAAGGTGCGGAACGCCGCGGCGAGCTGCTCGCTCACCGCTCCCGGCGCGCGGGCAAGGTCTCGCCCGTCCACGCGGGCGATCGGCGCGACCTCGCGCGTACTGGAGGTCAAGAAGGCCTCCTCGGCGCGGCCGAGCGCGTCGAGGGGAAGCGCCAGCACCTCGGAGGCGAGGCCGAGCTCGCCGCAGAGCTCCAGCACCAGGGCGCGGGTCACGCCGAGCAGACAGCCCGACTCGGCGGGCGGCGTGCGGACGACACCGTCGTCGACGACGAACACGTTCGATCCGGTCGCCTCGCAGAGCTCGCCGCGGGTGTTGGCGAAGATCGCCTCGGACGCACCGCGCGCCTGCGCGTAGGCCAGGGCGCGGACGTTCTCCGCGTACGAGATGGTCTTGAGACCCGCGGTGGCCCCCCGCTCATTGCGCGGCCACGGCACGGTCATCACCCGCTCCGTGGGAGGTCGGGCCCGGGCGGCACCGGCAGCCACGATCACCGTCGGTGGCGCGTCGCCCCGCTCCGAGCCCAGCGGCGAGGGGCCACCGGTGACGGTGATTCGCAGGCGTCCCGCCTCGACTTGGTTCGCCGCGAGCACCGCGTCGGCCGCGGCTCGGAGGGCACCCGAGTCCGGCACCCTGAGGCCGAGGTGCTCGGCGGACCAGGCGAGGCGCTCGTGGTGGCGCCGCCACGCGAACGGCACGCCGCGATACACGCCCAGGGTTTCGAAGACTCCGTCACCGACGAGGATCCCGTGGTCAAACGGCGAGATGCGGGCCCGCTCGGCGTCGAGGAGCTCGCCGTCGACCCAGACCGTCGAGCCGGTCACCTCGAGACCCCGCCGCCGGTTCGGCACTCCGCCATGGGCTCGAGGGTACGCGGCGCGAAGGAAGCCAGCGGGGCCTCGTCGGTACACTGGCCGCCCCCATGGCGATTCGTCGATCCCTCCTGCGCGCGTTCACGGGCCGGTACCTCATCGCGCTCGTGGTGGGGAGCGCCGTCATGATCGGCAGCGTGGTCACCGCCAACATCGTGATCGACCGCAAGATCGCCAGCGTGAAGCGCGTGAGCGTCAAAACCGCCCCACCGCCGCCGCAAGGCGCCAACTACCTGCTGCTCGGCTCCGACAGCCGGGCCTTCGTGAAGAACGCGACGCAACAACAGGCGTTCGGCAGCGAAGCGACGGCCGGAGGTCAGCGCTCCGACACGATGATGGTGATCCACATCGAGCCGGACGCCAAGAAGACCCTGGTCGTCTCGTTCCCGCGCGACCTCTGGGTGAACATCCCCGGCATGGGGATGGGCAAGATCAACGGGGCGTTCAACGCCGGCCCGAACAAAGTCATCGAGATGCTGAAGGCCGACTTCAACGTCAACATCAACCACTTCGTCGAAGTCGACTTCCAAAGCTTCCAAGGGGTCGTCAACGCCATCGGGCGGGTGCCCGTCTACTTCCCGTACCCGGCCCGGGACCTCGAGACGGGCCTCCACACCCTGGGGGGCTGCGAGCTGCTGGACGGTTCGACCGCGCTCTCCTACACGCGGTCGCGGGAGCTGCAGTTCTTCAGCCTGTCGCAGAAGAAGTGGATCTCCGCCGACGGGACGGGTGACATCGGGCGCATCAACCGCCAGCAGCAGTTCATCCGCGAACTGGCCGGGATCGCCGTCCAGCGCAGCCTCGAGGACCCGATCACCGCCAACGACGTCGTGGACACGGTGCTCGCCAACCTGACCATCGACCAGAACCTCTCGAAGGACGACATCCTGTCGCTCATCGACGCCTTCCGGACCGTGAACCCCAACGACTCGAGCCATCTCGACTTCGAGACGTTGCCATGGTCCAACGGTCCCCAGCAGAGCGGCCAGGACGTGCTGTACGTCCAGCAGCCCGCTGCCGACGGGGTGCTCGCCCAGCTCCAAAGCTTCACCAACTCGTCCACGACCCCCGCCGCCGGCACGGTGACGCCCCCCTCGGTCAAGGTTCAGGTCGTCGACGCCACCGGCAAGGCCGGGCTCGCCCAGGGCGCGCTGAACGACCTGGTGCAAAAGGGCGGCTTCCAGTCCGGCGGGACCGTCAGCGCCCTCGCGCCGGTGGCCCAGACCGAGGTCCGCTACAAGCCAGGTTCCGTCACCCAAGGCGAGCTCGTGCTCGAGTACCTCAACCCCGCGGCGCGTCTCGTCGAGGATCCCACCATCAAGGGTGCCGCGGACGTCTCGGTCGTGCTCGGGAGCGACTTCCAATCGATTGTCCTCCCGTCCGGTGGCGGGTCGGTAGCGGGCGGTTCGTCGAACTCCACCGGCCCGGTCGCCGGCCCACCTCCCAGCAGCGGCGACACCGCGCAGACGTCCACCCCGGTGAGCGCGGCGGTGTTCGGGACGCCGATCCCGATCCAGCCGCCGTGCCACTGAGTCAGGCCGCGCGGTGAGTCGAATCGGCGTCGTCGGCGCGGGCTACGTCGGCCTCACCACCGGTGCCTGCTTCGCCCATCTGGGCCATGAGGTCGTCGTCGGTGATGTCGACGCCGACAAGGTCCGCCGCCTCGCGAAGGGGGAGGTCGGGGTCCTCGAAGAAGGCCTGCCCGAGCTGGTGCGGGAGGGCCTCTCGACCCGACGGTTGCGGTTCGTGGACGGCGCCGTCGCGGCGGCGACCGACGCGGCGTTCGTGTTCGTGTGCGTGCCAACCCCCCGAGCCGCCGACGGCGACGCCGACCTCTCCACCGTGGAGACGGTCGTGCGCGAGCTCGCCCCGGTGCTGCGGCCGGGCACGATCGTGGTGAACAAGTCGACGATGCCCGTCGGCTCCACCACGCTTGTCGCCCGTCTGCTCCGCGACGCAGGGGCGGTCCCGGAGATCGGCGTCGCGTCGAACCCGGAGTTCCTGCGCGAGGGCACCGCGGTGCGCGACTTCCTCAGTCCCTACCGGGTCGTGATCGGAGCTGACGACCCGGCCGTCGCGGTCCGGGTTTCCGAGCTGTATCGCAACGTCCAAGCCCCCGTGCTGGTCACCAACCCGGCGTCGGCCGAGATGGTCAAGTACGCCTCGAACGCCTTCTTGGCCACGAAGGTGTCGTTCGTCAACGCGGTCGCCAATATCTGCGAGGCCGTCAACGCCGACGTACGAGAAGTGACCCTCGGCATGGGCTATGACCCTCGCATCGGCTTCGAGTTCCTGCACCCCGGGCCCGGCTGGGGCGGCTCGTGCTTCCCCAAGGACACCTCGGCGCTGTTGCGCACCGCCGCCGCGGTGCACGAGGACTTCTCACTGCTCGACGCGGTCGTCGCGACCAACACCGCCCAGCGAGACCGCATCGTGGCCAAGGTCCACGAGGCGCTCGGCGGCCGGCCGGCCGGCCGACGCCTCGCCGCGTGGGGTCTGACGTTCAAGGCGAACACCAACGACCTGCGGGACTCGCCGGCCCTCGGCGTGCTCGGGCGACTGATCGCCGACGGCATCGAGGTGCGCGCCTACGACCCCGCCGGCGGCGAAGCAGCCCGCGAGATCCTCCCCACGCTCGACGTGGTGGCGGATCCCTACGACGCCTGCGTCGACGCCGACGTGCTCCTCGTCCTGACCGAGTGGGACGAGTTCCGCTGGCTGGACTTCACCCGAGTGGCGGCGCTGGTGACCGGGCGCGCGATCGTCGACGCCCGGAACCTGCTCGATCCCGCCGCCATGCGAAACCTCGGCTTCACCTACCGCGGCGTCGGACGCTGATGCCACGCACCGTCGTCACGGGCGGCGCCGGCTTCGTCGGCGCGCACGTATGCCGGGCCCTCCTCGCCGAGGGTCGAGAGGTCCTCGCCGTCGACGACCTGTCCACCGGACGCCTCGAGCAGGTCGCCGACCTCGTCGAGGACCCGGCGTTCGAGCTCGTCGAGCACGACGTCGTCCTCGGCCTCGCAGTCGAAGGACCGGTCGACCGCGTGCTCCACCTGGCCAGCGCCGCCAGCGTCCCCGAGTACCTGGCCCACCCCCTCGAGACGCTGCGGGTGGGCGCCGAGGGGACCCGCCACGCGCTCGAGCTCGCCCGTACCCACCACAGCTCGTTCCTGCTCGCTTCGACGAGCGAGATCTACGGCGACCCCGCCGAACATCCTCAGGCCGAGTCGTACTGGGGCAACGTCAACCCGGTCGGGCCGCGCTCGGTCTACGACGAGGCGAAGCGATACGCCGAAGCGCTCACAATGGCCTACCACCGGGTGTTCGGCCTCGACACCAAGATCGTGCGGATCTTCAACTGCTTCGGGCCCGGCCTGCTGCCCGCGGACGGGCGGGTGGTGTCGAACTTCTTGGCCCAGGCCATGGCCGGCGAGCCGCTCACCGTGTACGGCGACGGCACCCAGACCCGCTCGTTTTGCTTCGTGGAGGACGAGGTGCGCGGCATCCTCGCCCTCCTCGCCTCGTCGTGGACCGGCCCCATGAACATCGGGAACCCCGAGGAACACACCATCTTGGAGGTCGCCCAGCTCGTGCTCGAGATCACCGGCTCCTCCTCGACGATTACGTTCGTCGACCTTCCCCACGACGACCCGGCCCGTCGCTGTCCCGACATCACGCGGGCCCGCGAGGTGCTCGGCTGGTCACCCCAGGTGGACCTGCGGGAGGGGCTGCAGCGCACCTACGACTGGTACCGACACCGAGCCGAGCAGATGAGGTGACGACCATCGAACCGCTCGGTCACTACACGAAGCTCTCGGTGATCGTGCCCGCGTTCAACGAGCGGAACACCATCGTCGAGATCGTCCGGCGCATGCGCGCCGTCGAGCTGCCCATGGCTCGCGAGATCATCGTGGTGGACGACGGCAGCAACGACGGAACCCGCGACGTCCTCCAGCAGCTCGATGACAGCACCCTGCGCGTCGTGTACCACCCGAAGAACCGCGGCAAGGGGGCTGCGATCCGCACCGGCCTCGAGTACGTGACCGGCGACCTGGTGCTGATCCAAGACGCCGACCTCGAATACGACCCTGATGACTGGCCGAAGCTGCTGAACCCGGTGCTCAAAGGCCGGGCGGTGGTCGTCTACGGCTCACGCTTCACGGGCGAGCGCCGCAACATGCTGTTCTGGCACTGGGTCGCCAACCGGTTCCTGTCCCTGGTGGCCAACGTGCTGTACAACTCGACGTTGTCCGACATGGAGACCGGCCACAAACTCTTCGACCGGCGGATCATCGACCAGATCTCGCTGCGGGCCCGAAGCTTCGACTTCGAGCCCGAGGTGACGGCCAAGCTGCTCAAGGTGGGGATCCGCATCTACGAGGTGCCGATCTCCTACGCGGGGCGCACGCTCGAGGAGGGCAAGAAGATCACCTGGCAGGACGGCGCGATCGCCCTGTGGACCCTCGTCAAGTACCGCTTCGTCGACTGACGTGACGCCGCCGCCGCGCTGGGCCGCGGTCGTCGTGAACTACGAGGCCGGCCCATTGCTGGTCGCGTGCGTCGAGTCGCTCCTCGCCGACACCAGCGCCGGACCCCCCGAGGTGGTCGTCGTCGACAACGCGTCGAGCGACGGCTCCCTCGACGCGCTGCGGGACCGGCGCCCCGACGTGCCGATCCTCGCCACCGGCACCAACCTCGGGTACGCGGCCGCCGCCAACCGGGGAATCGAGGCCACGACCGGGCCGGTCGTCGCGGTCTGCAACCCAGACCTGCGCGTCGAGCCGGGGACCGCGGCGGCGCTGGTGGGACGCCTCGACGACGAGGCGGACGTCGGCGCAGTCGGTCCCCGCATCCTCGAGCCCGACGGAACCGTCTACCCGTCGGCTCGGCAGCTGCCCACGACGCTCGACGCCGCCGGCCACGGGGCGCTGGGACGGCTCTGGCCACGCAACCCGTTCACGCGCCGGTACCGGCAGCTCGACGCCGACCCGGCGGTGGCCCGTGACGTCGACTGGGTCTCGGGAGCTGCGGTGTGGCTGCGCCGCGCCGCCGTCGAGCAGATCGGCGGCTGGGACGAGCGATACTTCATGTACGTCGAGGACGTCGACTTGTGTTGGACGCTCCGACGCGCCGGGTGGCGGGTCGCCTACGAGCCGGGCGGCACCGTCGTGCACGTGCGGGGTGTCAGCACCGACCGGCATCCGTACCGCATGATCGTCGCGCACCACCGGTCGCTGCTGCGGTTCGCGACGAAACGCTGGCACGGATGGCGACGCGTGCTCTTGGTGCCGGCCGCGTTGTTTCTCGCTGCGCGAATCGGGATGGAAAGTCTCTGGCAGGCGCTGCGGCGGCGCCCGAGCCACGCTGACTGACCGGGTAACCTCTAGTTCTGCCATGGCACCGTCGCGCCGACGCTCCGCACGCGCTCCGCTGTCGGTGCGCCAACTCCGTGCGCGTCGGCGGCGCTCGCCCGTGGCGCTGCGGCGGCCCCTCGACGTCGGCCGCGGGTGATGAAAGCGGTCGTCTTAGTCGGCGGCGAGGGGACTCGTCTGCGGCCCTTGACGTTCACGACGCCCAAGCCGCTGCTCCCCGTGGCCAACCAGGTGTTCCTGGAGCGCCAGTTGTCGTGGCTCGCCGCGCACGGGGTGGACGAGGTCGCGTTGTCGCTCGGGTATCTCCCCGACGCGTTCCGGGCCCGGTTTCCCGAGGGCCGCTTCGTTGACGGCGCGAACCGCGAGGTGCGCCTCGTGTACGCCGTCGAGCCGGTCCCGCTCGGCACCGCGGGTGCGGTCCGGTTCGCGGCCGAGCATCTCGGCGTCGGCGAACGAATCGTGGTGTGCAACGGCGACGTGCTCACCGGGCTGGACCTCGGCGCGCTGGTGAGCTTCCACGACGGCCGCCAGGCGGAGGCCACCATTCATCTCGCTCGGGTCGACGACCCGTCGGCGTTCGGCGTCGTCCCGACCTTCGCCGACGGCGAGGTCAAGGCGTTCGTCGAGAAGCCGCCGCGCGGCGCCGCGCCGACGGACTGGATCAACGCCGGGACCTACGTGCTGGAGCCGTCGATCCTCGAGCGGATCCCGGCCGGCCTGTGCGTCTCAATCGAGCGGGAGACGTTCCCGCGCCTCCTCGAGCAGCGGGGCCGGCTGTTCGCGATGCCGAGCGACGCGTACTGGATCGACATCGGGACGCCGGACCAGTACCTCCAGGTCCACGCCGACCTGCTCGCCGGGCGCCTCGGGCCCTGCCCGGTCCCCGGAGCCCACGAGGCGGCCCCCGGGATCTGGATCCAAGGTGATGCGACCCCCGAGGGGCTCGGCGCCCCGGTCCTGGTCGGACCCGACTGCCGCATCGAGGGCGACGCCCGCGTGTCGGGCTCCGTGCTCGGCGCAGCGGTCCGAGTCGCCCCGGGCGCGGTCGTCGCCCAGAGCGTGCTGCACGACGACGTCACCGTCGCGGCCGGCGCCCGGGTGCGCGACTCGATCATCGGCACCGGGGCCGTCATCGGCGCCGACGCGGAGGTGGTGGACCGCTCGATCGTCGGCGCCAACGCAGTCGTCGAACTCGGGGGCTGCCTGGTCCGGGCCCGCCGTCCCGCCACCGCTGCGCCGGCCACGTCGCCATGAGAGTGCTCGTCACTGGTGGAGCCGGCTTCATCGGCTCCACCCTCGTCGACCGGCTGCTGGCCGAGGGCTGCGACGTCGACGTCGTCGACGATCTCTCGACCGGTTCGCTCGCCAACCTCGCCGACGCGCGCGCGCAGCGGGCCCGCAAGTGCACCTTCCAGCGTCTCGACGTCCGCTCGACCGGCGTGGCGGAGCTGATGGCCCACCGCAAACCCGAGGTCGTGTTCCACCTCGCGGCGCAAAAGAGCGTGATCGAGTCGGTGGCGGACCCCTCCTTCGACGCCGAGGTGAACATCCTCGGCTCGTTGAACGTGCTGCAGGGAGCGCTCGGGGCGGGGACACACAAGGTCGTGTTCGCCGGGTCTGGCGGGACGCTCTACGGCACACCGGAATCGATCCCGACTCGCGAAGGACATCCGCAGCACCCGATCTCGCCCTACGGCGTCTCGAAGAAGGCGGTCGGCGACTACCTGCACTACTACCGCGAGGTGCACGGCCTGGAGTACACGATCCTCGCCCTCGCCAACGTGTACGGGCCGCGCCAGGATGCGCACGGCGAGGCGGGCGTCGTTGCGATCTTCGCCGCGAAGCTCCTGGAGGGGGAGCGGCCGACCATCTTCGGCGACGGGGAGCAGACGCGCGACTTCGTGTTCGTCGACGACGTCGCCGACGCGTTCACCCGCGCGGCGGAGAAGGCGGGCGGGCTGACGGTGAACGTCGGGACCGGGACCGAGACGAGCGTGCAGCATCTCTATGACCTCATGGCCCGGTCCCTGGGGTTTGAGGAGCCGGCCCGCTACGCGCCTCCACGGGCGGGGGAGCTGCGTCGCTCGGCGCTCGACCCGGGCCGGGCCGCGATTCACCTGGGGTGGAAGCCCTGGACTGCGCTCGAGGACGGCGCGCAGCGCACCCTGGAATGGTTCCGGGCCTACGGCCGTCCGAGCTGACTCAGCGCCGGACCCGCAGCCGGTCGAGGTCGAGGGGCGGGCGGAGCCGCGGCTCGTAGCTGGGCTCGGGGTACCCGACCAGCACGAGCGCATGCGGGAGCCACGACGGGTCGAGATCCAAGGCCGCGCCGGCCTCCTCGGGGCAGAAGATCGGCGCCGCGACCCAGCACGACGCCAACCCGCCGGCGGTGGCGGCGAGCATCAGGTTCTCGACCGCCGCGCCGAGGGCGAGCAGCGCCATGCCCCACTCGGCGCGCTGGCGGCCCTCGTCGGGGTACCGATCCAGGCCGTCGTCGGTGAGGCAGCCGAGCAGGAGCGCGGGTGCGGCCTCGAGTCGTCGGCGTGACGCCGCCACGAGCTCGTCGACGCGGGCCGGGCTGACCCCGTCGCCGCGCAGGTCGACCCCCCAGCGGGCCCCCATGCCCGCGGCGAGCGCGGCCTTCGCCTCGGGGGTGTGGAGCACGACCCAGCGCCAGGGCCGCGAGTGGTGGGGGGCGGGGGCCAGGCAGGCGGCGGCGACGAGGTCGTCGAGGGCGTCGGGTGGGACCGGGTCGGAGCGGAAGGCCCGGATCGAGCGACGGTCGGCGAGCAGGCCCGGGACGGCGGCCATCAGCGGAACAGGTCCTCGCCGGGGGCTCGGACGAGCTCTCGGACGGAGGCCTCGCGCCGCCAGCGGGGGTCGAGGCCCCGCACGAGGGCGGCCGGAACGCGGCGATCCTTGCCCATCACGAGCTCGGCCGCGCCCGCCACTTCGTCGGCGAGCGCGACTTCGGTCACCATCAGCTCGTGGCCCAGACCGTCTCGTTCGCCGCGCAGGTCGACGACCGCGGCGAGTCCGGCCACGCCGATCGCGACGTCGGTGAGACCGAGCCGCCAGGCGCGCCCGAACGTGTCCGACACGATGACCGCCACGTCGACGCCCGCCCGCGCGGCGAGCGCGTCGCGCACGTGGCGGGCGGAGCGGTCGGCGTCGATCGGGAGGAGGGCGGCCCAACCCGCCTCGACGTTGGAGAGGTCGACGCCCGCGTTCGCGCACACGAAGCCGTGGCGGGTCTCGCTGATGATGAGGTCACCGCGGCGGCGCAGCACCCGGACTGACTCCGCGTCGACGAGCGCTCGGCGCGCGTCGCGGTCCTCGGCGTCGAGCGCGACCAGGCGGCCTTCGACCTTCGACACCACCTTTTGGGTCACGACGAGGCAGTCGTCGTCGGCGAAGGGGGTGCCCTGCGCCGCGGCGGCGTCGGCGAAGAGCACCGCCAGCTCGTCGCCGGGCCGAACCTCGCCGATCCCCTCGATGGGGATGATGGTCAGGGTCACGCCACCGCGGCGAGGGTCTGGCGAGCGAGCGCGGCCGCGATGCGGGCGTCGAGCATCACGGTGTCGGTGACGACGGCGCGCACGCCGAGCGCCTCGACGCGGGGGGCGTCGGGCGCGTCGGCGGTGTCGATCACGAGCGTCCCGCACACGTCGCGGTAGGCCTCGGCCACGCCGACGCAGCTGACCTCCATGCCGAGGGGGCCCATGAGACGGTCGGCGGGTCCCTTGACCGGCCGACCGCCGATGATGGGTGTCACCGCCACCACCCGGTCGCGACGCGCCGCGAGCGCGGCCCGCACTCCGGGGACGGCGAGCACCGGCCCGATCGAGATGACGGGGTTGCTCGGACAGATCAGGATCGTCTCGGCGCTGGCCAGCGCCTCCAGCACCCCCGGCGCCGGCCGGGCGTCCTCGGCGCCCGCGAAGCGCACCCCGAGGACGGGGGACTCGGCCCGTTCGCGCACGAACCATTCCTGCAGGGCGAGCTCGTCAGAGGAGCCGTCGGGGCGCCGGACCGTGATGCGGGTCGCGACCCGGTCATCACTCATCGGCACGACCCGGACACCGAGGTCCCACGCGGCGGCGAGCTCGGTCGTCACATCACTGAGTGACGCGCCGTGACGGCGCCGCTCGGTCCGGTAGAGATGGGTCGCGAGGTCGCGGTCGCCGAGGCGAAACCAGGTCGGGACTCCGTAGCGGTCCAGCGCGTCCATGGCGTGGAAGGTCTCGCCGGCCAGACCCCAGCCGGTGTCGAGGTTGTTGGCGCCGGCGAGCGCGTAGGTGACGCTGTCGAGGTCGGGCGACACCCACAGCCCGTGGAACTCGTCGTCGTCGCCCGTGTTGACGATCGCGGTGATGGTCTCGGGCTCGACGACGTCCACGAGTCCACACAGGAAGCGGGCCGCTCCCACCCCTCCGGCTAGCGCGGCGAGCACGGCCCGACGTTACGCGACGTACCCCCCGGCTGATGCCGGGGGGTACGGGTGGGGGAGGGCCAGGCTCAGGTGCCGGTGGGCGACGAGCCCTCGGAGTCGGTCGGCGCGGTCGGCGCGGTCGGCGCGGGAGTGGAGGCCCCCATCACACGGCGAACGGTGGTGGGGATGCTCCCGAGGGCCGGCTCGAGGCGGGCCCGCAGGTCGGCGACGAAGGGGTCGACGCGCTCGCCGAGCTGGGTGACGACGGGCTCGACCCGACCCTTGACCTCGGCGCCGACGGATTCGACGAGGGCGCGGGCGTCGCCGGTCAGGCTGGTGGCCTGCTCGCGGGCGTCCCGAGCCGCCTCGGCGAGGCGTCCCTGGGCGGCGCGGCGGCGGACCTGGGCCTGCTGGAAGCCGAGCACCCCGACGCCCACCGCGGTATAAGCGGCCTCTTCAGCGCGTTGGCGGACGTCACGGATGGTGTCGCTGGTCATGGCTTGCTCCTGGGGTCGATGCGGCGTTGCTAGCCAAGATACGCCAAGGTGCTAACTTTTGCAAGCAGACGGGTCGTACCCCGCCCGGGATCCCGGGCCCCCTATCCTCAGGCCACCCGATGAGCCTGCCCGACGACCTCGACGGTCTCCCCCTCCCGCCCGAGTTCGACGAGCCCCCGCCGGAGATCGCCGACGACGCGGCCCCGCCCGTCGTGGCGGTGGTCGTGACCCGCAACCCGGGCCCGTTCCTTGAGGCGACGCTCGCAGGCTTGGGGGCCCAGGACTATCCCGATCTCTCGGTGCTGGTCGTCGACGCGGGGTCCACGGTCGACCCGGCGCCGCGGGTCGCCGCCGCCCTGCCCGACGCCTTCGTGCATCGCGGGTCGTCGGGTCGTCCTGGGTTCGGCGGCGCGGCCAACGAGGGCTTCGAACTCGTGCAGGGCGCGACGTTCTTCCTCGCCTGTCACGACGACGTGGCCCTCGCCCCCGACGCGGTGCGCATCCTGGTGGAGGAGGCTTACCGATCGAACGCGGCGATCGTGGGCCCCAAGCTCGTGTCCGCCGAAGACCCCGAGGTGCTCTTGGAGGTCGGTCGCTCGATCGACCGCCTCGGCGGCTCCCACACCGGGATCGAGCCCGGCGAGCTCGACCAGGAGCAGCACGACGCGGTGCGCGACGTGTTCTACGTCTCGAGCGTGGCCCTGTTGGTGCGCGCCGATCTCTTCGCGCAGCTCGGTGGATTCGACGCGGACACGTTCCCCGGCTCCGAGGACCTCGACCTGTGCTGGCGCGCCCGCCTCGCCGGAGCCCGCATCGTGGTGGCGCCCGACGCGCGCGGCGCCCACGTCGAGGCCGCCAGCGAGCGCCAGCCGGGAGACGCGCCCACGGCACGCGACGTCGCCCGCCGGCGCGTCCGGGTGGTCCTCACCTGCTACTCGCTGCCGTCACTGGTGCGGGCCATCCCGCTCGGTGTGGCGCTGGCGCTCCTCGAGGCGGTCCTGTTCGCGCCGACGCCGCGCCGCCGCCAAGCGGCCGCGGTGCTCGGCGCGTGGCGCTGGAACCTGCTGCGCCTCGGGCGGATCCGCCGCGCCCGGCGTCGAGCCCAAGCGGGGCGCGCCATCCACGACCGCGACCTACGCGAGCTGCAGGTTGGTGCGAGCGCCCGCGTCGGCGCGTTCCTCTCGCAGCACCACGCCGACGAGCGGATCGAATCCCTCGAGGACCGGGTCCGCGACAGCATCGAATCCGCTGGCACCACACTCGTGCACCCCGCGTCCCTCGCCCTGATCTTCTTCGGGATCGTGGTCGCGCTCGGCTCGCGGGACTTCTTCAGCTCCGGCGTGCCGGCCGTCGGCTCCTTTGCCATGTGGCCCGGCGTGCGGGCATTGGCCGGCGCGTTCACGTCACCGTGGCGGTACACCGGGCTGGGCTCGACCGCCGCCGCGCCACCCGCGTTGGCGTTGATGGCGGGGCTCGGGACCGTGCTCGTCGGCAGCGTCGGGCTCGCCCAGGCGCTGCTCGTCACGCTCGCGATCCCGGTCGGCGCGCTGGGCGCGCTCCGCGTCGCCCGCCACGTCGGCGCCGACCGCAGCGGCATGATCACCGCCGGCCTCGCCTACGGGATCAGCGCGGTGGCCCGCAACGACCTGGCGACCGGCCAGCTCGGCCCGCTGGTGCTCTTCGCACTGTTGCCCTTCCTCGTCTTGCTGATGCTGCGGGCGGGACGCTTCGAAGCCCCCGGCTCCCCCGGACGCCGCCAGCTGCTCGGCCTGGCGATCGTCACCGCGCTGGCGAGCGCGTGGTTCCCGCCCGCCGCCCTCGTCGTCGTCCTCGCCGCGCTCGCCTGGTGCGTCGCCGCGCTCTTCATCGGCGGCGGCGCGGCCGCGCTGCGCGGCCTCGGCGCCACGCTCATCGGCGCCGCCGGTGCGGCGGTGCTGCTGATCCCGTGGACGGGCACCGCGGCGCACGGCCTCGCCGACCCCGGCGCGTTCGGCTTCTCCGTCCATCCCCAGATCGCCCTGAGTCAGCTCGTGCGCTTCCACACCGGCCCCGCCGGCGCCGGCGTCGCGGGCTACGGGCTGCTCGCCGCCGCCGCGCTGGCGCTCCTCCTCGCGACCGGCCCCCGGCTGGTCTGGGTGGTGCGGGCCTGGGCGCTGACCCTGGCCGCCTGGGCCGCGGTCCTGCTCCCCGCCCGGTTCGCGCCCGGCATGGCGGTCCCCCCGCCCGAGGCGGTCCTGTCGCTCGGCGCACTCGGCGTCGCGCTCGCCGCCGGCCTCGCGGTGACCAGCCGCCCCCCCCACCGGCTCGGCTGGCGCGGGATCGGAGCCGTCGCGGCGATCGCCGGCGTGATGCTGGGCGGGCTCGGGTTCGCCGCCGACGCGCTCGACGGCCGCTGGCTCTCACCGAGCGACTCGTGGCCCTCCCAGCTCGCCTTCACCCGCGACCTCCAGTACCAGGGTCAGTTCCGGGTGCTGTGGGTCGGCGACCCCGCGGTGCTGCCGCTGGAGTCCGCGCCGGTCGGTGGCGGACTCTCGTACACGCTGACCCGCAACGGCCCCGGCGACGCCCGCGAGCTGCTGCGAGCACCGCTGACCCACACCGACCACGCGGTCAGCGAGGCGATCACCGACGCGGTCGCGGGACGCACGGCCCGTCTCGGCCGTCTCCTCGCGCCGATGGGCGTGCGCTACATCGTGTTCCCCCAACTCGACGGCCCGGGTGGTGTCGCCGGGCGGCCCCTTCCCGCCCTCGACGCCGCGCTGCGCAACCAGCTCGACTTCGCTCGCCTCGGCAGCGACCCCGGGCTCGAGCTGTATCAGAACGAGGCCTGGTTCCCCGGCCGGACCGTCGTGGCGGGGCGCCACGGCGCGATCCCCGCCCGGCCCGCGGACCCGGCCCGGGCCGCCGCCGGCACGGATCTGAGCGCCAGCGGGTCACTGGGCAGCGGCCCGGCATCACCGGGGACGGTGCTGTGGTTCGAGGCGTACGACCCCGGCTGGCAGGCGCACGCCGGCGGCACGACGCTGACCCACCAGCCCGCGTTCGGTGTCACGAACCAGTTCCGGCTGTCGACCCGCGCCGCGGTGACGATCTCGCATACCGGTCAGACCCGCCGGTACGCGCTCGTCGGGGGCGAGGTGCTCCTCTGGCTCCTGGCGTTGGCATGGTGGGCGCGCGGGCGACGCCGAAGCGCCGCCGGCGAGGAACGTGAGGCCCGCCGCGTCGCGGCGCGCATCGCACACGAGGAGCGCCGACGCGGGTTCGCCGACCCATTGGAGTCCGACGTCGAGTTCTGGGAGCAAGGATGAGCCCGCGGCGCGGCCCGACCGTGCGGCGCCTCCCCGCCCTGGTCGCCATCCTCGCCGTGGTCGCGGGCCTCGTCGCGGCCAGCCGCGCCGGGCACGAGTTCAGCCCCGCCGTCCACGCCGCGTCCGCGCCGGTCTCGGGGCCTGCCGCGCCACCGGCCGACGCGGTCTCCTCGACCTGGTACTGCGCCGAGGGGACGTCGAACCCGGGCGGGCGGGCCGACGAGACAATCATCGTCGCCAACCTCGCCCGGCGGGCCACCACCGTGACCGTGACCGTGCTGTCCGGGTCGGGGCGCACCCCCGCCAGCCGCCAGGAGCATGTCGCCGCCCTCGGGCAGCGTCGCGTTGTCGTGTCCTCGATCCGCGCCGCCGCGGAGCCCGGCGTCATCGTCGAGGCGCTGAGCGGCGCGGTCGTCGTCGAGCACGAGCTCAGCCGAGGGTCCGACAGCACCGTGGGACCCTGCGCCCGTCAGGCGTCCCAGAGCTGGTACTTCGCCGCCGGCGACACCAACTTCGGCATGGAGGACTGGCTCGCGCTCTTCAACCCGTTCCCCGACGACGCGATCGTCGACGTCACGTTCCTCACCACCGACGGTGTGCAGTCCCCCGAAGCGTCCCAAGCCCTCGTCGTGCCCCGCCACTCGCGGGTGTCGGTCCCGCTGCACGAGATCATCCGGGACCAAGCGCCACTCGGGGTGCTCGTGCACGCTCGCCTGGGCCGCCTCGTCGCCGAGCAATCGCTGTACTCCGACGGCTCCAACGGGCCCGCCGGCCTCGCGACCGCACTCGGCGCCACCAGTCCCGCGACGAGCTGGCGGGTCCCGACCGGGGACGCCGAGAACGGCGCGACCGCGACGCTGACCGTCGCCAACTTCACGACCATCAACACGCACATCACGCTGGGCGTCACCCTCGACAACAACACGTCCCTGCCGTCCCAACAGGTCTCGGTGCCGTCGATGACCCTCTCGAGCGTCACCCTGAGCCAGAAAGTGGCGCCCGGGACCGGCTACGCCGTGCAGGTCCGCGCGCCCCGCCGCAGCCCGGTCGTCGTCGAACTCGTCGAGACATGGGCCGCGCCGGCCGCGCCGGTGGGACTGGCGACCACGCTGGGCACCACCGGCGAGGCGTCGCGCTGGGCGTTCGCGACCGGCCGGACCGACAACAGCGGCGACGCGCAGCTCGCCGCGGTCAACGTGTCGGGACGGCCGCTCACCGTCGAGATGCTCGCCTACACCCCCGGCGATCCGAACAGCCCCCGCAGCGGGCCCGCCCAGGCGGTCGGCGCCGGCAAGCGGGCCGTGTTCCCGCTCACCACCGACGGGGTCGACGCCAGCCAGGTGATCGTCCTCCAGGCCGACGGGCCGATCGTGGCGGGTCGCGAGGTGCTCGGCCCCAGCCGGTCGTTGAGCGTCGGGTTCCCCGAGCTTCCGTGATCGTGCGCCTCGTCATCGCGGCGGCGATCCTGGCGGTCGCGGTCGCGGTCGCGTGGTGGCTGCGGCGGCGCCGACCCGAGAGCCCGCCCCGCGACGTCTACCCCGTCCCGCGCCAGCTCGACCGCCAGGACTTCTCGCGGCCCGAGGCGCCGTGGCTCGTCGCCTACTTCTCGTCAACGACGTGCGCCTCCTGCCAGGGGCTCGGCCCGAAAGTGACCGTGCTCGAGTCGCCCGCGGTGGCGACCTGTGAGCTCGACTTCGTGCAGCGGCGCGACCTCCACGACCGCTACGAGATCTCCGCGATCCCCATGATCGTGCTCGCCGACGCGTCGGGCGTGGTGCAGCGGGCGTTCGTCGGCGCGACGTCCGCCGCCGATCTCTGGGCGGCCGTCGCCGAGGTGCGTGATCCCGGCTCGACCCCCGAGCCGTCGCTGGGGGCGTTCGACTAGGGCCGGTCAGCTGCCGCGGGCACGCGAGGTCCGGGTCGCCGCGCGGCGGCGTCGCCCGTTCGCGGTGGGCGGCTTGACCTCCATGACGCTGCCGTCGGCCCGCTTGACCCGCCGATAGCCGCCGACCTTGCGGCCCATCGAGTAGTCGACGATGCGACCGACCTCGTCGCCGTCGAGCGTCTCGTGCTCGAGCAGCGCCCGAGCGACGCCCTCGAGGCCCCGCCGGTTCAACCGGAGGATCCGCCGGGCGCGGCTCTCCTCGAGACGCAGGATGCGCTCCACCTCCTCGTCGATGACCCGGGCGGTGTCGTCTGAGTAGTCGCGGGTGTGGATCAGGTCTTCGCCGAGGAACACCGGGCCTTGCGAGCCCCACGCCATCGGCCCGATCCGCTCGCTCATCCCCCACTCCCGAACCATCTTGCGGGCCAGCTCGGTGATCCGGACCAGGTCGTTCTGCGCCCCGGTCGACACGTGCCCGAAGACGATCTCCTCGGCGATGCGACCACCGAGGGCCACGACGATCGAGTCGGCGATGTACTCCTTCTTGTAGATGTGACGCTCCTCCTCGGGGAGCTGCTGGGTGACCCCCAGGGCCATGCCGACCGGGAGGATCGTCACCTTGTGGAGCGGGTCGGCGTGCTCCAGCACGTAGGCGAGCGTCGCGTGCCCGCCTTCGTGATAGGCGATGACCTCCTTGTCCTCGGCGGTGAGCGCCATCGCCTCGCGTTTGAGACCCATCAAGACGCGGTCCCGGGCGGCTTCGACGTCCTCGGCGTGGATCTCCGACACGCCGCGGCGCACCGCGAACAGCGCGGCCTCGTTCACCAGGTTCGACAGATCCGCGCCCGCCATGCCCGGCGTGCCCCGAGCGACGATGTCCACGTCGAGATCGGGTGCGACGCGCTTGTCGCGCAGATGCACCCGCAAGATCGCGACCCGCTCCTCTTGGGTCGGGAACGGCACCACGATCGTACGGTCGAACCGTCCCGGGCGCAGGAGCGCCGGGTCGAGGACGTCGGGACGGTTCGTCGCCGCCATCATCACGATGCCCTCGGTCGCCTCGAAGCCGTCCATCTCGGCCAGCATCTGGTTCAGGGTCTGCTCGCGCTCGTCGTGACCGCCGCCCAGACCCGCGCCCCGCTTGCGACCGATCGAATCGATCTCGTCCACGAAGATGATCGCCGGCGCCTGCTTGCGGGCGGTCTGGAACAGGTCGCGCACCCGCGCCGCGCCCACCCCGACGAACATTTCCATGAAGTCCGAGCCGGTGACCGACACGAACGGCACCCCGGCCTCCCCGGCGACCGCCCGGGCGATCAGCGTCTTGCCGGTGCCCGGCGGGCCGACGAGCAGCACCCCCTTCGGGATCCGGGCGCCGATCTGCTTGAACTTCTGCGGGTACTTCAAGAAATCGACGACTTCGGTGATCTCGGCCTTCACCGGGCCGTAGCCGGCCACGTCCGCGAACGTCGTCTTGGGCTTCTCGGTCGAGTACACCTTCGCCCGGCTGCGGCCGATGTTCATCACCGCGCCCATCTGGCCTTGCGCGCGGCGGCTGAAGAAGACGAACACACCGATGATCAAGAGGATGAGGATCAGCTCCGGCAGGAGCGCCTCGAAGAGGCTGGTGCTCGACGAGGTGTAGGTCAGCGCGACGCCTCGCGTCTGGAGGGCCTGGACCACCGACGACTGCAGGTCGTTGGCCGGTCCGCTGCTCGAGAAGTTCTTCGTCCCCGTCACCGTGTTGTTGAACTCGCCCGAGATGGCGCCGTTCGATCGGTTGAACTGGACCTTCTTGACCTGGTTCTTGTCGATCGCCTGGACGAACTGCGTGTAGGTGAGGCTCTTGGCCGAGCTCCCCGAGCCCGACAAGATGTTCGTCGCGAGGAACACGCCCACCAGGACCAGGATCAGCAGCCAGGGCAGCAGCCGAACCCAAGAAGGTGGTGGCGACGCCTGGTTCCCCCGACCGTCCGGGCGGCGCTCAGGCCTGCCCGAGGGCCGACGACCCTGGGGCATCTCGGAGGGGGGGCGGCTCATAGAGAACTCCTGGTGGGGGGCGAAGGGCGGCGCGGCGCCCCTCCGAGTGGCCATGGTACGGCCCGCCCGGGCCGAACGCGACCCCGGGCGCCGACCGTCCCACGCCGTCGCCGGTTCCGCCCACGCGGCCCACTACCGTGCCCATCGTGGAGAGTCCCGACGCCGATCGGTTCGGCTCGGCGCCAGGAACCCGGATCGGGTGGGGAATCTCCGACGTCCTCGTCGCGTTCGTGCTCTCCCTGGTGGCGGCGTCGATCGCCGAGCTGCCGTTCGTCCAGAACGGCCGACTCCCGACGCATCTGGCAGTCCCCGCGGCGCTGGTGTCGCTGACCGCCCAGACCGCCGCCGCGATCGGCTACCTCGCCGTCGCCTCCCGCAAGGGTCTCGGCAGCCTGCGGGCCGACTTCGGGCTCCGCCTCGCGCCGCGCGACGGGGGGTGGTTCGCGGTCGGGCTCGGGATCTCCGCCCTCTCCGGAGTCCTGATCGCCCCCATCGTCGACGCCGGCCACCTCACCGACTCCTCCCAGGACGTCGTGCGCCTCTTCCAACACTCCCACGGCGTGGACAGCGTCTTCTTCGCCGTCGCCGTGCTCGTCATCGCGCCCGTCGGTGAGGAGCTGCTGTTCCGAGGTGCGCTCCTGCGCGGCCTCCTGCGACGTACCAACCCCGCCACCGCGGTGTGGATCTCCGCGCTCGTCTTCGCCCTCGTGCACGTGCTCCTCGACCCCGGTGCCGGCTTCGCGGTGCCCGCCCTGCTTCTCCTCGGCCTCGTGTCCGGCTTCCGGGCCGTGCGCACCGGCAACCTCTCCGAGTCGATCCTGCTCCACGCCGGGTTCAACCTGCTGGCCGTCCTGCAGATCCTGACCTGACCCCACGGTCGATCGCGGCGCCGACCGCTCAAGTTCTCGGCATTCCCGGCCGATACCTCACTTGAGGGTTGCCCGAGGCTGGGAGGCATGGGATGCGCTGTTCTTCATGCAGTAGGGGTTCGATCATCGAGATCCGGATGGAGATCGCCGGTGAGGAACTCACGTTCCGTCGCTGTGGACGCTGCGAATCGCAGACCTGGACGACCGCGGACGGCCACGTCCCCCTGAGTCATGTCCTGGAGATCGCCCGAGCCACCTGACCGGGCGCCGCGCCGGGACACCCGGCTCCGACTGGTCCCTCGCTGGGGCGTCGCCCTGGCAGGCTACGGGGATGGCTGCGTCAACGCCGGTGCAGGACGCGCCGCTCGACGAACCACCGTCGCCCGAGACACCCCCGCCGTGGTGGGGGCGTCTCGAGCTCTGGATCGGTCTCCTCGTCGTCGTTGCCTGCGTCGCGTTCATTTTCGTGCAGCTCGACCCCCGGCTGCTGCTCCGCAACACCACCCCGGCCGGCGGTGACACCGGCGCCCACGTGTGGTGGCCGGCGTACCTGCAGGACCATCTCCTCCCCTGGCATCTCGCCGGCTGGTCTCCCGACTTCTTCGCCGGCTTCCCGGCCGGCCAGTTCTACTTCCCGCTCCCCGCGCTGCTCATCGTCGGGCTGAACCTCCTCGGCCCCTACAACGTCGCGTTCAAGCTCATCACCGCGCTCGGGCCGCTGCTCATGCCGGTCGGCGCGTACTGGTTCGCCCGAGGCATCCGCGCCCCGAACCCCGCGCCGGCCGCCCTGGCCGTCGCCGCGACCGGGTTCGTCTTCTTCACCGGCGACCCCGGGACCAGTGGCCTCGACCGCGGGACCATCGCGTTCGATCAGCACATCATGGGCGGCAACCTCGCCAGCACCCTCGCCGGCGAGTTCTCCTACACGCTCGCGGTCGCCCTCGCGCTCTGCTTCCTCGGCGCGCTGGCTTGGTCGTTGCGCGCCCGGCGCGCCCTGTGGCTCCCCGCCGTGCTGCTCGCCGCCACCGCGATGAGCCACCTCGTCGTCGCGGTGTTCGCCGTCGTGGGCGCCCTGGTCGTCGTGGTCGGGTCCCGGCCCCGCGCCCGACCCGCCGTGCCGCGCCGGGCCTGGGTGGCCGGCGCGGCGATCGGTGCCGCGTTCCTCATCGTCGGGCTCGTCGGGGGCGCGAGCCACCTCCTCGTGGCGGCCTTCGTGGTCGCGCTCGTCCTCCTCGCCCTCGTCGTGTTCTGGCCCCGGGAGACCCTCACCCGCGTGGTCGCCATCGGCGCGGTCGGCGCCCTGCTCACCGCGGTGTGGAGCGTGCCGCTCGTCGCGACGCTGCAATACACGACCGACATGCGGTACGCCGCGATCACCCAGTACGGCAAGTTCCTCTTTCCCTGGTCCTATCTCTTCGGCATTCGAGGCGCCCTGCCGTGGCAGTGGGGCGGCGCGGTGCTCATCACCGTGGCCGTCATCGGCGGCCTCGTGGGGCGCCGGTCCTCCACACTCATCCTCACCGCGCTCACCGCGCTGACCGGCGTGCTGTTCCTCGTCTGGGCGAAGGTCCAAGCCACCCCAGCCTGGAACCTGCGCGTCCTGCCCTTCTGGTACCTGTGCGTCTTCTTGATGATGGGCCTCGGCGTCGCCGAGCTGGTACGCGGCGCGGCGTGGCTGGCCCACCGCTGGACGCAACGCCGGGTCCGCGACGACCCATTCGGCTGGTCGCCCGACCTTCCGCACCTGGTCGCCATCGGCACCGCGGTGGTCCTCACCGCGGTGCTCGCCGTCGGCGCGCTCGTCAACATCGACCGGGGAAAGTCGTTCCTGCCCGACTGGATCAAATGGAACGAGAGCGGATATCAAGACGTCAGCCAGGGCCCCGGTCTCATGAAGGACTACCCCGAGTACCGGCGCCTCATCGACACGGTGAGCAAGCTGCATTCGGGGCGCGTCCTGTGGGAGGGCGGCCAGGCACTGAACAACTACGGCACGCCCCTCGCGCTCATGCTGCTCCCGTACTGGACCAACGGCCGGTTCCCCTCGATGGAGGGCCTGTACTACGAGTCGTCCGCGACGACGCCGTACGTGTTCATGACCGACGCCGCGGTCGACGGGCCTGGGAACGCCTCGAACCCGGTGCGGGGCATCCCGTACCAGACCGACGCCGACTTCTCGCTCGGCGTGCACTATCTCCAGCTGCTCGGTGTGCGCTACTTCATCGCGCATTCGGTGACCGCCCGCCGGGACGCCGCCGCCGATCCCCAGCTCCGGCTCGTCGCGACCAGCCCCACCGGCCAGGGTGGCATCGGCCCGGACACCTGGAGCATCTACGAGGTGTCCAACTCGGCCCAGGTCGTCCCGCTCGCGTACCAGCCGGTCGTCGCCGACCCGCTGTCGAGCGCCGAGCAGGCCCGCTGTCGCGCGCAGGTCATCGAGAACGGCATCGCGCCCTCCGAGGTCACCCTCCACGACTGGCAGGACTGCATCGGGGTGCCCTGGTTCAACGACCCGAGCGCGCTCGACCGTCCGATCGTCGCCAACGGGCCAGCGAGCTGGCAGCACGCCCAGGCGAGCGCGGCGCTGACGCTGCCCCAGCGGCCGCTGCCCGCCGTCACGGTCACCAACATCCACGAGACCAACACCAGCGTCTCGTTCCACGTGTCGCGCCCGGGCGTGCCGGTCCTCGTCAAGACGTCGTACTTCCCGAACTGGCAGGTCAGCGGGGCGGCGGGCATCGAGCGGGCCACACCGAACTTCATGGTGGTGGTCCCCACCCAGCGCGATGTCCGCCTGACCTACGGCACGACCTCCGCCGAGTGGCTCGGTCGCCTGCTGACGCTCGTCGGGCTCCTCGGAGTGGGCCTCCTCGTGTGGTGGGGCCGGCGGTTGCGTCGAGCGCGGCCCGATAGGTTGACCGCGGCGTGATTCCACCAGCCGCGTCGCTCGACGCGATCTTCAAGGCGTACGACATCCGTGGCGTGTACCCCGACCAGATCGACGAGTCGGTCGCCCGCCTGGTGGGCAACGCCTTCGTCGGGTTCACCGGCGCGCGCCGGGTGCTGGTCGGCCGAGACGCCCGCCCGTCATCGGAGCCGCTGACGGCCGCCTTCTTCGAGGGGGCGACCGCGGCGGGGGCCGACGTCGTCGACTTGGGTTTGGCCTCCACCGATCTCGTCTACTTCGCGTCGGGCGACGCCGACGCGCCCGGCGCGATGTTCACCGCCAGCCACAACCCGGCCGAGTACAACGGCATCAAGCTGTGCCGGGCCGGCGCGGCACCAGTCGGCGTCGAGACCGGCCTCGCCGACATCAAGGCCGCGGTCGCCGAGGGACGGTTCGAGACCAGCGCCACCCCCGGTCGGGTCGAGGCGCGCGACCTCCTCCCCGAGTTCGTGACCCACGTGCGGTCCTTCATCGACGTCGACGCGCTCGCCGGCCAACGCATCGTGGCCGACACCGCCAACGGCCTCGGCGGCCTGATCGTGCCGGCCGTGTTCGAGGGCCTGCCCGTCGACGTGGACCTCCTGTTCGGCGAGCTCGACGGCACCTTCCCCAACCATCCCGCCGACCCGATCCAGCCCGAGAACCTGCGCGACCTCCAACGCCGCGTCCTCGAGCGGGAGGCCGACGTGGGCCTCGCGTTCGACGGGGACGCCGACCGGGTGTTTCTCGTCGACGACCGGGCCGAGCCGCTCTCCGGCTCGCTCACCACCGCCATCGTGGCCGCGTCGGTGCTGGGGCGACTGCCCCCCGGCGCCTCCGACGCCGACCGCACCGTCGTCTACAACCTGATCTGCTCGAAGGCCGTCCCCGAGATCGTGCGCGAGCTCGGCGGGACGCCCGTGCGGAGCCGGGTCGGGCACTCCTTCGTCAAGCAGGTCATGGCCGACACGGGCGCCCGGTTCGGCGGGGAGCACTCCGGCCACTACTACTTCCGGGACAACTTCCGCGCCGACTCGGGCATCATCGCCGCGCTCGTCATCCTCGAAACCCTCGCCCGGTCCGGGGTGACCCTCTCGGAACTGCGACGGCCCTACGAGCGCTATGTCCAGTCGGGCGAGATCAACCGGCGGGTCGCGGACCCCGACGCGGCGATCGAGCGAATCGCCGCCGCGCATGCGGGCGCCGGCCAGGATCGCCTCGACGGCCTCACCGTGGACCACGGCGACTGGTGGTTCAACGTGCGGTCCAGCAACACCGAGCCGCTCCTGCGCCTCAACCTCGAGGCCCCCGACGAGGAAACCTGCCGCCACCACACCGACGAAGTCCTCATGCTCGTCGCCGGCGAGGCAGACTGAGCGCCGTGACCCTCGACCCGAAGCTCCTCGAGATCCTCGCCTGCCCGGAGGACAAGGGACCGCTCTTGTACTTCGCCGACGAGTCCGCGCTCTACAACCCGCGTCTGCAGCGCCGCTACGCGGTGCGTGACGACATCCCGATCATGCTCATCGACGAGGCCGAGACGGTCGACGACGCCGAGCACCAGCGCCTGGTCGCCAAGGCGGCCGCTGAGGGCATCCAGCCGACGTTTGAGGCGTAGCGCCGTGGCGGCCGACTCGCTCGGGTTCCTCGGGGCGGTCGATCGGCTCCCCCAGCAGCTGGCGAGCGCGCACGAGACCGCCGCGATCGCGCTCGACGGGGCGCCGCTCCCCTCAGCCGGCGACATCGACCACGTCGCGGTGCTCGGCATGGGCGGCTCGGGCATCGCCGGCGACGTTCTGCGGGCCGTCGGCACCTCGTTGCCGGTCCCGGTCATCGTCCTCAAGCAGATCCGCACCCCCGGCTTCGTCGGCCCCAACACGCTCGTCTTCGCCCTGTCGTACTCGGGTTCGACGGAGGAGACGCTCTCGATGACCGCCAGCGCGCTCGACGCCGGCGCGCCGGTCGTGGCGGTGACCGCCGGGGGAGACCTGGCCCAGCTCGTCGGCGACCGGGGCGGTGTCGTGATCCGCTGCGCGGGGGGGCTCGTGATGCCCCGCGCCGCGCTCGGGGCGCTCGTCGCGCCGCTGTTCGTCACCCTGTACCACCTGGGACTGTTCCCCGAGGCTCACGCGCTGCTCGTCGAGGCCCAGGCGCAGCTCAAACGTCGCCGCGACCAGTGCACTCCCGACGTCGCGGCGCCCGCCAACCCGGCGCGGGAGCTGGCCCGGCGGCTCGGCCGGAGTCTGCCGCTTGTCTACGGCGGCGGCGCGCTCGGTGCCGTCGCGGCGTACCGGTGGAAATGCGACATCAACGAGAACGCCAAGGCGCCTGCCTTCTGCTCCGCGTACCCCGAGCTCGCCCACAACGAGATCTGCGGGTGGGGCCAACACGGCGACGTCACCCGCCAGATCCTGTCGCTCGTCTCGCTGCGCCACGGCTTCGAGCACGGCCGACTCGTCGAACGCATCGACCGCACCACCGAGCTGATCGAGGAAGCGGTCCTCCAGGTGATCGACGTCGAGGCCGCCGGTGAGGGCCGGCTCGCGCAGCTTCTCGACCTCATGTACCTCGGCGACTGGGTCTCGTGCTACCTCGCGCTCGACAACGACGTCGACCCCGGCCCCATCGACGCCATCGCCCAGCTGAAAGGCTCGCTCCGCGGGTAGGCGCGGGTCCGAAACCGGCGAACGACCCAGCGCGGCCCCCCCGGCCCGAGCCGGCGGTGCTCCGACGGACAACCAGCCGCCCCGTCATCGACCCGGCCTCCACCGGCCGCGGTCCGATGGCTGATCGCCCGCGGGGAGACACCTGATTCCGGCCCAGCGCGGCGGCGAGGTTCGTCACGGTGCTGGCCCCCGCGTTCGCCGCGTCTCGACTGCGGCGGCAGCCCCCGGCACACGCTCCAGGGACGACTAGTCTGAGCCGCAGTCGGGCTCTCGTGAGCTGTCACCTGGTGATCCGGGCCGACTCCCCGTCAGTGAGGCGCGCCGCGCGCGCCCCGGAACCCGGAGGAGTCGCATGACGACCACCGTCTCTACCAGCACGTCGACCGAGCGGCCCGACTTCAAGGTCGCTGATCTCTCGCTCGCCGAGTTCGGGCGCAAGGAGATCGAGCTCGCCGAGCACGAGATGCCAGGCCTGATGGCGATGCGGGAGCGCTACGGCGCCAAGCAGCCGCTCGCCGGGGCGCGCATCACCGGCTCGTTGCACATGACTGTGCAGACCGCGGTGCTCATCGAGACCCTGATCGCCCTCGGCGCGTCCGTCCGCTGGGCGTCGTGCAACATCTTCTCCACCCAGGACCACGCGGCCGCGGCGATCGCCACGCGCGGCATCCCGGTGTTCGCCTGGAAGGGTGAAAGCCTCGAGGAGTACTGGTGGTGCACCGAGCAGGCGCTGCGCTGGCCGGCCGACCAGGATGGGCGGGAAGGCCCGACCCTGATCCTCGACGACGGCGGCGACGCGACCCTCGTTGTCCACAAGGGCGTCGAGTTCGAACGGGTCGGCGCGGTGCCGGCGCCGACCGCTGAAGACTCCGAGGAATGGCGGGTCGTGCTCGACCTCCTGCGCCGCGTCCACGGCGAGGACGACCGCCGCTGGCATCACGTCGCCGAAGGCCTCCACGGGGTCACCGAGGAGACCACCACCGGGGTGCACCGCCTCTACCAGATGCAGGAAGCCGGCTCCTTGCTGTTCCCGGCGATCAACGTCAACGACTCGGTCACGAAATCCAAGTTCGACAACCTGTACGGCGTGCGTCACTCGCTCGTGGACGGGATCTGTCGCGCCACCGACGTCATGCTCGCCGGCAAGGTCGCCGTGGTGTGCGGCTACGGCGACGTCGGCAAGGGGTGCGCACAGTCGCTCCGCGGTCAGGGTGCCCGGGTCGTGATCACCGAGATCGACCCGATCTGCGCGTTGCAGGCCGCGATGGAGGGCTACCAGGTTCAGCAGCTCGAGGACGTCGTCGGCACCGCCGACCTGTTCGTGACTGCGACCGGCAACACCAGCATCATCACCGCCGACCAGATGGCCCGGATGAAGCACAACGCGATCGTGTCGAACATCGGGCACTTCGACAACGAGATCGACATGGCGGGACTCGCCGCGCTCCCCGGGATCAGACGGGTGAACATCAAACCCCAGGTGGACGATTGGGCGTTCCCCGACGGGCACTCGGTGATCGTGCTGGCCGAGGGTCGGCTCGTGAACCTGGGGTGCGCCACCGGGCACCCCAGCTTCGTGATGTCGAACAGCTTCACCAACCAGGTCCTGGCCCAGCTCGAGCTCTACACCCACCCCGACGCGTACGAGCGGCGGGTCTACACGCTCCCCAAGCACCTCGACGAGGAAGTCGCACGCCTGCACCTCGACAAGCTGGGGGTCCGACTCACCACGCTCACCGAGGACCAGGCCAGCTACCTCGGCGTGCCCGTCCAGGGCCCGTTCAAGCCGGACCACTACCGGTACTGACCCACGGCGCGGTCGCGCCGCCCCGGGCCGGCCGTCACCGCGAGCCGGCCCGGGGGGTGCGCCGCCGACCCCGAGACCCGGGGTGTCAGTCGCCGCACACGCCGCGGCGCCCCACCCGATCGCCCCGGGAGGTGCCCATGGACGTGATCGTGCGCGGCCGGAACGTGCCCGTCCCGTCGACGCTTCGCCGCGCCGCGCAAGCTGGCCCGGGTGGAGCGGATGGCTCGGGACGCGGCTCGAGCGGAGGTTGCTTTCTCCGAGGACCGCAACCCCCGCATCCGGGAACGTCACCGATGCGCGGTGGTCGTGCATCGCCGCCACGAGCTCGTCGCGGCCAACGCCGCGGTCCCCGACCCTGCGGTCGCCCTCGAACGGGCGCTCGACCAGGGTCGCCACCAGGTCGACCAGCGCAAGGAGCGCCGCTAACCGGCGCGCTGGGCCTGCTGCCAGCGGGCGATGAGCGACGTCAGCGACGAGTCGAGGTCACCGGGGTAGCGACGCGCGAGGTCGGCCAGCGCCCCGCACACCGTGAGCGACGGTCGCCGCGCGCACGGCTCGAGGGTCCGCAGGGGATCATGAGCCCGCCGGAGCGTGAAGACGATGACGGTGTTCGTCCGGTGCTCTTGGAACAGGGCATCTCCGAAGAGCGGAGCGGGGAAGGAGATCTGGCGGGTGAGCGACCCGTTCGGGAAGTTGTCCGCGCCGTAGTCGTAGTTGAAGTTGCCGCTCGCGGGGCGGAGCGCCACGAACGAGATCGTGTCGTACGTGTTGTGGGCGAGCGCGGCCGCGAACGCGGTGGGGTTCAGGTCGTTCGAGAGCCGGGCGAGGAACCGGATCCGGTCGGTGAAGCGAGCCGGCGGATCTGCGTAGTGCGCGTTCCACACGTTGAACACGTCGACGTCGCGATAGACGGGGATGTCGATGATGTCGGTGAGCACCACCCGCCCGATCGCCTGCCCACGCGTCGCATGATCGAAGTCGGTGAGCAGCTGCGTCGGGACCCGCGCCGCCCGCTGCTGGGTCACGTACGGGATCGCCTCCACCGCCAGCTGGCCGAGTGCGATGACGAGGACGCCGCCGACGACCACCGTGGCGAGGCGGTGCCCGGTCCGGCCCAGCCGGGCCCGGATCGCCTCGGACGAGCTCGTCGCGCGCCACACATCGATGACGGCGAGCCCCGCGCCGACCGCGAGCACCGACTCGATGACGTCGTTGGCCCGGTAGGACAACACGGGGGCGTTGAGCAGGACGAAGACGTAGCCCAGCACCGACCAGGCGTACGCGGCGGCGAGGAGCGTGAGCAAGGCCATCGATACCGGTGAGCGCAGCGCGGTCACCAGCAGGTACACGAGGCCGACGAGGAGCAGCACGCCGACCAGGTCGAAGGTGAAGAAGCGGAAGTCCAAGTCGACCACGCCCGGGCCGTAGAAGCGGGCGCTCAGCGTCTGCGCGCCCCGTGCCACCATGCTCACCAGCAGCGGGAGCCAGTACACCGCCGAGAGCAGCGCGGCGCCGCCCAGCACGATCGCCGCCCGGCGCCCGGAGCGGGGTCCGAGGTCGACGCCTCGGCGTGCCGCGGCCGGGCGCAGCGCCGCGAGCAGCACGAGCTGCGTCAAGCCGATGAAGAGGTAGTAGTAGAAGGTCGCGACGAGCGCGGCGCCGATGAGCGCGGCGACGAGCAACGCCGGTCGCGACCGGGGGGGTCGGGGTCCCACGCCGAGGACCGCCCACAGCCACCACGGCACGAACACGGCCAGGGCCAGCCACGAATACCACTCGTACCAGTTTTGGAACAGCAGCGCGCCGGCCACCACGGCTCCGACGCCAGCCACCCGACCGGTGACCCGTGACCACAGTGGCCAGGTCAGCACCGGGACGAGAAACGCGCTGGCGAGGAGCCCGACCTTGACCATTTGCCACGGGGCGACGTGCAGGAGCGCCGCGGCGCGGCCGAGCAGCCAGAACGACAGCGGCGGGTACCACGCCGGCAGGCCCCGGTAGGCGAAGTCGGGGAGACCCCAATGTGCCGCGAACTTCGTGATGGCCGCGGTCCGGAAGCTCTCGTCGAGCTGCGTGCCGAGGGGTCCGAAGCCGTTGGCGTTCAAGATGAGCGCGGCGCCGACCACGAGGCCGGCCCCGACCAGGAACGCGACCAGCCAGCCTTTCGCGGTGCTCGACAGGCGCGACCTGATGACGGTCACGCCGAGCGCGGCGACCACGACCAGGAACAGCCGCGTCGCCACGTCGACTCGGGGGTCGCCGTTCGTCGCCGGCGGGACCGCGGCCACGAGCACCGCCGCGAGCACGGTGACCGATCCGACCACCAGCGCCGACGCCGTCCGGGTGTCGCCCGGCGCCGGCCTGCGCTCGTCCCCCACCCGGCGAGATTAGGTGAGGCGCGCCGCCGCCCCGGCGACCGGCGTGCGACCACCCGCCGGTACACTCAGTGCTGGTATGGGTCTGTTCGAGCGCATGCTGCATGCCGGCGAGGGCCGCAAACTCAAGGCGCTGGAGTCGGTCGTCCCCGATGTCGGCGTGTTGGAGCCCGAGATGGAGGCCCGCAGCGACGAGGAGCTGCGGGCCCTCACCGGGGAGCTGCGGGGCCGCCTCGACCGGGCGGGCGACCTCGCGACCGAGCGCGAGGCACGCCTCGATGCCCTCGACGACCTCCTCCCCGAGGCGTTCGCGCTCGTCCGCGAGACGGCCCGGCGCACCCTGGGCCAGCGTCACTTCGACGTCCAGCTGATGGGCGGCGCGGCGTTGCATCTGGGCTGGGTCGGCGAGATGAAGACCGGCGAGGGCAAAACGCTGGTCGCGACGCTGCCCGTCTACCTCAACGCGCTGGCGGGCTACGGAGTCCACGTGGTGACCGTCAACGACTACCTGGCGCGCCGGGACGCCGAGTGGATGGGCCAGGTCTACCGGGCGCTCGGCCTCGACGTCGGGATCGTCGTTCCTCAGGTCTTCGACTACCAGATGAAGCGCCTCGCCTACCACGCCGACGTCACCTACGGCACGAACAACGAGTTCGGGTTCGACTACCTGCGCGACAACATGGCGGGCTCCCGGGAGGACCAAGTCCAGCGCGGGCACTACTTCGCCATCGTCGACGAAGTGGACTCCATCCTCGTCGACGAGGCCCGGACGCCACTCATCATCTCGGGCCCGTCCGACGACGCGCAGCAGCTCTATCAACAGTTCGCGCGCATCGTCCGCCCGCTGCGGCGCGACCGCGACTATGAGGTCGACGAGGCCAAGAAGACCGTCGTGCCCACCGAGGAGGGAATCTCGCGCGTCGAGCAAGCCTTGGAGGTCACGAACCTCTACGAGCACGTCAACCAGAACTACGTGCATCAGCTCCAGGCAGCCCTGCGGGCCAAGGAGCTCTTCAAGCCTGACGTCGACTACGTGATCCAGGGCGGCGAAGTCAAGATCGTCGACGAGTTCACCGGCCGCATTCTCGAGGGTCGCCGCTGGAGTGAGGGTCTGCACCAAGCGGTCGAGGCGAAGGAGGGGGTCCGGATCAAAGAGGAGAACCAGACCCTCGCCACCATCACCCTCCAGAACTACTTCCGCCTCTACGACAAGCTCTCGGGAATGACTGGGACCGCGTCGACCGAGGCGGGCGAGTTCGCGCACACCTACGCGCTGGAGGTCGTGACGATCCCGACCAACCAGCCCATGGTTCGAGCCGACCACGCCGACCTGATCTACAAGACCGAAGAGGCGAAGTTCGAGGCCGTCGCCGACGACATCGCCGACTGTCACGACGCCGGCCAGCCGGTCCTCGTCGGGACGATCTCGGTCGAGAAGTCCGAAGTGCTCTCGCGCGTGCTGGAACGGCGAGGGGTCCCGCACTCGGTGCTGAACGCCAAGCAGCACGAGCGGGAGGCGCACGTCGTGACCCAGGCGGGTCAGCCCGGCCGGGTCACCGTGGCCACGAACATGGCCGGGCGGGGCGTCGACATCCTGCTGGGCGGCAACCCCGAAGGGCTCGCTCGCCAGGACCTCCTCGTCGACGGGACCAGCCCCGAGGAATCACCGGAGCGCTACGCCGAGCTCGTCGAGCGCCACAGCGCGGAATGCCGCGCTGCCGGTGAGCAGGTGCGCGAGCACGGGGGCCTGTACGTGCTCGGGACCGAACGGCACGAGAGCCGCCGGATCGACAACCAGCTCCGGGGCCGCTCGGGTCGCCAGGGCGACCCGGGGGCGAGCCGCTTCTATCTCTCCCTCGAAGACGACCTCATGCGCCTCTTCGCGACCGGCGCGATGAGCTGGGTGATGGACCGGGCGTTCCCCGACGACATGCCCCTCGAGGCGCGCATGGTGACGAAGGCCATCGAGCGAGCCCAGCACACCGTCGAGGACCGCAACTTCGAGATCCGAAAGGACGTCCTCAAGTACGACGAGGTGATGAGCGAGCAGCGCCGGATCATCTACCGACGCCGCCAGCAGATCCTCGACGGTGAGGATCTGCGAGACCAGACGCTCGAGGCGATCGAGGACAGCATCGGCCACCTCGTCGAGGTGTTCTGCCCCGGCGAGTTCCCCGAAGATTGGGACCTCGACGAGTTTCAGAACAACCTGACCATGACGCTTCCCTCGGAGGTGACGCGGGCTCAGCTCGACGACTGCCCGCGCGTCGACCAGCTCCACGATCTGGTGCTCGGCGAGGCGCTCGCCAAGTACGAAGCCAAAGAGGAAGAGATCGGCAAGGAGACGCTGCGCGAGATCGAACGTCGGGTGATGCTCTCGGTGATCGACCAACGATGGCGCGAGCATCTCTACGAGATGGACTACCTGCGCGAGGGCATCAACCTGCGAGCGATGGGCCAGAAGGACCCGCTGTCGGAGTGGCAGCGTGAGGGCTACGACATGTTCGAAGCGATGATGGCGACGATCGAAGAGGACTTCGTCCGCTACGTCACCCACCTCCAGGTCATCACCGAGGACGCCCCGCAGCTCGAGACGAGCAACCTGCAGTACAGCGCCCCCGAGGACCCCGTCCAGGGCGCGCAGGCCCTGCGAGGGGCCCTGGCGGCGCCCTCCGAGGACCCGCCCGACGATCGCGCCCTGGCCCTCGCCGCCGAGTCGGAGGCCTTCGACGCGTTCAGCCCCGAGGTGGTCCAGCAGCCGGTGCAGGTCGATAAGGCGCCGGGCCGCAACGAGCCCTGCTACTGCGGGAGCGGCAAGAAGTACAAGCTCTGCCACGGCCGCTGACCGTCCCCGAACGTCCAGCCTGCCCGTCTCGCGATGCGTGACTTCTCCGATGCCCTCGCTGAGGTTCGTCGTCGCGTCTCGGACGCGCGCGCCTACTTGCGTGTCGACGAGGCGCAGGCTCGGGTGGCCGAGCTCGAGACTCAGGCGTCGGAGCCCGACCTGTGGGACGACCCGGACCGGGCCCGGTCCCTGACGACCGAGCTGGCCCGGGCCCGCGACGACGTCGAGATCGTCGAAGGCTTGGAGCAGCGCATCTCCGATGTCGAGACCCTCTGCCAGCTCAGCCGCGAGGAAGGTGACGAATCGGTCGAGACCGAGATCGACGCCGAGCTGCGGGCGCTCAGCGACGGGCTCGACCACCTCGAGCTGCGGGCCCTCTTCCGGGGTGAGCACGACGAGCGGGACACCATCTGCGAGGTCCACTCCGGCGCGGGGGGCACCGACGCCCAGGACTGGGCCCAGATGCTGCTGCGCATGTTCACCCGCTGGGCCGAACGCCGCGGCTTCGCGGTCGAGATCGACGAGGTCCAGCCCGGCACCGAGGCCGGCATCACCTCGGCCACCCTCACCGTCAAGGGCCGCTACGCCTACGGGCTGCTCCAGGGCGAGCGCGGCGTGCACCGACTCATCCGAATCTCGCCGTTCGACGCCAACGCCCGCCGCCAGACCGCCTTCGCGTCGTTTGACTGCGTCCCCGCGCTGGCGCCGACCGAGGAGCCCGAGCTCGACCCGACCGAGCTGCGCATCGACACCTACCGCTCCTCGGGAGCGGGCGGCCAGCATGTGAACGTCACCGACTCGGCGGTGCGCATTACGCACCTTCCGAGTGGAATCGTCGTGTCTTGTCAGAACGAACGTTCCCAAACCCAGAACAAGGCGCGCGCAATGCACATTCTCCTCGCCCGACTTGCGCAGCGCCAACGGGAGGAGCGCGAGGCTGAGCTCGCCAGTTTGTCCGGGGACAAGCGAGACGTCGCGTTCGGAAGCCAGATCCGCACCTACACGCTGGCTCCCTATCGGCTCGTCAAGGATGAGCGCACCCGCTACGAGACCGGCAACGTCGACGCGGTCCTCGACGGAGACCTGGACAGCTTCATCGAGGCGTGGCTGCAGTGGCGCCGCGCCGCCGCCTGAGCGCCGCCCGGCCCCCGAAACGGCAGGTCAGCGGCATGCCACGGACTCGGGAAGGGCTGCTGGTACCCTCACGCGGTCCCCGCCACCCCCACTTGGGACTCCCTCTGCGCGCATGATCCGCTTCGAAAACGTCAGCAAGGTCTACAAGGGCAACGTCACCGCGTTGCGTGATCTCTCGGTCGACGTGGGGAAGGGCGAGTTTCTGTTCCTCGTCGGACCGTCCGGTTCGGGCAAGTCAACCTTCCTGCGCCTGCTGCTGCGCGAGGACTATCCGACCGGCGGGCGGATCGTCGTCGCCGGACGCGACATCTCTCGGCTCTCGCACTGGAAGGTGCCACAACTGCGGCGGAACATCGGCTGCATCTTCCAAGACTTCAAGCTGCTCCCCACACGGACGGTCTACGAGAACGTCGCGTTCGCGATGGAAGTCATCGGGCGGCCCCGCCACGTCATCCGAGCCCAGGTGCCCCAGGTCCTGGACCTCGTCGGCCTGGCCAAGAAAGCTGGCCGCTTCCCCAACGAGCTCTCCGGCGGCGAGCAGCAGCGAGTCTCCATCGCCCGGGCGTTCGTGAACCGGCCCTTGATCGTCCTCGCCGACGAGCCGACCGGGAACCTCGACCCGGCCACCACCGTCGGGATCATGCGAATCCTCGACCGCATCAACCGCACCGGCACGACGGTCGTCATGGGGACCCACGACCAGCGCATCGTCGACGCGATGCGGCGCCGGGTCGTCGAACTCGACCACGGGGGAATGGTCCGGGACGACTCCCGCGGTTTCTACGGCGTCGGGAGCTGACCGGTGCTGACCCGGATCGGATACTTCCTGCGCGAGACGCTGATCTCGCTGCGCCGCAACCTGCTCATGACCATCGCCGGCGTGCTCACGGTCGCCGTGTCCCTCGCCCTCTTCGGCGGGATCATGCTCCTGTCGAAATGGGTCGACCACGGAACGCAGAGCATCAAGGGCGGCGTCCGGCTCGAGATCTTCATGACCGTCGACGCGACGAACCCGCAGATCACCGACATCCGCGACACGTTGAAGACCGACGCCGAGGTCAAGTCGTTCACGTTCATCGACAAGCAGGCGGCGCTGGCGGAGTTCAAGCAGATCTTCCGCAAGGACCCGGACCTGACCCGCAACGTCACCGCTGATGCACTCCCGACCTCGTTTCGGATCGTCCCGAAACGAGCGGAGCTCACGGACAGCATCCAGCGTCGCTACACGGCTGAGGCGGGGGTCGACAGCGTCGCGACTCCACAGCAAGCGCTCCAGGGGCTGCTGACCGCCACGAACACCGCTCGCCTGATCTTCTTTGGCCTCTCCGTCGTCCTGCTGGTGTCGTCGCTGTTCCTGATCGTGAACACGATCCGGCTCGCGACGTTCGCCCGTCGACGCGAGATCGAGGTCATGAAGCTGGTCGGGGCGTCGAACTGGTTCGTGCGCGTCCCCTTCATGGCCGAAGGCCTGATCCAGGGGCTGATCGGCGCGGGTCTGGCGGTCGGTGTCGTCGCCTCGCTCAAGATCGGCTTCGATCACTGGTTCTCGAGCTCGAACGCCACCAACTTCTTCCGCGAGTTCTACGTGACCACCGGCGACGCCAGCGTCATCGCGATCTACGTGCTCGCGTTGGGCATCGTGATCGGGCTCATCGGCTCAGCGATCGGGCTGGGCCGCTTCCTGCGGGTCTGACCCGCCGACGAGGGCACCCTCGCCCCGGCGTCCCCGGCGGCGGCCTGCCGACGAGGCGATGACGGGCCCCGCGCCGGGTGTCCGCTGACGCGGGTCCCGGAGGCGAATCCGGACCCGACCGGTCGTGACGCGGCGACCCAGGCTGGCCCGCGTGACCGCGAGGCAACCGGGGGTCGTCGACCCGGACCATCCCCGTCGCGGCGGGAACCCGCCGCGACGGGAGGGCTGGTCAGGGTTGGGGGGTGACCCGCAGGTACGGCTTGATGGTCTTCCAACCCTTCGGGAACTTCGCCTTGGCGTCCTCGTCGGAGATCGCCGGGATGATGATCACGTCCTCGCCCTGCTTCCAGTCCACCGGCGTCGACACGCTGTGCTTGGCCGTGAGCTGGAGCGAGTCGATCACCCGGAGGATCTCGTCGAAGTTGCGACCCGTGCTCTGGGGGTAGGTGATGATCAGCTTCACCGTCTTGTCGGGCGCGATGATGAAGACCGAGCGCACGGTCACGTTCGCGGCCATGTTCGGGTGGATCATGTCGTAGAGCTCGGAGACCTTGCGGTCCGGGTCCGCGATCAGCGGGAAGTTCAGGGCGTGACCCTGGGTCTCCTCGATGTCGCCGGCCCAACCCTTGTGGGAGTCGAGCGGGTCCACCGAGAGGCCGAGCACCTTGACGTTGCGCTTGTCGAACTCGGGCTTGAGCGCGGCGACGCGCCCCAGCTCGGTCGTGCAGACCGGGGTGAAGTCCTTCGGGTGCGAGAACAACACGCCCCAGCTGTCGCCGAGGTAGTCGTACAGGTTGAGGGTGCCGTCGGTGGTTTCGGCGGTGAAGTTCGGGGCTTCGTCGCCCAGGCGAAGAGTCATTTCGATGCCTCCAAGAGCGGGTGCGTCGCTACGCTGCGTTCCTCGCAGCATAGGCAGCATGGCCCGGTAAAGTCGAGTGGAGAGATCAGGAATTCAGGGACGGTGGCGGCTTCGCCGCTTGGCTGTCGACCTGACGCCGCTGCGCAGCTCCCGGGACTTTCGGCTCCTGTGGCTCGGCGAGCTCGTCTCCGAAGCAGGCTCCCAGGTCGCCCTGGTCGCCGTGTTCGTCCAGGTGTACGCGCTGACGAAGTCCTCCGCCGCGGTCGGGGTGGTGGGCATCGTCCAGCTGGTGCCCCTGGCGGCGGCCGCTCTGCTCGGGGGGCCCCTCATCGACACGCTCGATCGGCGCCGTCTGCTCCTCGTCGTGCAGTGCGGCGCGGCGGGTGCCTCGGGACTGTTGCTCCTCGGGGCGCTGAGCGGACACCCGCCGCTCGCCCTCGTCTACGTCGGGGCCGGCCTCGTCGCCGGCTTCGCCGGGCTGTCGATCTCGACCCGGGCTGCCATGACGCCGAAGCTGGTGCCTCCCGACCAGCTCGCCTCCGCCGTCTCGCTCAACCAGGCGATGTGGAACACCTCCCTGATCGTGGGACCGGCAGTCGGCGGCGTGCTGATCAGCCAGCTGGGACTCTCGTGGGCCTACGGGGTCGACGTCGCGACCTTCGCGGCGACGATCGTGGCCTGCATCCTCATGGCTCCGCAACGTCCGGCGCGGGTGCGGATCCGCCAGGGATCGCTGGTCGCGACCGGTTGGCGCGAGATGACGGACGGCTTCCGGTTCCTTCGCGGCAAGCAGGTCCTGCAGGCGACGTTCTACGTCGATCTCGTCGCGATGATCTTCGGCATGCCCCGCGCCTTGTTCCCCGTCCTCGCCGCGACCCAGTTCGGCGGCGGCTCCGAGACGGTGGGAATTCTGTTCTCCGCCGCGGCGGCCGGCGCCCTCCTCGGCGCGGTCACCGCGGGCTGGGTGCGCGACGTCCGGCGCCAGGGCTTGGCCGTGCTCTGGGCGGTCCTCGTGTGGGGACTCGGCATCATCGCCTTCGGCCTGTCCGACGGGCGCCTGTGGCTGGCGTTGGGATGCCTCGCGGTCGCCGGCGGAGCCGACGTGGTGTCGGCGGTCCTGCGGAGCACGATCCTGCAGCAAAACACGCCCGACGAGCTGCGAGGACGCCTCTCGGGCCTTCACACCCTCGTCGTCGCCGGCGGGCCCCGCGTCGGAGATTTCGAGGCGGGGGTCGTGGCGTCGGTGTTCACCCCCACGGTCTCGATCGTGTCGGGCGGCGTCATCTGCGTCGGTGGCGTCGTGATCCTGGGCGCGCTGCTGCCGAACTTCGCCCGGTACCGTGACCCCGACCCGACGGCGGATCCCAGCGGTTGACGGCAGGGTCGGCGGGCGGTCAGCGTGGCGCCGTGGCCGGGTACTCGGGGACGCCGTTGGCCAAGAAGCTGGGGATCCGTGCGGGATCGCGCGTCGCGATGGTCGCGGCGCCCGACGGCTTCGCCGACACCTTCGCGCTTCCCCCGCGTGCGCAGCTGCGGACCCAGGCTCGCGGTCGCTTGGACGTCGTGGTGTTCTTCGTGACGCGGCGCGCCGAGCTCACCCGGCGGTTCCCGGTGCTCCAACGCGCGCTCGAACCCGACGGGGGTCTCTGGATCGCGTGGCCCAAGCAGACGTCGGGGGTCGCGACCGACCTCGGTGACCGCTCGGTGCGCGAGGTCGGGCTTCATCACGGTCTCGTCGACAACAAGGTCGCGGCGCTCGATGACACATGGTCGGGGTTGCGCTTCGTGTACCGCGTCGCGGATCGCCCCCGCTGATGTGCGGCCGGTTTGTGGCCGCGTCGTCTCCGACGCTGCTCGCGGAGCACTTCCACGTCGACGAGGTCGTCGACGACGATCGCGGCCCGGACTACAACGTCGCGCCCCGCTCGCCGGTGCTGGTGATCCGCGACCGCGCCGACGAGGAGCGGTCCGCCCGGGTGCTGTCCCGGCTGCGGTGGGGACTCGTGCCGTCGTGGGCGAAGGACCCCTCGATCGGCGACCGGATGATCAACGCCCGCGCCGAGACGGTCGCGACGAAGCCGGCGTACAAGCGCGCGTTCGCCAAGCGGCGCTGCATCATCCCGGCCGACGGCTTCTACGAATGGCGCCGACTCGAGCCCCGGCCCGGCACGACCCGGGCGGTCAAGGAGCCGACCTTCATCCATCGCCGCGACGGCGAGCCGCTGGCGTTCGCCGGCCTCTGGTCGGTCTGGAAGGTACCCGAGGAGCTGGCCGGCACCGTCGGCGACGACGACGGATGGCTGCGCACCTGCGCCATCGTCACCACCCAGGCCAATCCGCTGCTCCGCCCGATCCACGACCGCATGCCGGTCGTGCTGCCCGAGACGGCCTGGGACCGGTGGCTCGACCCGCGCGCCGACCCCGACGCCGAGGACCTCGAGGGGCTGGCGCGGCTCCTCGCGCCGGCCCCCGACGAGTGGTTCGAGGCCTACGCGGTCTCGAGCCGAGTGAACCGGGTCGTTGACCACGGCCCCGAGCTGGTGCGCCGGGTCGAGGGTCTCGCCCTCCCAGAGGGGTAGTGGTCCGTTTCACCCGTCGCGTACCGTCGGCGTGACGTCGGGAGCCCGACGGCAGTTTCACGCCCCTCCTGGCGAGGGACCGACGACGTTCGCACGGTCACGCTCCTTCCAGGCTGCGACACGGAAACCGACTGCTCAATCCCCATAGGCTCCTCGCGATGGCCACGCTGGAGCCCGCCGAGTACCTCGAGGCAATCGGGACCGAATCGGGGAAGTTGCGTCGCGCCGCGGCCCGGGCCGGTCTCGACGCTCGCGTGCCGTCGTGCCCGGACTGGGATGTCGCCGCGCTGCTGGCCCACATGGGCCGCGTCTACCGGTGGGCGTCGGCGTGTGTGGAGGCGAACGAGCTCGTGTCGCCGTCGTCGTTGCCGGAACCACCCGGCCGCGACGAGCTCGACGCCTGGGTCCGCGACGGGGCCGACCACGTGCGAGCGGTCCTGGACCGGCCCGCCGACGACCCGACCTGGACCTGGGTCCCGCCGGCGCGGGTCGGGTTCTGGCAGCGCCGCCAGGCCCACGAGACCGCCGTGCACCGGGTCGACGCCGAGCTGGCGGGTGGCGAGCCCACCCCGATCTCCGGTGAGCTGGCCGCCGACGGGATCGACGAGTGGCTGACCCTCCTGCCCCACCGTCGGGGTGCCCCCCCGGTCACCGGGCACGGGGAGACGCTGCACTTGCACTGCACCGACCGACCCGGCGAGTGGCTGGTGCGCCTCACCGAGGACGGCCCCGAGGTGGAACGGGCCCACGCCAAGGGCGACGTCGCGGTGCGGGGGCCCGCCTCCGACCTCTTGTTGGTGTTCCTGCGGCGCCTGGCCCCCGAGCGGGTCGAGGTGCTCGGGCAGCGCCCAGTCCTCGACGACTTCTTGGCCCAGACCGGCTTCTGAGCGTTCCCGGGCCCGCCATCGCTGGTTAACGTGCCGGCGGCCTGGGGCCGCTACGTTGGCTGGTGTGCTGCATCTTCTTACCGGAATCGTCGTTGGCGTCGTGCTCGCCGAGATCGCCATCCTGGTCACGACCGTCTACTTGCACCGGGGCCTGGCGCACCGGGCCCTCAGGGTCCACCCCGTGGCCGAGTTCCCGTTCCGGGTCATGATCTGGCTCATGACGGGCATGAAGCCCCGCGAATGGACCGCCGTGCACCGGCTGCACCACGCGGCCACCGACACCGACCAGGACCCGCACTCGCCGCTGGTGCTCGGCTTCTGGCGCGTCCAGCTCGCCAATGCCGCCCTCTACCGGCGCACCGCCCGCGACGGCGTCACCGTCGACCGGTACGCGAAGGACCTCCAGCCCGACTGGTTCGACCGGTGGTTCTTCGACCGGGCGTGGCTCGGCCTCGGAACCGGGGTCGTGATCCTGTGCCTCGCGCTCGGGTGGCAGACCGGCCTGCTGGCCGCCGTCGTGCACATGACCACCTACCTCGGCCTGTCCGGGGCGATCAACGCGGTGGGCCACACCTACGGGAAGCAGCCCCACGACAACTCCGCGACGAACGGCCGTCTCCTCGCCCTCGTGACCGCGGGGGAGGGCCTGCACAACAACCATCACTCGGTGCCGACCGCGGCCCGCTTCTCGCGAGGCCACGCCGAGTTCGACCCGGGCTGGTGGCTCGCCCGCTCGCTGGCCGCCGTCCACCTGGCCACGATCCGCCACGAGACCCTGCCGGTCCGCACTCGGTAAGCAGCGCCGCTCAGCCGGGCGTGCCGGGAGCGAGATCGCGCAGCGTCTGGCGTAAGGCGTCGGTACCGAGGCCGAGAATCGACGGCGCCGGCGTCGTGACACCGTTGGCGGCGTAGCGGGCGAGATGGGCTCGACACTCGCTCGGTGACCCGTGGACGATGAGCTCGTCGATCAACGAGTCGGGGATGGCCTCCGTCGCGGCGGCGCGGTCACCAGCCCGCCAGGCCTGCCACATCGGCGCGAGCACCTCCCCGCGCCCGAGCCATTCGTGGAACGCGGCGTAGACCGGCACGTTGAGGTACGCGGCGATGGCGCGGCGCCCGACGAGACGGACCAGCTCACGGTCGTCGGTGGGGAGCACGAAGATCCGGGCCACGATCTCCTTGTCCTCGCCGACGTGGGAGACGACCGTCTTGACGTCGTCGGCCGAGAGCCAGTTGATGATCGCCCCGTCGCCTTCCTGGCCGGCCAGGCGCAGCATCCCGGGCCGCAGCGCGGCGACGAGGATCGGCGGCATCTCGTCGACCGGCACCTCGAGACGAAAGCCTCGGACCGAGAACGTCTCGTAGTCGGAGGTCACCTTCTCGCCCGCCAGCGCCGACCGCAGGAACCGGATCGTGTCCCGCACCCGGTGGTAGGGCTTCTCGAACGGGATGCCGTTCCAACGCTCGACGATGACATCGGAGGACGTGCCGAGCCCCAGCGCGAATCGGCCCGGCGCCGCCTGACACATCGCCGCGACGGTCTGGGCGAGCGTCGCCGCGCCGCGGGTGAACGCCGGCACGATGGCGGTCCCGAGCCGCAACGTCGGCGTCCACGCCGCGGCGAGGGCGAGCGGGGTGAACGCGTCGGTGCCGCCCGCCTCCGCCGACCACACGTCGGTGTATCCGAGCGCGGCGACCTCCTCGTACCAGGCGCGGTGGTCGTGCAGCGACACCCCGGGGAACGGAACGGTGATCCCGTAGCGGGCAGGAACGGTCATGGTGAAACCTCCGGGGTCGACTCGGCGGCGACGGTACGACCCTTGAGGCGGCCGGCGCGGTCGCCGCGCCACTCGCGCACGATCGCCGACTGGCTGGCGGTGGCGAGCAACGTCCCGTCCTCGGCCCACAGGTGCACGACCCCGTGGCCGAAGCCGTCCGCGACGGCCTGGATCCGCACGTCGGCGAGGACCCACTCGGTGGGATGCACGTCCGAGGGGCGCACCAGGCGCAGCGTGTTGTCGAGGCTGTTGCTCGACGCCCGACGCCCCAACGCCTGACCGATGCCGAACGGGACGTAGTCCGCCACCACGGCCAGCGCCGAGGCCGTGGCCGGGATGCCCGGGAGCCGCGCCCAGAGCGCGCTGCGCCCGTCCCCGGGTGCGCCGTCCAGGTCGTCGGGCGGGCGGGCGTTCGCGGCTCGCATCTCGAGGCGTTCCCCGATCGTGCCCTGCACGTGGGGAGGCAAGGCACGCCGGGGGCTGGCCGCGACCGACGGCACGTCGGGGCGCAACGCCCACGACCCCGACCAGGCCAGCTCCCGGTTCCCGAGCGCGGCGAGCACGGTGAAGATCTCACGTCCGTCGACGCGGGCGAGTACGCGAGCCTGCGACGAGCGGTGCCCGCGGGTGACCTCGACCGCCTCGAGCTCCACGACGTCGGGCGGTCGGGCGAAGGCGAGGTACTGGGCGCTGGCCCACACCAGGGGTCGGCCGGTCAGGCGTTCGAGGACCTCGATCGCCGCGCCGAGGGCGGCGCCCCCAAAGAGGGCGCCGAAGCCCGAGCACAGGCCCCGCACGACCGGCATCCGCCACCGCCCAGGGTCGTCCGAGGGAACGAGACCGAAGAAGTCCACAGCGTCCACCGGTCGGCGACGCTACGCCGTGCGGCCGCCCGCTGGGCCGACGAATCGCCCGACCCGGTCGGCCCCGGCTGGCAGACTGAACGGCCGGACCCGCCGGCGAGGCGGGCGTCGGCCGAGCCGGCGTTCGTGCCAGTGGGCGTCACGATGATGAGGATGACTGGGTGAGGAGCGCAGGGGTCGAGGTCGAGGGCCTCGTCAAGCGGTTCGGCTCCTTCGCCGCCGTCGACGATGTCTCCTTCGCGGTCGAGCCCGGCGAGCTGTTCGGCTTCTTGGGGCCGAACGGGGCCGGGAAGACCACCACCATCTCCATCCTGTGCACGCTCGTGGAGCTCACCGAGGGAACAGCCCGGGTCGCCGGTTTCGACGTGGTCCACGACCGCAGCGCGGTGCGCGAGAGCATCGGCCTGGTGTTCCAAGAGGTGACGCTGGACGACTACCTGACCGGCGCCGAGAACCTGCGCTTCCACGCCGTCCTCTACGGGGTTCCGCCCTCCGAAGTCAAGGATCGCTGCCGACCGCTGCTCGACATGGTCGGGCTCACCGAGCGGGCCGATCAGCAGGTCCGCTTCTACTCAGGTGGCATGAAACGCCGCCTGGAGATCGCCCGCGGCCTCCTGCACGAGCCCCGCGTCCTGTTCCTCGACGAGCCCACCATCGGCCTCGATCCCCAGACCCGCAAGCACATCTGGGACTACGTCGACACGTTGCGGGCCCGCGAGGACACCACGATGTTCCTCACGACGCATTACATGGACGAGGCGGAACGCTGCGACCGGATCGCCATCATCGACCACGGTCAGATCGTCGCCATCGACACGCCCGATGCCCTGAAGGCGTCGATCGGGTCGGACACCGTCACCGTGGCGACCTCCGACGACGCCGCCGCCGCGCAGGCGCTCGCCAAGGGGTTCGACCTCGCGGTCGAGACGACCGAGGACGGGGTGCGGTTCTGCGTGCCCGACGGGGAGGGCTTCGTGCCCCAGATGTTCGAGCACCTCGCGCTCGGGGTGCGCAGCGTCAACGTGCGCCGCCCGAGTCTCGACGACGTCTTCATGGAGTACACGGGTCATGACCTGCGCGACGCCGACGCCGGCATCGCCGACCAGTTCAAGAACAACGCCATGGTGCGCGGGTTCCGGAGGAGCTGACATGGCCGACGCCGTCCTCCCCGCCCGGATGCCCGCAACCGCGCCGCTCGGCGTCCGGCGCGAGGGCCGGCTGATCCGCAACGTGCGGGCGGTGTGGATGGTCTGGATTCGGGACCTCATCCGGCTCAAACGGACCCCGACGCGGATCGTGACCGGGATCGCCCAGCCGCTGCTGTTCCTCTTCGTGCTCGGTGCCGGCCTCGAGCACCTCATCGGCAGCCAGCGGGCCGGCGGCGTGAACTACCAGCAGTACCTGTTCCCCGGGATTCTCGCCATGTCGGTGCTCACCTCAGCGCTGTTCTCGTCCATCGCGATCGTCTGGGACCGTGAGTTCGGGTTCATGCGCGAGATGCTCGTCGCGCCGGTGTCGCGGTCCTCGCTCGTCCTCGGCAAGGCCCTCGGCGGTGGGTCGGTCGCCGTCGTCCAGGGCATCATCCTCGTGATCGCGGCCCCGCTGGTGGGCGTCGACGTCACGGTCGGCAGCTTCTTCGCGATGCTCGGCTTCCTGCTGTTGTTGGCCTTCGCGCTCGTCGGCTTCGGGATCGTGATCGCCAGCCGGATGCAGCGCATGGAGAGCTTCCAGATGGTGATGGCGCTGGTCCTGCAGCCGATGATCTTCCTGTCAGGGGCGATCTTCCCACTGGTGGCGCTCCCGCAATGGCTCGGCGTCGTGACCCGACTCAACCCGGCGACGTACGGCATCGACGCCATCCGACGGGTCCTGTTGCCACACATCGCGCCGCTCACGATCCTGAGCTGGACGGTGCCGCTGTGGGCCGACGCGCTCATCACCTTCGCCTTCGGCGCCTTGATGTTGGCGTTGGCCGTGCGACTCTTCGCCACCGCCGAGTAGACATTCGGCCATGGAAGGCACGAACCGTCAGCTGCGACTCGCCCGCCGCCCGGTCGGGATGGTCGACGACGACACCTTCGAGCTCGTCGAGGAACCCCTCCGGGCCCTGGAGCCCGGCGAGTACCTCGTCCGCACCGTGTACCTCTCGATCGATCCCACGAACCGGGTCTGGATCCGCGAGGAACCGAGCTACCTCCCCCCGGTCGCGATCGGGGAGGTCATGCGCGGCGGCACGATCGGCGAGGTCGTCGAGTCACGCAACGACGCCTTTCCCGTCGGCATCGCGGTGCTCGGCATGCTCGGCTGGCAGGACTACGCGATCGGCGGCGGCGACGTCCTGGCCCGCCCCGTCCCCCCCGGGGTGCCCCTCCAGCAGATGATGAGCGTCTTTGGCACCACCGGCGTCACCGCCTACTTCGGGATGCTCGACGTGGCGAAGCCCCAGCCCGGCGAGACGGTGGTCGTGTCGGGCGCCGCGGGCGCGACCGGGTCGGTGGCCGGCCAGATCGCCAAGATCCAGGGAGCCCGGGTGATCGGGATCGCCGGCACCCCCGACAAGTGCAGCTGGCTCACCGGCGAGCTCGGCTTCGACCACGCCGTGAACTACCGGACCGAGGACGTCGGAGCCCGCCTCGACGAGCTGTGCCCCGACGGCATCGACGTCTTCTTCGACAACGTCGGCGGCGCGATCCTCGACGCGGTCCTCCGTCGCCTCGCCCTCGGTGCTCGCCTCGCGCTCTGCGGCGCCATCTCCACCTACAACGAGGAGGACCAGCCCCCGCCGATCCACTGGTACATGAACCTGGTGGTGCAGCGAGCCCGGATGCAGGGCTTCCTCGTGCTCGACTACCTCGACCGGTTTCCGGAGGCGGTGCTGGCGCTCGTCGAGTGGGTCGGTGCGGGCCGTATCCACTGGCGCGACCACATCGTGGAGGGTCTCGAGTCGGCGCCGCGCGCGCTCAACATGCTCTTCACCGGGGAGAACACCGGCAAGCTCATGGTCCGGGTCGGCCCCGACCCGGCCGGCTGAGCGCCGGGTATCCTCCCCCTCTGACGACCCGTCAGATCCTGCGACGGGCCGGATTCGGACCGTGACCAGCGGAGGTGCCCGTGCCGTCCACCGAGACGCCCACGATTCCGATGATCGTCAGCGTCGACGACCACGTGGTCGAGCCGGCCCATGTCTGGAAGACCTGGCTTCCCGAGCGGTTCCGCGACCGCGGCCCCCGCGTCGAGCGTCGGGGCCTGGCCGGCCTCAAGATGGTCGGCCCGGCGGTCTACGAGCACGAGTTCGACGACGACGCGCCGCTGTGTGACATCTGGTTCTACGAGGACCTGATTGTCCCGCTGAAGCGGCATATCGCCGCGGTCGGGTTCGACCGTGACGACATGACGCTGTCGCCGATCACCTACGACGAGATGCGCGACGGCTGCTACGACCCGAAAGCCCGGGTCGAGGACATGCTCATGAACCACGTCGACGCCTCCCTGTCGTTCCCGACGTTTCCCCGGTTCTGCGGGCAGACGTTCCTCGAAGGCAAGGACAAGGATCTCGCCCTGGCCTGCGTGCTCGCCTACAACGACTGGATGGTCGAGGAATGGTGCGGCGACAGCGACGGGCGTCTCGTGCCGCTCCCGATCGTGCCGCTCTGGGATGTCGAGGCCTGCTCGGCGGAGGTGCGCCGCAACGCGGCTCGGGGGGTGCGGGCCGTGTGCTTCAGCGAGATCCCACCCCACCTCGGCCTGCCGAGCATCCACACCGGCGCGTGGGACCCGTTCTTCGCCACCTGCGCCGACACCGGCACGGTGGTCTGCATGCACATCGGGTCGTCCTCGAAGATGCCCGCCACGTCGGCGGACGCGCCACCGGCCGTGCAGGCGACCCTGTCCTTCGGCAACGCGATGTCGTCGATGAGCGACTTCTTGTTCTCGGGGGTGTTGGTGCGCTACCCGGGCCTGCGCCTCGCCTACTCCGAAGGTCAGATCGGATGGATTCCGTACATCCTCGAGCGTGCGAACGACGTCTGGCAGGAGCACCGGGCGTGGGGTGGCGTGCGCGACCGTGTCCCCGAGCCGCCCGCCACCTACTACTACCGCCAGATCTACGGCTGCTTCTTCCGCGACCAGCACGGGCTGCGGTCCCTCGACGAGGTCGGGGTCGACAACATCACCTTCGAGACCGACTACCCGCACACCGACTCGACGTGGCCGAACACCAAAGAGGTGGCCGAGAAGATGTTCGCCGGCCTCGACGACGAAACCGTGTACAAGATCTGTCGAAGCAACGCGATCCGGATGCTCAGCTTGGACATCGAATAGCGAGCCTGAGGTCTCGCCGCCGGTGAGCGATTCGCTGCGGGGTCGGCTCCTCGTCGCCACGCCCGACCTCGAGGATCCCAACTTCTTCCGTACCGTGGTGCTCGTGCTCGAGCACCACGACGAAGGCGCGCTGGGCGTCGTGCTGAACCGCCCGTCGACGGGCACCGAGGTCGGCCAACCGCTCCCCGCGTGGGCCGCGCTCGCCGCCGCGCCGGCCGTCGTGTTCGTCGGCGGCCCGGTGCAGCCCGAGGCGGCCATCGGGCTCGCCCGGCGTGTCGACACCCAGGAGCCCGACGGGTTCGCGCCGCTCTTCGCCGACCTCGGCACCGTCGACCTCGAGCGCGACCCTGAGTCGGTCACGCCGCGCGTCGACCGGGTACGGATCTTCGCGGGCTACTCGGGTTGGGGGCAGGGCCAGCTCGAGCGTGAGCTCGACGCGGGCGGCTGGTTCCAGCTCGCCGTCGAGCCATCCGACCCGTGGACCGCGACGCCCGAGACCCTCTGGCGCGCCGTGCTGCGACGCCAGCGGGGCAAGGAGCGGATGTTCGCCGACTTCCCTCTCGACGCGCATCTCAACTGACGGGCTCCGCGGGATGGGCCGCGGCCGGTCCGGTGCGCGGGTCGACCGACGGCGACGCCGCGCGCGAGTCAGGGGCGCGGAGCTGGTTCTGGAACCAGCGTCGCATGGTGCCGCGTCCGGTCGCGGCGCGCAGCGCACGGTCGGCGAGCGCCGCAACGGTCCGCGGCGTTCCCGGGGTGGCGCCCTCGAGCAGGTCGTTCCAGTACAGGGCCCAGCCGCCGGCGAGGAGCCGGCCGACGCCGGGCGCAGTCAACGCGCGGGCCAGGGTCGAGACCAGCCGGGGCCGGGGGAGCAGCGCGGCGTGGATCGGGGTCGTCGCGCTCAGGTACGGCGCGTAGCGAGCGCCGAGCTGGGCGCGGTAGCGGGCTGCGGCCTGATCGGGGCCGGCGAGGACCGCCAGCGCGGCCGCCTGCGCGCTGGCCATCGCCTGGGCGATGCCCTCCCCCTGGAGCGGGTTCACCAGCCCCGCGGCGTCGCCGACCAGCAGCACCCGACCGTCGCCCGGACGAGTGCCGACCAGTCCGAGTTTGAGCCAGCCCCCGAGCAGGGACTCGACCGGCGGTGGCCGCTGCAGCAAGCCACGCTCGACGAGGTGGTCGGCGAAGCGGGGCCAGGAGCGTGCGGCGAGCGTCGCCGCCGACCGGTCGGCGAGGACGCCGCAGCCGAGCCCCACGTTGGCTCGCCCGTCCGGGCCGGGAAACACCCAGCCGTACCCGGGAAAGGCCCGCCGGGGTGACGACTCCCAGAGCACGATCTGGGGGAGCGCGACGGGCTCGTCGACGTAGCCGCGCAGCGCGAACCCCCAGAGGACCTGGTCCGCCTGCACCAGGTCGGCCCAGCCGCTCACCGCGCTCAACGCCCCGTCGGCGCCGATCACTACGTCGGCGCGCAGCTCCTCGCCGGTGGCGAGCGAGCAGCCCTCCAGACCGTCGGGGCTGTAGCAGGGCCCGCGGGCTCGACCGACGAACGGCTCGGCGCCGGCGGCGACGGCCGCGTCCCGCAGCGTGGCGTCGAACCGGTGGCGGGGCACGGCCAGGGCGTGGCCGGGATAGGTCCGCCCGGGCCGGCAGGGCAGCCGCACCTGGCGGGTCGGGCCGACGACGAGCATGTCGCCCACCGGCAGCGCGTCGGGGACGGTCAGGTCCAGGTCGTCGAGCACCTGGAGGCCGCGGGGGCCGACGAGGTCCCCGCAGGCCTTGTCTCGAGGGAAGGCGGTCTTGTCGACGAGGGCCACTCGGGCGCCCCCCCGGGCGAGGATCAGCGCCGCGACGCTGCCCGCCGGGCCTGCTCCCACGATCACGGCATCGAATCGGGCGGTGCGCACGTCGTCGAATCCCCGCGCTCTACGCTCGGCGTCCGAGACCAGGAGCGGTGCGCATGCTTGCCGGCCCAGCCACGGATCCGAACCAGTTCGCCCAAGATCTGTTCACGGGGATTCCGGACCGGTACGACATGCTCGAAGAGCTGCTCTCGCTGGGCCAGAACCGACGCTGGCGACGCGCGATGGTCGACCGCATCGTACCGGCGGCACCCGCCCGGGTGCTCGACGTGGCGAGCGGGACGGCCGGCGTCGCGCTCCAGCTCGCCGATCGCACCCCGGCGTTCGTGGTCGGCATCGATCTCACCGGCGCCATGCTGGCCCGGGGGGCCGTCAACGTTCGAGTCCGCGGGGCGGGGGAGCGGATCGCGCTGGTGAACGGTCGGGCCGAACAGCTGGCCTTCCCCGACGCCACCTTCGATGGTCTCACCTTCACCTACCTGCTCCGCTACGTCGCCGACCCGGCCCAGACGCTGCGGGAACTGGCCCGCGTCCTCAAGCCCGGCGCGCCCGTCGCGAGCCTCGAGTTCTGCGTGCCGAGCAACCCGTTCTGGCGTGCCGGGTGGTGGCTCTACACGCGGCTCGTGCTGCCCGCGGCGGGTGGGCTGGCGGGGAAGGGGTGGTTCCGGGTCGGACGGTTCCTCGGCCCGAATATCTCGCAGCACTACCGCCGCTTCTCGGTGGACTGGACGGTGCAGGCGCTACGCGACGCGGGGTTCGTCGATGTCGGCGTGCGCACGATGAGCCTCGGCGGCGGCGTCGTCATGTGGGGTGTGCGGGGCGGTGCCTGACCGGCAGCGCCGAGCCGCCTTCTACGCCGCCCGTCCCGGCGGATGGCGGGACTGGTGGACGCTCCTGCACCCGCCCTACACGGCCTGGCATCTCGGCTACGTCGCGATCGGCGCGGCCTTGGCGCCCCACCTCGACGGGATGCGCCTCGGCGCCACCGTGCTGGCCTTCCTCGCGGCCATGGGGGTCGGCGCCCACGCGCTGGACGAGCTGCACGGGCACCCGTTGGGCACGCACATCCCCGACTCGGCGCTCATCGCGGCCAGCGCGGCGGGTGTCCTCGCCGCGGTGGGGCTCGGCGTGCTGGGCGTCAGCCGGGTCGGCGTCATCCTCATCCCGTTCATCGTCGTCGGACCGATCCTCGTCGTCGCGTACAACCTCGAGCTCTTCGGCGGCCGGCTGCACACCGATGTCGGCTTCGCCCTGTCGTGGGGCGCCTTCCCGGTCCTGACCGCGTACGTGGCGCAAGCCGACCGGCTCGGCCTCGCCGCCGTCCTCGGCGGGGCCGCCGCGTTCGCGTTGGCGCTCGCGCAGCGCAGCCTCAGCACCCCGGCTCGGCTCGTGCGCCGCCGGGCCCGGCGGGTCGAGGGAGTCGTCACGTTGGACAACGGGGAGGTGGTTCCGCTCGACGCCGCCGCCCTGCTCGCCCCGCTGGAGCGGACGCTGCGAGCCTTGGCGTGCACCGTGGTGCTCCTCGCCGCCGCGATGGTCGCGGCCCGCCTGTGGTGAGCCCCCCGGCTCGTCGTCCCCCGTCGAGACCCATGCCGAGACACCACCCGCCGCCGGGGGCGGGGAGCCCGACCGGGGCGCGAGCCCACCCGGGGCGCGACGAGCGCCCAGAGGAGCAGCCATGACCGAGCAGCGAGGACGAGTCCGGGTCGAGCCCGGCGCGAAGCGGGTGCGGGTGTACCTCGGCGGCCAGGTCGTCGCCGACACCACCCACCCGTTGCTCGTCTGGGAGGTGCCCTACTTCCCCGCCTACTACCTCCCCCGAGAGGACGTCCGCACCGAGGCGCTCGCGAGCTCGGGACGCACCGAGCACTCGCCGAGCCGCGGTGATGCCCGCTATTACCACGTCACGGTCGGTGACGCGGTGGCCGAGGACGCGGCGTGGGAGTACCCCGACTCGCCGCTTGACGACCTGCGCGGGCACGTCCGCTTCGAGTGGGGCGCGATGGACGCCTGGTTCGAGGAGGACGAGGAGGTCTTCGTGCATCCCCGCGACCCGTACTCGCGTGTCGACATTCTCGCGAGTTCGCGCCACGTCGAGGTCGACGTCGCCGGCGAGCGACTCGCCGACACCCATCGGCCCACCCTGCTCTTCGAGACCGGGCTCCCGACCCGCTACTACCTCCCCAAGGTCGACGCCCGCCTGGACCTACTTCGCCCGTCGCCCACCACCTCGGCGTGCCCCTACAAGGGCTTCGCCCAGTACTGGTCGGCCACGACCCCCAGCGGCGTCGTCGAGGACGTCGTGTGGTCGTACCGGACCCCGCTGCCCGAGAGCCAGAAAATCGCGGGCCTGGTGTGTTTCTACAACGAACGGGTCGACCTCATCGTGGACGGTGCGCCCCTGGCGCGACCCCACACGAAGTTCTCGACGTGAGCGCACGCCGCCCCAGCCCGAGCGGATGCGCCGCCCCGGCCCGGCCCGGTACGGTCAGCGCGACGCCCGACCGCCCGAAACCCGGGGGAGGCACCGCATGGCGATGACGCTCGAGTCGATCGACATCTACGAGCCGGACGGCTACGTCGACGCCCCGCCGCACGAGGTCTTCGCGTACCTGCGCCGCGAGCACCCGGTGTTCTGGCAGAACATGCCCGACGGCACCGGCTACTGGGCGATCCTCAAGCACGCGGACTGCGTCGAGGTGGCACGCGAGCCGACCCTGTTCTCCGCCCAGGTCGGTGGCGTCGTGCTCGAGGACCAGGTGCCCGAGCAGCTCGAGCAGACCAAGAACATGCTGTTGATGATGGACCCGCCGCGGCACACGACGCTGCGCCGAGAGACGGCTCCGTGCTTCAAAGCACGCGAGATGGCCCGCCTCGAGGACCGCGTCCGTGCGATCTGTCGCACGATCATGGCGAAGGGTGCCGAGCTCGGGGAGGTCGAGTTCGTGCACGACCTCGCCGCGCTGCTCCCCTCGCAGGTATTCGGCGAGCTCATGGGCATCCCAGAGTCGGACCGGGCCCAGATCAACCGATGGGCCGAGATCACCACCGGCGGCCAGGACCCCGAGGTCAACCCCGACGGCTACGGCAACGGGCAGAGCGACGCGTCCGTCGCGATGGCCACGTACGGAATCGAGTTCGCCCACCGCCGGCGTGCCGAGGGCGACAGCGACGACGTGGGCGCACGGCTGCTCGCCACCGAGGTCGAGGGCCAACCCATGTCTGATCTCGAGTTCGGCTACTTCTTCGTCCAGCTCGTCACGGCCGGCAACGACACCACGCGCACGATGCTCTCGTCGGGGCTGCTGACCCTGCTCCAGCACCCGGACCAGCTCGCCGAGCTCCGCCGCGACCGTTCGCTCATCGTCGGCGCCGTCGAGGAGATTCTGCGCTTCGCGAACCCGCTGCACTACTTCCGACGCACCGCGACCGCCGACGCGGTGGTCCGAGGGCAGCCGATCGCGGCCGGAGACAAGCTCGCCATGATCTACACCTCAGCCAACCGCGACGACGCGGTCTTCTCCGACGCGCAGCGCTTCGACATTCATCGCAACCCGAACCCGCAGCTCTCGTTCGGGATCGCCGAGCATTTCTGCCTCGGGGTGCACCTAGCTCGCCTCGAGGGGCGAATCTTCTTCGAGGAGCTGCTGTCAGCGTTTCCCGTGATCGAGCTCACCGGGGAACCGCGGCGCCAGCGCTCGAACCTCAACAACGCGCTCAAGGACCTCCCGGTCCGCCTCCGCGCCTGACGGCACCCTCGAGTCGGCCGAGCACGCGGGCACGCTCGCGCGCGTCGCTGCCGGCGCGGGACCCCCGGCCCCCGACCCGGTGGGCCGGTTCGGACCCCGATCGGGCGGGGCGCCGGCCACGCCGAACACCCTCCGCCCTGACCCGGCCGGTCGCCGGGTGATGTGGCGCGGTCGGCACCGGCGAGCCGCGCCATGCTGGGGCGGTGGACGGCCTTACACCCGAGACCTGTGCCGAATGCGGATTCGACGCCACCCGGTGGAGGGTCCCAGACGCGATCTCGCTGCTCGACGCATTCGGATGGTGGTGGCGGCTGGCGACCGACGGCATCGAGGCCGCGGACCTGAACGCTCGACCGCAACCCGGTGTCTGGTCGGCGCTTGAGTACGGGTTGCACAGCGCGTTCGTCACTGCAGTGATCCGCGTCGGACTGGCATCGATCCTCGCGGTCGACGGATGTCACCTGCCCGACCCGCCCGCCGCCGCCGGGGCCGGTGACCAACCGGTGAGTGGGCTGGACACCACGACGGTCGTCGCCGCGCTCGAGCGCGAGGCGCAGGCCTTAGCCGCGCTCGCGCGCGGCGCAGCACCGACGGCCTGGGCGCACCGGGGCCAGCTGGCGGCCGGCCCGGTGCAAGCCGAAGCGCTGCTGCTCCATGCGGTCCACGACGCCACCCACCACCAGTGGGACGTCAGCCGTGGGCTCGCGGCCATTGGAGCCGGCACCCCGCCGAGCCGGGGACGCGTCGTCCAGATCAGCACGTCGGACGGCGGCGTTCCCAAACTCGCGGTGCCGACGGGGCAGGTCGAGTACGACGGCCTGGTCGGCGACCGTCAAGGCGACCGAAAGCACCACGGGCGACCGTTCCAGGCATTGTGCCTGTGGTCCGACGACGCGCGGCGCGAGCTAGCCGGCGCCGGCCATCGGGTCGCGCCCGGCTCGGTGGGCGAGAACCTGACGGTGGCTGGGGTCGACTGGGCCAGCCTCCGTCCCGGGACACGGCTGCAGGTCGGCTCCGCGCTGATGGAGGTGTCGTTTCCCGCCACGCCGTGCCAGAAGCAGACGCGCTGGTTCACCGACGGTGACTTCGCCCGGCTGAGCTACGAGCGGAACCCTCAGTGGGCGCGTTGGTACGCGTGGGTGCGCAAGCCCGGGACGGTCCGCGCCGGGGACGTCGTCGTCGTACAGCCGTCACCAAACGTCGCCGGCTGATCGGCTCGTCGCCGGTGAGCACCCATCCGAGCGCGAGTCCGCCGCGCGCGGCGTCGAGGCGCGCTCGACGTGGTGGTCGCCGGGGATCGGCCCACACCTCGCGGTACCGTCAGCCATGGCCGCCGCCTCACGGGCCGGTCGCAAGGTCCCGGTGAGAGGTTGGATGACGTGACGAGCACCGCGCCGCAGCTGGCCGCGATCGATTTCACGGATCTCGACAACTTCGCGCACGGCTTCCCCCATGACCTCTTCGAGCTCCACCGGCGCGAGGCCCCGGTGTGGTGGCACGCGCCGACCGAGCACACCCCCGACGGTGAAGGGTTCTGGTCCGTCGCGACCCACGCCGAGACCCTGCAAGTACTCCGAGACCCCGGGACGTACTCCTCGGAGCGCGGCGGGACACGTGCCTACGGGGGCACCGTCCTCCAGGACCTGGAGGTCGCGGGCGTCGTCCTCAACATGATGGATGACCCGCGCCATGCCCGAATCCGCAGACTCGTGAGCACCGGGCTGACGCCGCGCATGGTCACGCGCCTGGAAGCCGACCTTCGCCGTCGCACCGACGCGCTCCTCGCCACGGTGCCCGACGGTGTGCCGTTCGACTTCCTCGTCGACGTGGCCGCCGAGCTGCCGATGCAGGCCATCTGCATCCTGCTCGGCGTCCCCGAGGACGACCGACACCAGCTGTGGGAGGCCGTCGATCCCGGCTTCGACATCCGGACCGGCGACGCCGCCTTCGGCCCGAGTGGGGATCCCAGACCGGCCCAGGCTCAGATGCTGGAGTACGGAGCGGCGCTGATCGCCGCCAAGCGCGCCGAGCCCACCGACGACATGCTCTCGGCCGTCGTGCACGCCACGCTGCGCGACGTCGACCCGCCCCAGCTCTCCGACCCGGAGCTGTACTCGTTCTTCTCGCTGCTCTTCGCCGCGGGGTCCGAGACCACCCGCAACGCCATCGCGGGAGGCATGCTGGCGCTCCTCGAGCGACCCGAACAGCTCAAGGCTCTGCGCGGCGACCCGGGCCTGCTGGCGGGTGCGATCGAGGAGATGCTCCGCTGGGCTACTCCGTCACCCGCCAAGCGGCGCACCGCGACCCGCGAGACAACCTTGGGTGGACGCGACGTCTCGCCGGGCGACAAGGTGCTGGTCTGGGAGGGCTCGGCCAACCGAGACGAGGCCGTCTTTGAACGCCCCATGGAGTTCGACATCTGCCGCGACCCGAACCCGCACCTCTCCTTCGGGCACGGGCTCCATTACTGCCTCGGAGCGAATCTTGCCCGGCTCGAGATGCGGGTGATGTTCGAGGAGATGCTGCCCCTCTTCTCGCGCTACGAGCTCGCGCAGCCCGTGGAATGGACCCGAAGCAACCGCCATACCGGGATCCGCCACCTGATCCTGCGGGTGACTCGCGACGACGGGTGACGCGCGCCCCCGCGAGCTGACCGGTCGCTCAGCGGGGGGCGCGGGGCATGCCCAAGCCGATCATGGCGATGAGGTCGCGTTGGATCTCGTTGGTGCCGCCACCGAACGTGAAGATGAGCTGAGATCGGTAGCTGCGTTCCAATCGCCCGGCGAGCACCGCCCCGGGTGATCCTTCCGCCAGGTAGGCGGGCTGGCCCACGATCTCCATCAGGAGCCGGTACGCCTGGAGCGCGAACTCGGTGCCGAACACCTTCGTGGCCGACGCGTCGGCGGGGCCCAGTCCCTGGTCGGCCGACCACGCGGCTCGCCAGTTCTGGAGTTTGAGGAACTCGGCGCCGGCCAGTACCCGGGCGAGGGCGACCTGCACCCATTCTTGGTCGATCACCCGACGGCCGTCGGCGAGCTTCGTCTCCTGAGCCCACCGTCGCACCTCGTGCACGCTGCGCAGCGTCCCCGAGGCGGGGCAGATCGCGACCCGCTCGTGGTTGAGCTGGTTGGTGATCAGTCTCCAGCCGTCGTTCTCCGCACCGACCAGATTCGTCACCGGTACCCGGACGTCTTCGTAGAACGTGGCGCTGGTGAACTCGCCCGCCATCGTGCGAAGCGGAGTCCAGTGGAACCCCACCGAATCGGTGGGGACAAGCACAACCGACAAGCCTTTGTGCTTCGAAACGTCGGGGTTCGTCCGCACTGCCAGCCAGACGAAATCGGCGTGCTCGATCGCGCTGGTGAAGAGCTTCTGACCGTTGATCACGTACTCGTCGCCGTCGCGCACAGCACGGGTTTGCAGCGCCGCGAGGTCGGTGCCGGCTCCAGGCTCCGTGTAGCCGATCGCGAAATGCAGCTCGCCTCGCAGGATCGGGGGCAACAAGCGGCGCTTCTGGTCATCGGTGCCCATCGCCATCAGCGTGGGGCCGACGCTGTTGAGGGTCAGGAGCGGCAACGGAACCCCCGCCCAATGCGATTCCTCCACGAAGATCATCTGGTCGATCGGGCCCTGCCCCTGACCCCCGTACTCCCGTGGCCAGCCGATGCCGAGCCAGCCATCCTGGCCCATCTGGCGGATGTAGCGCGTGTACGTCGATTCCGTCGTCTCGTCGGCCTCGACCTGCTCCACGAGTTTGGCGAAATACGCCCGGAACTTGGCTTCGAGCGCCGTCTGCTCAGTGGTAAGCGCCAACCGCATGTCGAGGTTCTACCTCCCCGAGACCGGTCGCGGCGGCCCGAAGCACTCGGCCCGGTTGGAGATCAGCCGGCCACGACTGAGGCTGAGCCAACCCCGGGAGGTGCCAGGTTCCCCCTTTTCCCCCTCCACCGGCTGGAACATGGTGTTCCGCACGGTGGCAGAGCGCCGCGGGCCAAGAGCTCACCCGCGCGTCGGCCTCATCCACCGCGGCGGACGCGCAGATACCAAGGAACCGACTTCCGGAGCGCGTCACTTTCAGGCCGGCGTGTGCGGTTGTCGCGTATCGAGAACTGTGGGAGAGTCCCCGGGCTCTGGATGTCGAACAAGTCAAGGCGGAGGACGCAATGACGCTACGACGGTGGTTGGCCTTGAGCGGGGTGGGAGCGGCGCTGCTGTTCGCAGTGTCGTTCTTCACCGGGGGAGGGTCACCGAACGACGACGCAAGCGCCGCGAAAGTTGTGTCGTATTTCCGGGACCATCGGGTCGCTACCCAGGTGGAAGCCCTCCTGGCGGTGATTGGCGCAGTGCTGCTGGTCTTGTTCGCGATTCGGTTGCGCGAGTTCCTCCGAGGCGATGGGTCGGATGGTGGCTTGCTACCGACCGCGGCATTTGGCGGGGCAGTGATTTTGGCGACCGGGGTGATGCTGGACTCGTCTGTCACGTACGCGTTGGTCCGATCTTCTCGCTTGGGGTTTGCGGGGTCCGCGCAGACTCTGAACGTCGTGTCC
>Ga0182024_10001575_pt1 | contig 58409 bp, 55 predicted proteins | sample P32metaG_FD_120480 | JGI IMG/M metagenome (GOLD analysis project Ga0182024, IMG submission 120480) | Permafrost microbial communities from Stordalen Mire, Sweden - P3-2 metaG (Illumina Assembly) | ecosystem: Environmental > Terrestrial > Soil > Wetlands > Permafrost | place: Sweden: Stordalen...
GCGGCCAACTCCTTCTCGATGGGTGAAGGCGCGGGCAACTGCGTGGTTTGCGAAAGTGTGGGCCCGGCCAGAGCGGCCGCCGCAAGAATGAACATTACCATTCGGTTATGCATGAGACTTTCTCCTTAATCCTGTGCGCCGCGGCTGTGGGCCGCGAGTCTTGCATTCATCTGGTTGAGGGCATGGCTGGTGATGCGCAATGCCATGAGCACCTGCCGGCGCGCCGCCTCTTCCTTGCGCCGCTCTTCGACGATTCGCCACTCAACGCCGCCTGCCAGCACCGCAATGAGCGCGATGGAAGCGGCCAGCCGCTGCCATGTGAGGAACGGCCATTGCGGCTGCGGCCGACGCCGCTTCTCCATCAGCCGGCGCTTCAGACTTGGCGGTGCGGGCCGGCGGGCAAAGGCCTGTTGAAGTTCGCGTTCAAATTCGTTGCCTTCTTCGGGTCCCATGGGTTCAAACTCCCTCAACGTACTTCCTCTCCCGCACATACTCCCCCAAATGCGTCTCAGCCTTTGACCTCAGCAGCTTGAGCCCGCGCTGCAAGTGGCTCTTCACTGTGGCCAGCGGCGCGTCCAGCGTGGTAGCGATTTCTTCCGGCGTCAGGTCCTCCTGGTAGCGAAGCACAAGCGCCGCGCGCTGTGCCTCAGGAAGAGTGGCCAGCAGTTGCTCAAGCCTGGTGCTAAGCGGCGATGAGCGTTCCTCCGCAGCGACGCCATGAACATCCTCCATCTCGACCCACAGATCGATGCCGCGCACTTTGCGCCGGCGCAGCGCGTCTGCCGAGCGGCTCATCGTAACCCGCCGCAGCCAGAAGCAGGCATGTGCGGCGCTGTCGATCCTGCCCAGATTGCGATCCAGTTCCAGAAAGACATCCTGTGCAATCTCCTCTGCCAACCCGCGGTCGCCGGTCATCCGCAGCGCCAGCGAAAAGACCATCGACTGGTGGGTGTCCACGAGTTGTTCGAAGTCCGGCTGCCAGTCGTGGGCCATTTTTTCGCTTCTACCCTCTAATCCGCAGAAGTGCGTACGCGGGGATGCAGAGAGTACGCGATTGAGGGAAAAAAGTTCAGGAGGGGGCCGAAAGGCGCTAGTCGAGGATCGAAGGCTCTGCTGAGTCAGGCATTCGCCAGCCAGGAGATGTGCAGCTCGATCTTGGATTCCAACTCCTGCAACTCGGGACAGCGCTGGCGAATTCCAACGTAGTTGCGAAGGGCTGCGGACATCAGTTGCTTGCGGCCCTGATCGGGATACCTGGACGCGTCCTGGCCGTGTTTCTGAATGAAGGGATCGAAATAGTTTTCCTTGATGGAGCGGTCCGCTCGCATCGCTCCCCATTGCCAATCGGGCTCCCACTTATCCTGATGGCCTGCAAGCAGCCAAGCTTCGACCTCAGGGATGGCGGCACAGCAAATCAGCCGGATGGGCTTGCCGGCCGCGATTGCTTGTTGCCTGAACTTTGCCTCCATGCTGGCAAACTCACCGATTCGATCGGTACCGTCAGAATCTGGAAGGAATAGGACGAGATGCTTATGGCTATAGAGGTCTAGGATCGTGTCTGGGAATAGGCTCTTCGCGTGATCGTAGCCGTTTGTTCTCGGATTCGCCAGCACCTCGATATTGGCCTGGGTCTTGCCGCACTCCACGAAGATCCTCTCGCAAAGCGGCTTGAGGATCGCGCCGTTGTAGGTCGGGTCCTCTGGAACTATCAGTACGTTAAGACTCATTGAGGACGGACTCGAGCCAACCTTCCTCGAAAAGCTGATCGAGATTGTAGTTCTTTTGGATCAGTTCTTCGAGTCTTGGAACTTCAGACAGAGGGCGCATCTTTGTGGCTCCCGATTCGGCGTCGCGCGTGCAGATGAAGGCCGTTTTGCGGTCTTCCTCGGTGAGCCAATTCAGCAATGTTGGCGAGTGTGTGGTTGCAAAGACCTGCGTCCCCGTTCGCTTTGATTGGGAGCGCATGAGTTCGAGCAAGAGGCGCAGGCGGCTGGGGTGCAGCCCCTTCTCGATTTCCTCGATGACAAGCACCTTGGGCATGGAGGGCTGGAAGAAGGCCGATGCTAGGGCAATGAAGCGGAGGGTTCCTTCGGAGATCGCAGCAGCGCGGAATTCGGTGTTTCCCTCTTTGATGGCGACCATGAAATCGTTGTCCGCGCCTGAAAGCGCGTATAGGTCGGACACCTCGTCTGGACGAAGCTCCTTTAGCCATTCCAGCAGCGCTGGCTTGCTCCCGTTGGATTCAATCTCATGGATTAGAGCGGCGAAGCCTTCGCCGCTCTCGCCAAGTCTGGTCACTCTGGACGAGTACTTTCTCAATGCTTCAGACAAGGGATCGAGAAACTGCATATCCTGTAGCGCATCGAGAACGTGTGCGACAAAAATCGAGTATGGGTCCAAATTGAACGTCTCTGGTTCTAAGTTGTTGAGAGATTCGGCATCTTGTGGTGTCAAGCTAGGGTGGCGCTGCTTCAGAGCATTGGCGTACGCCCTGGCTGTATTAAAGCAAGACGCGTAAAGTCCAGTGGGGAACTGGTTCTCTGCTATATCTAAGACAGCACGCACTTTCTCATCCTCATGCCAGACTCTTTTGTCAGCGTCTACGATATGCTGCCAGAACTTATTTGTTCCTGGCCAAAACTGAAGTTCATACTGCAAATCGGTTCTTCTGACCTCATAAAGGCGCGTCTCCGGGATGCTCACCACAAACTCAACACTTCTTGCGGTCGAGCCATCCAGTTGCCGAAATGCCACGAACTGCGATCCGCCTCGGATTCCATTCCACCGGGAATTGGTACTCGTAGCAGGCTTTCCGTCCAAAATCTCGTCAACGCTGAGCCCGTTGCCGGCACCTTGAAGGAATCGCAGCGCGTCAAGGAAGTTGGATTTGCCGCTGGCGTTGGCACCTACTAGAAGATTGAAGTGGCCGAGCTTGAGATCGACGCTCTCCAGGCTTTTGAAGTTGCGGATCTTGAGTTCTGAGATCATAGCCACGGCCTCGCGGTGCTGTGGATCTTACCGGCAAGGCTTCAATTCCCGCCGGAATCCTCTTGAGTCAGTGTAGCCTCTTGCGGGACCCGCGGAAAGAATCAAGATTAACTTCCTAAATTCCTAGCACTCAAAACAAATCCGGAATGCTGTGAAACGCGATGCGCGTGGGCGCGGATTTGTAGGCGGTGAGCATGGTCGCCGGCGCGAGGGTGCTCATTCCATACTTGTTGTTGAACTGGTCCATGATGGCCAGCAGGCGCGCACGACTCTGGTCGTCTTCGGTCCCATCGAACAGGTTGAGCGAGTGCAGGCGGTCTGGAACCAGGCCGTCGAGATGGACACCGATGAAGTAAGGCTGCTCGAAATCCTTTCCCGTGGGGCGGCTTGCCCAGAGACGCGAGAGCGCGGCAATGAGCGTGGGATTGTCCTGGCACTCGCTCAGCTTGATTTCGCTCTTCCAACCTTTTTTGGGCACGCCGTAATTGCTCACCGGGCCTCGTTCGCGGTGCGGACCCGCGAACCCAATTGCGAGCCCAATGCTGCTGGCCCAGAGGCCGCCCGCGCGCAATCGCATGGCAGCCTTGTGCAGCAGCTTGTGCGCCACTGCCCAGGCCTTCTCCGGAGTGCGCATCTCGGGCGCAAGCACGTGCTGATGGCTCAGGGACTTCAGATGCTCGGTGTCGGCCATATCAAAGTCTTCGCCGCGAAGCCAGTGCCACAGCCGCTCACCCCAAACCGAGCCCCACAGCTCACCGGCCTTTTCGCAGTCCAGTGCCAGCAGTTGTTCCATGGTGTGGATGCCCTTGTCATTGAGCCGCTTCTCGGTGCGTGCGCCGATGCCGGGCAAGTCGCGCAGGGTGAGGTGGCGCAGCGCTTCGGGAAGGATGTCGAGAGTGAGCGCCACCAGGCCGTCGGGCTTCTCCATGTCGCTGGCCACCTTGGCCAGGTAGCGATTGGTGGCTATCCCGACTGAACTGCGTAGCATCGGTCCGACCTTCTCGCGTATCGCCGCCTTTACGCGCTGCCCCAGTTCCATGGCGGCCAGTAGCGGCCGTTCGCGGCCCATCAGGCGACAGGCCATCTCGTCGATGGATAGTACGGCGGTAACCGGCAGACAGCTCTCCACCGCTTCAACGATGCGGTGATGGTAGTCGACATAGAGCTCGTGGCGCGCCTCAACCAGCGCCAGGCCGGGGCACATGCGCTTGGCCTCGGCCACGATGGTTCCCGTCTTTACGCCATGGGCCTTGGCCTCATAACTTGCGGCAATACAAACAGTTGTGTCGGCCATCATGGGTACCACACCCACCGGGCGACCACGCAGGTCGGGGCGAACCTCCTGCTCCACCGAGGCAAAGTAGGAGTTCAGGTCGACGAACAGCCAATTCAGGCCGGAATCCCGGGGCTGGCTGGGTGCGGGAGTCGGCGCATGCTGCTTCAGGCCAGTCCCATCTCCCCAGTCCGTGGGATGGAGTTCCTGGGGATCCTGGCTGATCATGGGGATCAACGCCGGTTTGGGGCCGGATGCCATATCGACACAATGTTCGCTGTTTATTCTCTTTATTGCAAGAGAATAAGTTGTCGGTGACGGAGGAAAACCTTCGATGATACACTTAGTTCGCCGGGATTCCGATGTCCTCGTGCCGGTGTACCATAATCATCACTTGCTCGGCTACTCGGGCTCATCGGCGAAGCACCTTGTTGTTCGTGTGGGTTTCCTGGATATGCATAACCTGATTCACTGGTTTGCGACGAACGAAAGCATTCTTGCCGTTGTGGTAACGGCGGGCGTGGCGGTACTTCTAGTCTGCTGCCTGGGATGCTCGAACTGCCCGTCGCGCGACAAGGATGACATCTTCAGCCGCCATGAGATGTAGGGCCTTTTAGCTAACACGCTTTCGTCCCCTGATGGAAGCGCACCCGCCATTCCCCGGACTCCTCTGTCCAGATTGAACTTCGCATCGTGACGGCCCCCTCGCCTGATTGCGGATCTATGCGCACTGATCGATAAGTCACAAGCACAACACCATTCGCAATCCAATGACATTTGAAATCTTCCATCGAGGGCCGGTGGTAGTCCTCGGTCGCGAGCAGCTCGAGGATCTGCTGTCGCGACCTCACTTTTCCCGAAGAGCCGAACTCGTGAAAGTCGTCAGCCAGAAAGGCTGATACCCGCGCGCGATCGCGCCGCACAGGCGGATCGAGCAGGGCTTCTTCGCACGAGCGCAGGTGCGCGCAGAGTGCGTCGGGTGTGGGGGCGGGGGCATTCAGGTTCATCGCACAGGCGGCTTCAGGTACTCCTCAAAGTGGGCCAGGATGCGGTTGTACAGGTGGGTGCGCACATCCGGGCCGGCGATGGAGTGAGTCTTGCGCGGATAAATCTGCAGGTCGTAGGGAAGTTCGGCTTCGATCAACTGCTGCACGTATTGGACGGTGTTCTCGATATGCACGTTGTCGTCGCCGGTGCCGTGAACCAGGAGCAACCGGCCTTTGAAATTGGCGGCCGAATTGACGACGGAGAAGTCGTGATAGCCAGCTTGAAAATCCGCGGGCTGGCTCATGTAGCGCTCGGTGTAAATCGAGTCGTAGTTGCGCCAGTCGGTCACCGGCGCCACTGCAACCCCGGCGCGGAATCGGTCGGAGTGCGACATTGCGTAAAGTGTAAAAGTCGCTCCCCAGCTCCATCCCCACCAGCCCAGGCGCTTCTTGTCCAGTTGCGGATACTGGGCCAGGGCGGCATCCATCACGGTCAGCTGGTCTTCAAGCTGGACAGGGCCAAAGTTGTGATAGGCTGCCTGAGCGAACTCGCGCCCTCGCATACCGGTGCCACGATTGTCAGTGTGCAGCACCGCAAAGCCGTGCTGGGCGAGCAACTCATCGAAGAGCAGGCCGTCGCCCCAGCGGTTGGCCACGGTTTGCACACCAGGGCCGCCGTAGGGATTCACTATCAGTGGGACGCTAGCTTCGCTTGTGACTCCTTCTGGAAGCAGCAGCGTGGCATAAAGCGTTGTGCCGTCGTGGGCCTTGACCTCGAGCTGCTGCGGCGCGCGCAAGTGATACGCATCGAGCGCACGCGTTGTCCAAAAGACGCTGCACTTGTCCACTGCCTGGCAGAGACGCACGGTGGGTGGATCCATGCGCGTGGATTGCCTGTCGACAAAACCACCGCCCATGGGCGCAAACTCGCCGCCATGACTCCCCGCGCCGGTCGTCAGCTGCTTGCGCTCTCCGGCAAAACTCACCTGCCATAGCTGCTGCTCCAGCGGGTTGCCTTCATTCGATCCGTAGTGGATCAGCTTGCCCGCGTGATCGACACCGAGCACGTCGCTCACGTCGAATTCCCCTTTGGTCAGTTGGCGGTCCAGCGTGGCCGTGGCCGCCGCGGGGTTGGCCTCGTCGTACTTATAGAGATAAAGATGGTTGTGGCCGTCGGTCCAATTGGTCAGCACGATGGTGCCGTAGCCCACCGAGACATCGTAGTTGTCGTCGATGAATTTATCGTCGGTTAGTTGCAGCACGGGATGCGACTGGCCGCTGGCTGCATCGGCAAAGTAGAGATCGCGGTGCTTATGGTCGCGCGTAACGGTCTCCACCCAAAGCGTCTTGTGATCAACCCAGCCGAAGCGCGGAATGTAATCCTGGCCGGGATGAATGGTCAGCTTGACCCACACAGTCTTGCCTCCTGCGGCGCTGACCACGCCCACGCGGACATCCGGATTGGGATCGCCAGGCTGCGGAAAGCGTTGCGGGTCGACTTTGGCGTGGGTCGGAATCCAATCGGTGATGGGATATTGCGGCACCTCAGCCTCGTTCATCTGAAGATAGGCAAGGTTTTTGGAATCCGGCGACCAGAAATAGTTGCTGCGCGTGTCCAACTCTTCTTCGTAGACCCAATCGACCTCGCCGTTGAGGGTGGCCGGAGGCGTCGCTGGAGCCACTGGAAAGGCGGACGAGCCGCCTTCCTTGAAATGCAGGACGGAAAGGCCGTGGTCGCGCACAAAGGAGACGGATTCGCCATTGGGAGAAAACTTGGGATCGTCGCCGGAAGCGGCGCCCGTAAAGCCCACCTGCACACCTGTGCCGGTTTTCAAATCGTAAAGCCAGAGCCGGCCGTTGGAGTCGAACAGCAGGTGCGCCGAGTCGGGCGCCCATATATAACTTGCCATTTTGTAGCGTTCGCGGTGGTCCTTGTCGGTCTCAGAGCCGGCAGCGCCGGAGAGCGAAGTCAGCTTGGCGCGGCTCACCATCACGTGCGGCTTGCCGGTGCCGGGGTCGAGATCAACCAGTTCGCCTCCGTCCAAGTAAGTGAGGTGCTTCCCATCCGGCGACCACATGAGCCCCTCAGGCGGATGCCCAATCAGCGGCCCATGCGCGAAGATGGCTTCCACCGTCAGGGGCTTGGCCGCGGACTTGTCTTCAACGGTCTGCGCTGCATGGGACAGGGGTGCGAGGGGACAAGCAAGAACCGCCGAAAGCAGAAAGGCGCCTGAACGCGTCAAAGATAATTCCTCCACAAGCGGAGCGCAGCGTTTGAGAAACAATTCAGAGGCGCTGAGCTTCCAGGCAGAAGTGTAAATCATGCACTGATGCGAAATTGCCGGTTGAACAAAGACATCTCCGGCGGTAAGATTCTGTTCTGCCGCAAGGAGGCAGCCGAATGGGCCAGCCGCTCGATAACCAGACCGCAACATTCTATGGCCAGTTCGTCCAGGCCGCTTACGCCATGTTCAAAACCCCCAACAACACTGACCCGCTCAGGCCCGAACCTTCCGGCATTCCCGCCACGTACGAACTCGGCGCATGGATTCACATGTCCGACTTCATCCTCTTCAGCGTGGAACCGAAATTCTACGGAATCGTCGCCCACAAGGTGGACGACCCGGATTCGCGCATCATCGCCATCCGCGGAACCGAATGCCTGGCCGAGTGGTTCGACGATGCGGTCTGCGAGCTGGTTCCCTTCGCCCAGGTGCCTGCGGCGGGGCTGGTGGCCAAAGGCTTCGACCAGATCTACAGCTCCATGAAGGTGGTCAAGTACACTCCACCCGCCAAGCGCAATGCAATTACGACCGCCGCGCCTGAAACATACGCTGGCTCGTTCGCCGAGCAACTCGAGCAGTTGGCGATCAGCCGCGAAGCCGAGCGTGGAGTAGCGCCCAGGTTGGCCGAAGGTCGCGGGCGTGTGCAGCGCCCCACCATTGTCACCGGACACAGCCTGGGCTCCGCCCTGGCTACGCTGTTCGTCATGGAGAACGATTCCAAGGGCAAATTCGACATCTCCACGCTCTGCACTTTCGCCTCGCCCAAGGTCGGCAACCTGGAGTTCGTGGACCGGTTCAACCAGCTTCCCATCACTTCCTGGAGGCTGGTCAACACCAAGGACGTGGTTCCAGACCTCCCGCTGCATCTGCCGTTCCTTTTCCCTTACGACCATGTAGACACCGAATACTCGTTCAACTCTTCCGGTTCGGCCAAAAACAACCCCGTGTGCTGGCACTCCATGGACACCTATCTCCACTGGCTCGACCCGGCGCATCAAGTCCTGCCGGAGTGTGCACCCTAGCCCTGGTGCAGTATGCCTCGGGTCTCGTCCGGCGCGCCGGATCAGGCCATGGAAACGCAAAAATCATCGCGCACATCAGACCCGCTTCGAACCTGACCCCGCGCTAAGTTGCACATCCCACGGCCAAGCTAGTATTGTGCCCCCTATGCACTGGACAACTCCAGAGGAACGCACGAAGATGGGGCAGGCGCGCCGCAAGCAGGTGGGCCGCCAGCAACACGACGCACTCAACATAAAAGCTCGGACAGCCTCTCCCCTCGCGCTTCTTGAGCGGTCAACGCGCGGCCGCGTGCCGGCGCTGATCAAGCTCAAATACGAGTTGATGGCAGAGTCGCCCTTCGGCTACTTTCGCGGTGCGGTTCCGGTGATGGCCGCGGACCTGGCCGTGCTTCCGAATACCGGCATTGTGAGCCAGCTTTGCGGCGACGCGCACGTGCGCAACGTGGGCGCTTATGCGGCGCCAGATGGCCGGCTGGTCTTCGACATCAACGACTTCGACGAGACCATCCGCGGACCCTTCGAGTGGGATCTGAAGCGCATGGCCGCTTCCATCTCGCTGGCCGGCCGCGGGTCGCGCCACAAGGATTCTTCCATTCGCAATGCTGTTGAAGAATGCATCGCAACCTACACAGCGCAAGTGCGGGCTTTTGCCAAGATGCCGTACCTGGAAGTAGGGCGCTTTCAAGTACACAGGCTGGCCCAGGTCGAACCGGTGCACGAGGCTCTGCTGAAGGCCGAGCGGGCCACGCCTCAGCACACGCTTGAACAGTTGACCGAGCCAGCACCCGGCAAGGCAGAAACCAAAACCGGAGCCAGGCCAGCAGCGTCGCGCCGCTTCAAGGAAATCAAGCCCATGCTGACCCGCGTCACCGCCGCACAGGCTGAAGCGGTGCTGGCTTCGCTGAGGCCTTACCGCGAGATGCTCGAACCGCAGCGGCAGCATCTGTTGTCGTTCTATCGGCCCGTGGATGTGGCCTTCAAAGTGGTCGGTACGGGCTCCGTGGGGCTGCGCGACTACTGCGTGTACTTCGAGGGCAACGGCCCCAACGACGCGCTGTTTCTGCAAATCAAGGAAGAGCCGGACTCAGCCTACACAGCCTATCTGCCCGACGCTCATCCTGACCAGCACAACGGCAAGCGTACCGCCGACGGGCAGCGCGCCATGCAGTTGCAGTCCGACCCGTTCCTCGGATGGACGCATATGGGCGGACGCCAATACCTGGTGCGCCAACTCAACGATCACAAGGGTTCCATCGAACTGCAAGACCTGGCCGGCGGCGGCCTCTCGGCATTCGCTGAGGTCTGCGGCGAGTTGCTGGCCCGCGGCCACGGCCGCTCCGGGGACCCGGCTGTGATCGCAGGCTACCTGGGTACCGGTGAAGGCTTTGCCGAGGCGCTGAGCAGGTTCGGCCTGCTTTATGCCGACCAGACCGAGAAAGACTGGAACGACCTGCGCCGCTCGGGAAAAGTCGGAAAGCTGCCGCCCTCGACAACCGCCGCCGCCGCCGCCAAGAAGCCCGCCGGCGAAACCAAGGCAGTTTCAAACAAGCCAGTTCCAAAGAAGAAAAAGAAGAAGTAGGAGGGTCGCATGGATCGCCGCACATTTGCTCAATCGCTCGCAACCGCCGCACTCACAGCTGCCGCGCCCTCGCTGGCGGCAACGCCCGCGGGCATGTCAGGACGCGCCGCTACGGCCCCTGAATCCACGTCGCTCAAGTTTGGCCTCTCGGTCATGCTGTGGACCGTCTTTAATGACATGCCCTTCGAAGATCGCCTGGCCAAAGTAGCTGAATCGGGGTACAGCAACGTCCAGCTGGTCGGTGAGTACAGCAAATGGACCCAGGCCGATTTTGACCGCGCGGTCGCGGCAGCCAAGCGCCTGGGAATTCAGTTTGACGCAACGGCTGGTCTCCACAACGGAGTGGCGAATCCAGCCGTGCGCGATGCCTTCCTGGCCGAGCTCAAGCAGGGGCTCGGGCCGATGGAAACTCTCAGTTGCCCAGCGATGATTGTGCTCTCAGGCAATGTGGTTCCAGGTCTTTCGCACCAGGCGCAGCACGATAGCTGCATCGAGACCCTGAAGCAGGCCGCGAAAGTTTTGGAGGGCCGCCAGATCGCTGGCCAGCCGGTGCGCCTGCTGCTGGAGTGCATTCATTTGGAAGAGAATCCCAAATACTTTCTCACCTCGGCGGCCGAGGGCATCGAAGTCGTCCGCGCCGTGAACCATCCCCAGGTCCAGTTCCTCTACGACATCTATCACGAGCAGATGAGCTACGGAGACCTGATCTCGAAGCTCGACAAGCATATCGACGTGATCGGGCTCATCCATATAGCCGACGTGCCTGGCCGCCACCAGCCCGGTACCGGCGAGGTCAACTACGGGAACGTCTACAAGAAGCTTGCCCAGCTGAACTACGGGCACAACGTCGCCATGGAGTTTATTCCCGTCGGCGACCAGGTGGCCATGCTGCAAGCCGCGAAGGCTATGGTGCTGAGCTCGGTTTGATTGCGCAAATGGAGGACTTTTCACCCGATGGTGTGCTTCGCGCAAAGGAGATCGGCAATGAAGAAGTTCCTCACGCATGGCGCAGTGGGTTTGGCGGTGCTTTTGGCAACCGTAATGGTCACGCGTTCGCAGCAGGCCGTGCAGATGCAGCGTTTCCCGCAGTTCGAGAACGACGATGTGAAAGTCTGGAAGTCCGTGGTAACTCCAAAGGCGCCGCTGACCATGCATCGCCATGACCATCCGCGCGTGATCATCGCTCTGCACGGCGGCACCATGAACATTGTGATCCAGGGTGGACCTACCGAGGAACACGTTTGGGAGACGGGAAAGGCTTATTGGCTGCCAGCAAATCCTCCCAACACGATGCACGCCGATGTCAATGTCGGCAAAGAACCGATCGAAGTGATGGTTGTGGAACTCGAAAAAGAGAAGTAGCCCCACGTTCCGCAAGCCTAGCTCCGCAAGGTTCCTTCCGGCCGAGGACCTCCGCTCGCGACACCTGCCCGCGTGACCGCGCTCTACAATCAATCGGTATGCCCACCGCCGTCCGTTCGCACGCCAAGATCAACCTCGGGCTCCATATAGGGGCGCTGCGGCCGGATGGGTTCCACGGACTGGCTACCGTCTATCAGACGCTGGAAATCTATGACGCGGTTACGGTTGCCGCGCGACGGGCAACGGCAACCGCACTGAGGCTGACTTCAAACGACAGGCGTGTCCCTACTGACGACCGCAATACAGCCTGGAAAATGGTTGCGCTGGCGCTGGAAGCGCTGGAGTTGACCGCCGAAGTAGAGGTCCATATTGAGAAGCGGTTGCCGGTGCAGGGCGGTCTGGGTGCCGGCTCGGCCAATGCGGTAGCCGCGTTGGTGGGACTGGAAGCCGAACTTGAATTGGCACGGAACCTGCGTGCCACAGGTCTCCCCGCCGCGGCGGGTGAGACCTGGAGAAGCAAACGTCTCGAAATCGCCGCCCAGGTAGGCTCCGACGTCCCTCTCTTCCTGATTGGCGGAACGGTCCTGGGCGTCGACCGCGGCCAGGAAGTCTACCCGCTGCCGGACATTGAGCCGGTCTGGTGCGTGATCGCCACGCCGGAGATCGGCGTCTCCACTCAGCAGGCCTTCGCCGATTGGGACGCACTCTGCGCCGCCGGTGGTTTGACCCAGGAGGCCAGTGCAGATAAACTAAATGAGTTGAGCCGCGCTTATGCCAGCGCCTTTGCGGAAGCGATTCCGCGGGATGGGCAGGGAGTCGGCTCCTCCGGTGTTCTTCCATATGGGGAGAACCTGGCCGGACCACATGAGTCCGCGCTTGTCCGCACCGGGATCAGTAGCTGGATCCAGAACGACTTTGAACGGGTCGTGTTTCCCCAGCATCCTTCCCTTGCAGAAATCAAGCGCATACTTGCGGGCCCGGGCACGCCGGAGGGAGCCTGCCATTCCTCGGCGTTGGTGGCCTCGCTGTCGGGGTCCGGTTCGGCTCTCTTCGGGTTGTACCAGACCCGCGGAGATGCAGAAGCAGCGCAAGTGAGGTTGAAGACCCAAATGGCAGAAGTGCGAAGTACTTTAACCCGCACGCTGCCGCGCTCAGCCTACTGGCGCGAAATGCTGTTGAAAGAAGAAGATTGACAGTCAGCCGTTCTGCGAGAGAGACTCGCCTCGGCTGAGAGGAGTTGGGCGATCGTTCAATGGTAGGACAATGCCCTTTGGAGGCATTTATCCAGGTTCGAATCCTGGTCGCCCAGCCAGGATCAACGAGTGGACAGTGAACAGTGGTCAGTAAAATCGTCGGTCCGAGCCGGCAACTGAAAACTGACCACTGTACTTCAACCCCGAAACACAGCCAAAGCCAACCAGCTTGGAGGGAAATCGGAGATGGACGCGGGAACAGTGACGCTGACGGCGGAAGACAGACAATCGAACATTGGACCGATCGCGCAAGCCGACGGCTCAGCTAGAGATCCTGTACAGGGGTCGACGGATGCTGGGTCCAAGCCCAAGGACGCCAAACCGGCGCCGGAGCGCAAACGGACCCGCAACCTGAGCGAGGACAAGCGCTTCAAGCTCTTCAGCGGGACGGCCAACAGGCCTCTTGCTGAGGAGATTGGCCGCCACATCGGCGTTCCGGTCGGCGAAGCCAAGATTCAGCGCTTTGCCGACGGCGAGGTTTACTTCCAGCTACTTGAAAACGTTCGCGGCGTGGATGTGTTTGTGGTCCAGCCCACCTGCTACCCGGTCGACCAGCACCTGGTGGAGTTGTTAGTGATGATTGACGCTCTCAAGCGCGCCTCGGCCGCCCGCATCACCGTCGTCGTGCCGTATTACGGCTACGCGCGCCAGGATCGGAAAGACCGCCCCCGCGTGGCCATAAGCGCCAAGCTCATTGCCGACCTGTTGACCACTGCAGGAGCCAACCGGGCGTTGTTCGTTGACCTTCACGCGGCGCAGATTCAGGGCTTCTTCAACATTCCCGTCGACCACCTTTTCGCCAGCCCGGTGCTGGTGAGCCACTTCCGCGAGCTGAAGCTGCCTAACCTTACCGTGGTTTCGCCCGACGCGGGCGGCGTGGAGCGGGCTCGATTCTTCGCGCAAAAGATGGGGGCCCCGCTGGCCATCGTGGACAAGCGCCGGACAGACATCAACGTGGCCGAGGTGATGCACGTAGTCGGCGACGTGGAAGGGCAAACCTGCCTCATCATCGACGACATCATCGATACCGCCGGCACCCTGGTGAAGACCGTTGACGCCCTATACGCAGCAGGTGCGGCAACCGTCTATGCCTGCGCCAGCCACGCCGTGCTTTCTGGCCCGGCAATTGATCGCATCGCCAACTCGCGCCTCGAGCAAGTCGTGTTTACCGACACCATTCCCTTGCGCGAAGCAGCACAGAAAGTAGCAAAGATCAAAGTGCTCTCCATTGCCGGCCTTCTCGGCGCAGCCATCGAGAGCATTCACATGGAAACCAGCGTAAGTTCGCTGTTTAACTAAGACAGGGGTCAGTGATCAGGTTTCAGGGATCAGGACCCCGCAACAACAAACGGCAGCCGGAATCAGGCCAATTGGAGATCGGATCAGAAGTTTTTAACTGACCCCTGACCCCTGAACCCTGAACCCTGGCTTTTAACAAAGGGAGCGGACCCCAAGCGGCCGTGCCCGATACAGGAAAAGAGAGACCGAATGCCAGAAGTAGTCGTAGCCAAGCCCCGTGAGGGCAAGTTCAACAAGAATGCCGCTCGCCGTGTGCGCGTCGCGGGCAAGATCCCTGCTGTCCTTTATGGTTCCGGCCACAACGCTGTGGCCATTGAGGTGGACCCCAAGCAGATTTCCCGAATTTTGTTTTCAGAGACCGGCCACAACACAATCTTTGACGTTGAGGTTTCCGGACAGCCCGCGGCCAAGGCCATGATCGTCGATTGGCAGCGCGAACCGATCAAGGACCAGCTGATCCATATCGATCTGAAGCGAATTGCGCTGGACAAGGCGCTGCGCGTGAAGGTGCGGGTGAAGCTGCTGGGCGTGCCGGTGGGCGTCAAGGCCGCCGGCGGAATCCTGGATCAGGTGTTGCGCCAGGTCGAGATCGAGTGCCTGCCCGCCGACATCCCCAGCCATATCGACTTGGATGTGAGCGACCTGGAGCTTCACGCTTCGTTGCGCATAAGCGATCTGCCCCACTCTGACAAGATCAAGTATTTGAACGTCGAAGATGCGACGGTGGCTCACGTCGTTTCCATCCGCGAAGAAGCGCCTACTGCTGCCGAGGTCGAAGTTGCCGCCGCCGCCGCCGCCGCTGCCGCCGCAACCACAGCCGAGCCCGAGGTGGCCAAGAAGGGCAAGCCGGAAGATGCGGCTAAGAAGGCGGAGCCTGGTGCAAAGAAGCCCGAGGCGAAGAAGTAAGCCTTGGCAGAAGCAAGTGATTCCGACCACCCCAGCGAGCAAAGACCGCTCGTTGGGGACCCCGATTCCGAGGGTCGCCGCAGCCCGTTCTTAGTGGTAGGGCTGGGCAATCCCGGCTTGGAATATCTGTGGACTCCGCATAACGCGGGGTTCATGGCCATCGACCGCATCGCCCAGCAAGAGGGGGTTGTGGTTCAAAACCGGCGCTGCCGGGCCGCTACAGCAACCTGCCGAATTGCAGGGCGCGAAGTGGTCCTGGCCAAGCCGGAGACCTTTATGAACCTGGGCGGGCTGGCAGTGGCCGCTTTGGTTCGGGAGTTTGAAGTGGACCCGGCGAAGGATCTGCTCGTGATCTACGACGAGCTCGATCTCAACCTGGGGACCTTCAAGATCAGGGAGCGCGGTTCGCCCGCTGGGCACAACGGAGCCCGCAGCGTGACCGGCGCCCTGGGAAGTGAGGAGTGGTTGCGCCTGCGCATCGGCGTGGGGCTCAATCTTCCACCTGAAGCCATTGCTGCGGGTGGGGGCAAGCGGCCGGGCAGGGACTATCTGCTCTCGCCGATGCGCAAGGCGGATCTAACGGTTTTGGATGAGGTGCTGGACCGGGTGGCAACGGCCACCAGGCGCATCCTCTCAGAAGGACCGGCAGCCGCGATGAACGATTTCAACAGGAAAGACAAGGACTAGGGACTAAGGGACTCGGGAATAAGGACGGTGATCGGGGAACCGAGATCTGTTAGCTGGAGCCTAAGCTTCAGCGGAAAAGGAATGCTGATGTCGCGTGTGTATGAGGTTATGTTCATTGTTCGGCCCGATGCGGCCGAAGAGGATGTCGACAAGCTGATCGCTGGCTTTTCCACCACCGTTACCGGCGGCGGAGGAGTGGTGAAGAATGTCGAGAAGATGGGCCGCCGCAAGCTTGCTTACATGGTGCGCAAGTTCAACGACGGTAACTACGTTCTGCTGACCATTGAGGCCACGGGGCCTGTGGTATTGGAGCTGGAGCGCCGCCTGCGGGTTACTGAGCCGGTGATCAAGTTCATCACCGTGCGCATCGACGAGGAAGAGAAGCGTCTGGCCAAGGTGAAGGCTCTGCGCGGAGTTCGCCGCAAGGTGGAACATTCGGCTCCCACGCCTGCGCCGGCTCCAGCAGCAGTTGCCGCGCCGGTGGAAGCAGCGGAGCCAGCCACTGCCGCCGTCTAGTTTTTAGCCGCATGATTCTGCATGATTCTGTACGAACATGGGCGCCTCAGGGCCTGCCCTGAGCCTGTCGAAGGGTCTCGATTTTGAGACTTGGGGAAGCACGAACCTCAATGCAAAGAATTACGCGCTGAGAGGTTCGGTTCGCGCTTCAAGATTCCGATTTCGATTTTGAGACCTGGGATTGAACGCAGTCATTTAATTGTTCCCCAGTGCGCAACATGGGCGCAGCGGGGACCGAAGAGGGTAAAGAGGAAACACTATGTCAGAAGAAAATCCTGGAAGAGCGTCCGACTCGGGCGTATCCATTCAAGCATCTGAATCTAGCCCTGCTCCTCGCTCCGGCGGCGGACGCCCGCAAGGCGGACCCGGCGGCAGGCCAGCAAGTGGTCCTGGCGGCCGCGGAAAGTTCTTCCGCCGCAAAAAGGTCTGTAAGTTCTGCACGGAAAAGATCGACGCGATCCCTTACCGTGACGTCCGCCTGCTGCAAGGGTTTGTGGCCGAGCGCGGCAAGATCGTGCCACGTAGGCTTACCGGCGTTTGCACCACGCACCAGCGCCGCCTGACCCGGGCCATCAAGCAGGCTCGCAATATTGCGCTGCTGCCATTTGCCACAAGGCACTAGAGCGAGTCGGACCCAGTGACCGGTGGAGAAGAGCTCGTGCTTCGGTGACGGTGCGGGCTTGACGGACCGCGGAAAACTCAACAGGCGGGAATTAGTGCAGGTTCTGTAACAGGGCATGACTTTAGTCGTGCCGCAAGTGCTCAATAATCGGTGGGGCTTTAGCCCCTGAGGGAACGTCGGCGATTAAATCCACGCTTGCGCTCTCGTTCGAAAGACAAGCGCGCCCAAGGCGCATTGGAGAGTTTCCCATGGAAGTAATTCTGAAGGAAGACGTCGTCAACCTGGGCCAGCGCGGAGACGTGGTGAAAGTGGCCGATGGCTATGGCCGCAATTTTCTGCTGCCCCGCAAGCTGGCGCTGCAGGCCACCCCGGCCAACAAGGCCGTCATTGAAACCATGAAAAACGCCGCCGCCCGTCGGTCTGCCTCAGAGAAGGTTCAGGCCGAGGAACTGGTTGCCAAGTTGGAGCCGCTGGTGCTCAGCTTCACCCGCAAGTCGGGCGAAGCCGGCCATTTATTTGGCTCGGTGACCTCGGCGGACATCGCCGCCGATCTCGCGGCCAAGGGCTTCGAGGTGGATCGCCGCAAGATTGTGCTCAACGAGCCGCTCAAGAGCCTGGGCGACCACACCGTCGCCATCAAGCTGTACCGCGAAGTGACCGCGCACGTCAAGGTAAAGGTCCTGGCCGAAGCAGGCTCCGAGGCCCCAGCAACCGAGCCAGCGGCAGAAGCCGTTGCGGAAACTGTCTCAGCGGAGTAACTGCAACCAGCGCTCACTCACCGCCCCTCGCCTCGCCGAGGGGCGGAAGTGATTCATTTCAGTCCCCGCGCGTTGCCGACCCACGGGGGATCAAACTTGGCTCGATCAACGCCTCCGCTGACTTGCTAACTTGACTTGCTAACTCGCTATCCCGCAAAGCGGGGCTAATTCGCTGCATCTGGCATCAGTGATAGCCGCCTCACTTCTTAAAGATATCCTTCTCGGGCGCGCCGCCCGCCAGCACGATCAGCTTCTTAATTGCCTTGCCCATCTTCTCTGAAAATCCAGGAACTGCGTCCGCCTTGGGAACGGAAAAAAGCAAACGAGCGTGATTGGATGCAAGGCTGGCGTCGACCTGGTTATTTTTGTCGTAGCAGGTCCTGGCCTTTTTCCCGCTGAGCGAGGTCAGTGTGAGCCGCAATATATCCTCGCGCGTATGGTAGGCATCGCTTGGATCGAAGACTTCCCAGATGGCGCTGTTGGTGTCGATGGCATTGAGAAATATGTCGCAGCGGCCGTCGGGCTGAGTGATCGACAGGACTGAAGTGTCCGGATTGAATGCGACCTCCAGATTGTCGTTGATGCCATCGTTCGGGGTGAGGGCAAGAAGCTTTCCGCGAACGTAATCAGAGAGCTCCTGCTGAGTGGGCTCGGGCGTCGGTGTCTTCTTCTTTTGCTGCACCGGCTTGGGCTTCGGTGCCGCTTGCGCGGGCTGCGTCGGTTGTTCGGTCTGTGGGGCCAGGCCATCGCACGCCGGCAAACTTACCAGGACGGCCGCGGCGCAGATGCGTGCCAGGTGTGTGACCGTTACGCAGTTTCCCCGACGGAGATGCATGGGGAGAGTATACGGCGCTTTTCATGAATCGCTACAGCCCCGCATCCGCCTGGGAACCCCCCAACATCGCCAGCGGCCGGCTGCGATCGGTCCTGAGCGTCGGCACGGCGGCAAGCAAGCTCCTGGTATAAGTATGCTCCGGGTTTGTAAGCAGCCGGCTGCAAGACCCTGTCTCAACCACCAGCCCCGCGCGCATCACCGCCAGGCGGCTGGCCATCTGCCCCACCACTGCCAGATCGTGCGAGATGAACAGCATGGCCAGCCCATGCTGCCGCTGCAAGTCCTTGAGCAATTCCAGCACCTGCGCCTGCACGGTTACATCGAGAGCCGTCGTTGGCTCATCGGCAATCAGCAGCCGAGGCTTGTTGATCAGCGCCATGGCGATGAGAATGCGTTGCCGCTGCCCGCCTGAGAACTGATGCGGATAGTCGCCATAGCGCTGCGCCGCATCGGGAATTGCGACTGCCTCCAGTGCCGCGATGGCCTTTCGCTTCGCCTCGCGTCCGGTCCACGATGGAGCGTGCGCCTCAAAGCTTTCGGCAACCTGTCGGCCGATGGTCATGACTGGATTGAGCGCGGTCATTGGTTCCTGAAAGATCATGGCAATCTCAAGCCCGCGCAGGCGCCGCAAAGCCCCTGGCGGTTGGCGCACCAGGTCAATCGCGTCTAAGCCATCCGCTTTCCCACCCACAGACTCGGCACCGGAGCCTTGATGTTCGGTATCCCCAACCAAGCTCCGTGCCCCATCCACTTCGTGTCCTTTCGCGGAATGGGTGGGAAACCTCGAACCCTCCCCCGCTTCGTTTGAACCCCCAGCACCCCGCCAAAGAATCCGCCCCTCAACCCGCGCAGCCGCGCCAAGCAATCCCAGAACGGCCAACGCCGTGGCGCTCTTGCCCGACCCCGATTCGCCCACCAGTCCCAGCACTTCGCCCTCGGCCAGACTCAGCGTAATGCCGCGCACCGCCTCCGTCGCGCCAAAGCGAATCTGAAGGTTGCTAATGTCGAGAAGTGCGCCCATGATGCAATCGTAGTGCATTGCGCCACTCGTGATTCACGCCGCGCGCCGCGATGGTTTAGTCTCCCAAGTAGCCGCGCCCCCGTCGCAAAGGCTAGAGGATTCCCCTATGCAGCGTTTTCCAATTGTCGCGTGTGTGATCAGCCTGATCGCCGGCTGTAACCTTGCAATTTCGCAAACCCAGCCTGCACCACAGGCCGCGCCAGTTCCAGCCACACCCTCACGCCCACCCCGGCCGGCTCCGCCCACGCGTGACCCGCACACGCCAGGCTACGTGCAAGCGACGGAGCTTCCCGATAGCGCGAATGCTCCGGCGAATGCTGACGGAAACTTCATCATTGGCCCCACACATAATCCCGCGCCGGAATCGTCAGTGCAGCAAGGCGTGCCGCAGGGAACAGTTATCGAACTCACCATGAATTCCGCGGACAGCAAAATCTATCCGGGGATTGCGCGGGAACCCAATACATTTGGCACGCCCGACCCGGCGGACCCAGCCAAACTGCTGGTCCCCACCAGCCATCCAGCTCCGTGGACGCGCCACGTCACGGTCTATGTGCCAAAGCAATACGTGCACGGCACAGCAGCGCCCTTCATCGTCGGAGCGGACGGGCCTGACAAGGGGTTGTTCACGGTTCTCGACAATCTTATCGCCGAGCGCAAAGTGCCGGCGATGGTCGCCATCTCCATCGGCAATGGCGGCGGCGACGCGCAAGGCAGCGAACGCGGCCTGGAATACGACACCATGTCTGGCCTGTATGCGGAATGGGTCGAGAAAGAAGTGCTCCCACTCGTCGAGGCGCAAGCCCACGTCAAGCTGACCAAAGATCCTGATGGGCGCGCGACCATGGGCGGAAGTTCCGGCGGCTCGTGCGCGCTGATCATGGCGTGGTATCATCCCGAGTTATACCATCGCGTGCTGACTTATTCAGGGACTTATATAAATCAGCAGTGGCCCTATAACTCAGTAACTCCGCACGGCGCGTGGGAGTTTCATGAACACCTTATCCCCAGCAGTCCGCCTAAGCCTATCCGGATCTGGATGGAAGTGGGCGACAAAGACTTATTCAACCCCAACGCCATGAGGGACAACATGCACGACTGGGTCGTCGCCAATGAGGAAATGGCCAAGGTGCTGGCAGCCAAGGGCTATCACTACCAGTATGTCTTTGCCGTGAACGCGGGACATGTAGACCGTTCGACGAAGCAACAGACTCTGCCGGAAGCTCTCGAATACCTGTGGAAGGGCTATCCCATTGCAGAGGCGAAAAACTGAGAATGAGGTCCACCGTGCCCGCTCCATGCAACACCGCGCTTCGACGCGGCCTCGATGATGCAAAATAATCCGGAATAGTGCTTGGACACTCACCAAAGGCCCACAAGAGCAGGAAGAGAATCAAGATGGACGAGAAGCTGGCCTCAATCCTCGCGCTCTACAACGACGCTGCCCCGCTTGAAGAGGCGCATACGATTCCCGCGCCCTGGTATCTCGATCCGGCAATTGAGCGGCTGGAACAGCAACATGTATTTGCAGGGAACTGGCAGGCAATTGGAAGAACCGATCAGGTGGCTCATCCAGGCGATTACTTTACCACCGAGCTTGCGGGCGAGCCGATTCTCGCGGTGCGCGGTGCTGACGGGAACCTGCGCGCCTTTTACAACGTCTGCCGCCATCACGCGGCAGCAGTGGCCACAGCTGCCTGCGGACACGCGCAGTCTTTTCGCTGCCCCTATCACGGCTGGAACTACGGTCTAGACGGCAGCCTAAAAGGCACGCCGGAATTTGCCGGCGTGTGCAACTTCGACCGTTCGGCCAACGGACTCGTGCCGATTGCGGTCGACACGTGGGAGAATTTCGTGTTCGTGAATCTGGCAACGAACCCGGCGCCGCTCAGGCAAGCCCTCTTCGATCTAATTCCCCGCGTTACGCCGCTGGGGCTGGACAAACTGCAATTCCATTCCAGGAAGGATTACACGCTGAACTGCAACTGGAAAGTCTACGTCGATAACTTTCTCGACGGCGGCTATCACATTCCCCACCTGCACAAGGGGCTCAACAGCGTGCTCGACTACACGCATTACACAGTCGAAAACGGCGAACGCTACTGCCTGCAATCCAGCCCGATGGTCGCTTCAAACGAGGATGCGCAGGTTTCAGACACACGCAAAGGCGACCGCGCCTGGTATTTCTGGATATATCCCAACTTCATGATCAACATCTACGAGGGCATCATGGATACCAACCTCGTTATGCCCCTCGGACCGAACAAGTGCCGCGTTATTTTCGATTTCTATTTCGCCGATGTATCATCTGAACAGGGCGAGCACAATACCGCCAGCATCGCGACCAGCGACAAAGTGCAGGATGAAGACGTTGCCATCTGCGAGTCCGTGCAAAAGGGCCTGGCCTCGCGCGCGTACGGAGCCGGCCGCCTGTCGGTGAAGCGCGAAGCGGGCGAACACCTGTTCCATCGCCTGCTGGCTCGCGACCTAAAATCGGGCGTGCAATAACCCGTGGCCCTCGCCCTAAAACAGGATGATCTGACGGATCGCTGTCCCTTCTTGCAACCGATCGAATCCAATATTGATTTCTTCCAGCTTCAGTCTTCCGGTGACCAGCTTGTTCACTGGCAAGTGCCCCTGACGATAAAGTGCGACATAGCGCGGCAGATCGCGCACGGGTACGCATGATCCGAAGTAGCTGCCCTTGATGGTGCGCTCTTCGACTACAAGACTCCCATGCGGAATCGAAATAGTATCCGCTGTTGGCGGCAGCCCTGCTGTGACTGTAGTGCCGCCGCGGCCCGTAATCATGCAGGCAAGCTCCATGGCCTTTACTGCCCCAGCAAGCTCGAATGCGAATTCCACTCCACCATTGGTTGCTGAACGAATTTGCCGAATACAGTCTGGATCCGAAGCATTGAAGGCGTCAGTGGCTCCAAGGCTCATGGCCATGGCGAGTTTGTGCTCGAAGAGATCGACGGCTATGATTCTTCGCGCTCCGGCCACGACCGCGCCAAGAATGGAACACAAACCGACGCCGCCAAGTCCCACTACGGCGACGGTAGAACCCGCTGTGACGCGAGCCGTGTTAAGCACTGCGCCCACACCTGTCAGGACAGCACAGCCGAATAGAGCAGCTTCTTCGAACGAAAGTTCAGGATCGATCTTTACCAGCGACCGTCGCGACACGGTTGAGAATTCCGCGAAGGCAGAGCAGCCCAGGTGGTGATGAATGGTGGTTCCGTTGCGATGCAACCGGCGGCTCCCTGACAAGAGCGTGCCTGCTGCGTTGGCTGCAGCCGCCGGTTCGCAGAGCGCCGGACGCCCCTCAGCACAGTGAAGACAGTGGCCGCAGCTTGGAATGAAGGTCAGGACAACGTGGTCGCCTCGTTTCAGATCGTCAACGCCGGGGCCAACTTCCTCCACCGTTCCCGCTGCTTCGTGACCAATCACCATCGGAGTAGGACGAGGTCGGGTACCATTTATAGCCGACAAGTCGGAGTGGCAGAGTCCAGCAGAGCCCATCTTGACCAGCACTTCACCCGGCTCTGGCGGATCGATCTCGATCTCCTCAATGGAGAGCGGTTTGGAAATTGAATACGGCAGCACCGCTCCAGCCTTGTTCAATACCGCGGCTCTGATCTTCATGATCTCCTCCACTTCTCATCTTCAGGTATAGCCCGGGACAATTGAAGTCCGCTAGAGAAACAGGTAAGACAGGAGCCGAAAACTAAGCCCCCCCCGTCACCGATTACAGGGGCTCAGTGTATTGCTTATTAAGCGATTTTGCTTGCCTGTTGGTGCCGAAGAAGGGACTAGGCCCGCATTCGGGCCTACAACCGCTGCAGGATAGCATTAAAGCATTTTTGAATTATTTGCGAGCCATTCTACAAAACCCGTCGTAGCCTGCCGAACCCCGTTTGAGCCCATTTGGCCCGCATTTACCGCGCTGGGGATCTTTGACGGAACAGCACGGAGCGCCCCGGCTACGAGTCTTCGTCCGCATACGCAGCAAAGTGCTCTGCGACCTTCCCCAAAAAATGATTCCACACCCTCTGTGTACTGTTTGAGCAAGTCTTCGGCTACAAAGACATCGTCGCCCGCGAGTGGCGCAGCTAGCCGACAATCCGCCCGGACCCGGCGATTCTGAACCGCATTGGTCCTCAATGAGTGACTCCGGCTTTGGGCAACAGCCGAGAGCGCATTGGCACGACGAGGATGCCGATTCTGCGCGGCTTGCTGCCTGCGGGTTTCCAACGTCGAAAGGGCACGAGCTGCGCGCTCAGCCGATCGCACATTCGCGCCTGTTCGATTCAACCACGCCCAACTGAGACTCTAGGGCAGCTTGTTCAAGTAACACGGGTTGCTGAGGTTTTGCGATGGAGGTGTCGGCGGAGTCGCCCATTGCGGGTAGTTGAAATCGAAGAACTCGGTCATATCGATCTGGGCTGCATCACGCATGGTCAGGGCGGGCAGATTGAACCGGGTTTCGACGAGCTTCAGGACAGCCGTCGAATCCGCAACGGTGTGGGAAACATAGTTCTTCTTGGCAAATGGGGAAACAACAATCAAGGGTATGCGATAACCGGTCCAGACAAAGTTGCACGTCGGACCCGTCGCCGAATAGCAGACTGAGTCCGGGGGCAGGTCTATCGGCGGGATGCCGTCCGGACTGACGGCGGGCTGCGGCGAGACATGATCGTACATGCCGCCGCTTTCGTCCTAGGTGAAAATAAGCGCCGAATCGTTCCAGGAAGAGCTTTGCATCAGCCCGTTGACGATTGTTGAGACATACCTCGCGCCGGCCTGGACGTTTTCTGGAAAGAGGTCAGAATCGGATCCGTGTTCGTCGAGCCCGGCATCGGACGCCGGTTCGATCTCCGCGAACTGGGGCAGAGTCCCGTTGGCCAGATCGCTGAAATACTCGGAGATGGGGGCGATGTTCTTCGGACTATCCAGCAGAATATGTTGCGCGTAGGTGAAGTTTTCAAGGTAGGCCGACTGGATCAGGCAGGAAGCCTGGTAGTCCGGCCCCGAACAACCGGTGCCCTCCGGGTTGATGTACATCTTCCAGCTGATGCCCGCCTTATCAAGCTCCTCAAAGATCGTCGTTGACTTCAGTTGGGGTGTATCCTGAACGTCAAAGCCGTTGGGAAATGTATATCCCCCGGATGTCGCTGCAGTGAGGTACTCGCGGTTGATATTGGTGCGACTCATTGCTGGCTGGAAGAAGCGGTCGGACGTGGCGAAGTTTGTTGCCATGAAGTAGTCGTAGTTGAGATCAGCGCCGTCCCAGTAGCCCATGGCGCGGATTCCGTTCACGTCGTAGAACGGCTTTCCAGGGTTGGTGCGGGCGTCGTGCGCGGCAGTATGGACGAACCCATTATTCTTTGCGGGACCCTTACCTACCTGGTCGTTATAGTCCCAGTCCACGTGGGCCTCGTTCCACGTGGGACTGGTGTTCTCGTTGCAGACCGTTTTCAGGTGGTACGAAGGCACCAGGACGCTCGTGTCCCAAACACAATCGCTTGGCATAGGGTCGGCGGGGTTGCATTCGGGGAGAGCCGGAGTGGGGCCCTTGAGCGGAGGCTCGCCGCTGGTGGGGTTGAACTGCGGCAGGCCGTCGAATGACTGGTCGGGAACTCCTTTCTCGGCCCAGTATTGCCGCATCGCGCCGAAGTAGTTATCGAACGAGCGGTTCTCCTAGGCAAAAAATACGATGTGATTGAGCGACTTGATATTTGCCGTTCCGGCCTCGAATGTCGGCGTCACCGAGGCATCGGCTTCCAGAGTCAGGTTGCACGTTCCCAAAACCGTGCAGAGGCCGGACCATCCTGCAAATGTGGAGCCGGCGCTCGCAGTTGCCGTCAGCACCACGGCTGCACCTTTGGGAATGCTGGCCGCACACGCGGTCCCGCAATTGATACCAGTAGGATTGCTCGTCACCGTTCCCGCACCGGTGCCGGAGGGCTGCACCGTGAGTTGAACCTGCTCGGCAGAGGACGTGAATGTCGCGGTGGCCGAGGTTGCGGCCTTTAAATCGACAGTGCACGTGGATGTGCCGCTGCAGGCGCCCGACCACCCTGCAAACTTGGCGCCGGACTCGGGAGTCGCGGTCAGCTTCACAGATGTTCCGGTTGGAAAATCGGCGCTGCACGTGAATCCGCACTTAATGCCGGACGGACTACTTGCGATTGTTCCCGCCCCGGTGCCCGCGCTCTGCACCGTGAGTTCAACGGGAGGAATCGTCGAATTGAATGTCGCGGTGGCCGATGTTGCGGAAGTCACATCGACTGTGCACGTGGATGTGCCGCTGCAGGCGCCTGACCACCCTGCAAACGCGGAGCCGGATTTGGGAGCCGCGGTCAGCTTCACCGATGTCCCGGTGAGAATTTTGGTGGAACAGGTTGTCCCGCAATTGATCCCGGAGGGGCTGCTCGTGACCGTTCCCGCCCCGGTGCCAGTGCTCTGTACCACGAGTAGAACGGGAGGATTCGTCAAATTGAACTGCACGATGACGGTAGCGTTGGCTTTCAGAGTCAAGGTACAACCGGCCGTGCCGCCACAGGCGTCGTACTATCCCCCAAACGTGGAGTTGGAATCGGGAGTCTCGGTAAGCTTCACGACTGTCCCGCTGGGAAAATCAAAACCGCATGTGGTTGGGCAGCTAATGCCGGCGGGACTACTCGTGACGGTGCCTGCTCCCTCGCCCGTGCTCTGCACCGTGAGCTGAACAGTGGTGGTGGCTTCGGTTGTGGCGCGAGCAGGGCTTGCTTTGCAGCATGTTCCGCATATGACAAGGATCAACACTAGACAGTTTAAGCTGCCAAAGAAATATCTAAATTTGGACATACTCCCCCAGAATCCCCGCACCGTTCGATGCAATCTTCCGGTTTACAGTTGCCAGCGAAGACTCAAGCATCTCAACGCTTGCATGCTTGCGTGCCTTGGCTGCGCTTGCCACACAGACCATTGCTGCGGCCTCAGCCGCGCACGACCCCGGTGTTAATGCTTTGTTATTGACCGAGAGCTGGTCACACCATAACGACGAATGCTTCGTTACTGACGGATAGGCGACAATCCGCCCAGAGCTCAATCAGAATGCAAGAAGGTCCTCAACCCCAATTCAGGCAGCAACTTATGGACACGATCGCGAAATCGCGAACGGACATCTGGATCTTGGGACGACCGGCACCGCGGACGCAGCGCCCATATAATGGGGTTAGTGGATTCCGGCTATCGTTGATTCCGTCTTTTGCAAGTTTGCAGACGACGAATTCTCGCTTTCTTCCTGAGGCCGTTAAAGTGAGCGGCTCCTCGTCGCTCCGGGTTCGGAGGTATGGTATTGCAAGCTGCAGCAACCATAAATGCGCGGCCTCTTTCAATTGTCGCAATCGGGAGTTTCTGATCGTGCGGAGACCGTGGGCCGTTCTCGCGATTTCTCTCATCGCTGCGGGATGTTGCATGCAGCGGACCGCCCTGCTCGCCCAATCAGCCGACGACCAAGATCTCGCAAGTGAAGCCTTTGCTGCTTCCAGCGCCGTTCCGCTCGATAGTTGGGTGTACCCGGCGTTCGATCGGTTGAATGCACTTGGCTATTCGCTCAGCGCGCTTGAAGGGATGCGACCGTGGACGCGGTTGCAGTGTGCCAGGCTGGTGGGAGAGGCGCAGCAATCTCTCGACTCTCAAGCGGACGAGGCGAATCCTGAGGCGCTAAGGCTCGTGAATATACTGGTGCGAGAATTCTCGTATGAGTTCGAGTTGCTTCACGGATCACAAAACCGTTCCGCAGGAATTGCGAGCGTCTACTGGCGCGCCACACAGATCGCTGGGCCTCCGCTGCGTGATTCATATCATTTCGCCCAGACGATTTCCGACGACTTTGGAAGACCGTACGGTCAGGGATTCAATTCAATCACAGGAACCCAATTGCACGCCGAGTACGGGCCATTTGCCATCGCACTGAGGGGCGAATTTCAGCAGTCTCGCAGTCTATTCGCTTACAACTCTACAGCGCTGAATGCAATTGCGGAAATGGACAATCTTCCAGTGCAGCCGCTGCCGGCTATTACGGGGTATGATCGGATGCGGCCGGTAGAGGCCACTGTCTCCATGAAACTGTTGGGGTGGCAAGCCACCTTCGGAGAACAGAGCCAGTGGTGGGGCCAATCGCGCACGAACTCCTTGATTTTGTCGAATAATGCTGAGGCTCCTGTTGTTCTGCTGATCCAGAAGGATCGGCCAGTGCAATTGCCATGGCTCTTTGCTTATCTCGGCAAAATCAACAATACCTTTTTCGTTGGCCAATTACGCGGGCATCATTATGTCCGTGGCCCCTACCTTGGCCCCAACACCGTTACCCCCTTGTACGGCTCTGCCACGAAGACGTTGAATCCACAACCCTTCATCTGGGGCGAACACCTCGATTTCAAGATGTCTCCCAACTTGGAATTTGGCTTCGAAATCAGTTGCGTCTGGGCGGGCTATGGGCGGCCGGCAACACTCGGGACATGGCTTCACACTTTCAGTTTTCGTGGAAGCGCTCAGGCCGTCGATCCTGGCAAGCGCTACGGCGGGTTTCAATTCTCCTATCGGCTTCCCGGTCTTCGCTATGTGTCGATCTTCACCGACGCGATGGCCAACGACGAGCCGACGCCCATCGTGTACCCCACCCGGTCTGCCATGAATCCGGGCATCTACATTGCCCGGCTGCCTCGGTTGCATCAGATCGATGCCCGTGTCGAGGCCGTTTACACAAACATCCCCAACTATCTTGATGGCGTTGGTGCGGTGTACTTCAATGGCCACTATGCCGATGGATATCGCAATGCCGGGCAACTGATCGGAAGTTGGGTGGGCAGAGCTGGCACGGGAATCAGCGCCCAATCCACCTACTGGTTTTCCGGCGTGAATAAAATCGATTTCTCGGTGCGACGTCAGTTTAATGACCGGCACATGATCGGAGGCGGAGATCTGACGGACTTCTCAGCTCATTCCCTCTGGCAATTCCGAGGGCCGTGGCAGCTGGAAGGCTCATTGACAGCTGAACGCTGGCGCTTTCCGATCCTGCAATCCTCGCCGCAAAGCAATGTGACAGCCACATTTGGCGTGACATTCAGTCCGCCATACAAGTCTGCGAAGTATTCAAGAACCGGCACCGCGTGGAATTCGCAGTAGGGCAAGAACACTTCATTCGTTCCAAAACCAAAACTGCTGCCCGGATGGAGAGACCCTGGCCGTCCGACGCCGCGCGAACAAACTGCTACTTGATAACTTGGATCGCAGCCGCGCCCAACGCAAACTGCGAGAAGATCTGCGACCAATCGATTAAGTTGCGGATGGCCGTCGGGCGGAGCGTCTTTTCCGGCACCACGATTGTGTCGCCGGGGTTGAGTCTCAAATCGGTAAACGACTCCTTCCAGAACCCGGTCTCTTCCGGATGCTTGCGGCTGACGACCGAGCCATCGGCTCTGATCACGAAGGCATGAGCCCAATCCGCATTCCGATTTGCGCCACCTGCGATGCGCAGGTAATATCCCAGTGCCCGACCACGCTCGAACAGAAATGAATTCTGGTCATACACCGCGCCAACCACATTCACATCCGCGGGTGCGTAAGGCACCACGAATTTGTCGCCGTTCTCGATGCTGAATTGAGGAATGTCCTCGATCTTCGAGCTATTGGCACTAAATCGAAGAACAATGCGCCCAGTGGCTGTCATCCGGCTTAGGCGCCCAATCATTTCCTGGGTCACGGCCTGCGACGCCGCCACCCCGCCCGCACCACTTGGCGAAAGAGCCAGCTCCTGGGTTCCTCGTTCTGCATCCAGTGTTAAACCACGTACGTAGTCGTCGAGCCGCTGCTGTTGCAGTGCTCGCGTTGAATCGCGCGTGAACTCCGATCCATACAAATACGCCTCAAGCGTCAGCCCCCCAGCCTTGCGCACGATGTCACGCAATGTTTCGCCGGGCCCAACGCTGTAATAGCCGGGGTGGACGAATTCGCCCTCCAAATCCATGTATTTAACCTGCTGTCCAAGCGGTTCCCGGATGTCGGCCTGCGAGAAAATGGTTACAGTATCACCGGATTGCAACTCCAAGTTCGCCGAAGCGTCTCGATCAAGCACTAACTTTCCCAGATCGAAGGGGATCAGCGAGGGCTTAAGAGAATTGGGATCGACTCGCTCGATAACCGCGTAGCCCCAGTCAATTTGATTGTTCGGCAATGTGACGCGGTTCCGCTGCTGTGCTTGCGTCGCGCCATTGGCCGTCGGCCGCGCCTCTGTGGCAAGCGTTGCATTAGCTCCTCGCTGGGTTGATGACGTGTTTCCATTTCCTGAAATGTCTGGAGAAGTCTGGTCCTGCGGCGTCAAAGCATTTGTAAGCGCGGCTTGTGGAGTTGTACTGGTCGTCTGCGCAGTGCTCGTCTGCGTAGTACCGGTTTGCGATGACGATTGTTTCCCGCCGACCGAAGAGGTCGTAATCTGCTGATTCTCTCCCAAGCCAGAGATCCCGGACTCAAACTCGGGTGCCGGCAAACCAAGATGGCTCCGCTTCCACCAATAATCCCGGCTTACCAGGGAATCCACATCCGGAATAAGGTCGCTCAACCGCATACCAGCATGCCAGCCGAACCGCCCTGGATTGGCTACATTCCCACGCAGGGTCACCACCTGAGAATAGGTAGGAAGGATCGGATCGATACGAAGAATATCGCCGTCATCGAGTGTTGTTGCCAACCCGGTGGCATTGAAATCCACCTGGATTACATTTCTCATCTGGTGCTGTTCGACTCGCTCCAATGTGATACGGGAATTCGAGGCAACCGCGGTGGTTTTTCCTGCCATCTCCACCAAGTCGCCAACCGTCTCTCCACTCCGCAACTCAAAAATACCGGGGGTTCTCACGCTTCCAGTTATCGCAACTTCCGGTCCGGCCGGAGGTATGAAAATGACATCTTCAGGAGCCAGCCGCGCATCTTTCGATTTATCTCCTCGAATCAGCAATGCATACAAATCGAAGTCGGTGACGGTTTTACCATCGCGCTTGAGCAAAACATGGCGCAGCGAACCTTGCGGGGAAGGACCGCCCGAGGCAAACAGCGCGTCGACAAGCGAGCTAAGCGAACTGATGGTATAGGCTCCCGGTCGCCGCGCCTGCCCCGAAACATAAATCTGCATCGATCGAATCCGGCCAATATCGACCGATAGATCGTAATTTCGGTAAATCTTGGCAACTGCCGCCCGCAGATGATGGTCGACGTCGGAAAACGGCAACCCCGCCACTTGCACCGTACCGACCTGGGGCAGATAGATGTTGCCCGATCGGTCCACACGCAGGTTCCCGCTGAAGCTGATCTGGCCCCAGATGCGGACCCGCAGTTCGTCGTCCGGGCCAATCACATAGTCCGCCGGGACTGAAATCTGGTCGCTGGGAGCAAATGTAGATGGCACCCGCCGAAATAGATTTGCCCCATAGATCTGCAGAAACTGGCCGGTAGTTTCCCCAACAAACTTCTGGAACTCGGTCGGTAAGTCGGGGGGCAACTGCTGTGTCTGCCAACTATCTTTGAGCTTTGCCTGATCGCCCATCGCCGTGTCTTCCGGCGGAACCGTTCCCAATTTGCCAGGGGTGAGATTACCTATATCGCCATAAGGATTCGCCTGGGGGAGCTCCTGTTGACCTTGTTGACTTTGCGAGCAAGCCGGGCCTGCGGCCAACGGATCATCGGTACACCCAGTGGTGCTTTGCTGAGACTGCGCATCTCCAGTCGTACTCGGAGTCGTGTTTTGGGAATAAGCGAACGGAGCCCCGAAAATGGCGAGCATTGCAAAGCACCGCAAAAGACGATTCATCATGGTTCATTCATTCTCAAGGATTGAACCGGGGGATCGCAACAGACATTGCTGCGCATTTCGGGGCAATAGAATTGGGAGCGGATTACCCCAGAATTACTCGTGACCTGCCCCGTTTTCTCAGGTCGCTCCATCAATAGCTTCGCGGGCGCCGATCCGCATTGAGTTCAGCACCGTCGATGAGCAAACGAACCGCAAGTCCATGATCGGATCCTGTTGCAGACCGTATAGTCCTTGAACTGCACATTTACCATCGGGGAATCCTCCACGCTGTATATCGAAAGTTTCCCGCACAGAACATGGACGCGGAAGAATGTGGATGTCATCTGAACATGCTAAATTCATAAAAACCGATCACCTTTAGTTTTGGGCCGCACGCTTCAAGGACCTGTATGTTCTCTGCAGCGCACTTGGAGCAACGTCATTAGAATGTGCGCTTTGCCACAAATGTCTCGTCTGCGCTTCCATGCGTTGAGTTCAGCAAATGGGGAGATCGAATGGCGACACAGGGCTGAGGCGGGCCAGAACTTGCGCACATAGGCTGGCTCCGCGGTTAAGCTGAATAAAGGATCTGCGGAACAGGTTGGTGACACAGTCCAAGCTTGCGGGGGAAACCTAACGGCGAGGTAATGCTCGATCAAAACGAAGGGGAAGTGGTGCAAAGCGCAAAAATGGAATCTGAGACCAAGCAGAAATCTGCACTTGATCCAGAATTGTCTCCTCCGGCGGATACCTCGATACACTCGCTGGACCTTCTCCTCATCTTCGTAAGGAGGTGGCGATTCATTCTGCGCTTTACCGTTGTCGCCACGCTTCTCACGACGTTGGTCGTCTTTCTGCTACCCAGCCGCTACACGGCGGTCACGGTAATCATGCCGCCGAACCAGAATTCGCCCAGCACTGCAATCCTTGCTCAACTTGGTGCTGCGTCCGGTTTAGCCGCTTCTGCAGGGGCAGGTCTCGGCATAAAAAACCCCGAAGACATGTACGTAGACATGCTGCGCAGCAGAACCGTGGAAGAAGCCGTTATTCATCGCTTTAATATGCAGGAAAAGTATCACGCCGCCAGGCTCTCCAAGGCACGTCGTGCGCTGGAGAGGCATACTTCCATCGTATATAACGTCAAGGACGGATTCATCTCCATCTCCGCTACTGACGCTGATCCCCGTGTAGCTGCTGACATCGCCAACGGATACCTCGATGCGTTCCGCAGCAAGACCGGACAACTGGCCCTTACCGAAGCTGGCCAGAGGCGCAAGTCCTTTGAAGATCAATTGCGGGATGAATCAGATAAGCTCACCGATGCGGAAAACGCTCTCAAGACCACTGAACAGTCCACCGGAGTGCTGGAGATCGGCAGCCAAACCCGCGCGCTGCTCGTGTCCGCCGCAACCATACGGGCCCAGTTGGATGCCCGTCAGGTTTTGCTGCAGACAATGCATGCTTACGCCACAGACGAGAATCCCGAAGTTGCCCGGGTTCAGGAACAGATAACGGCGCTGAAGGAGCAGCTCGCACACCTGACGGGCAGCGACCCGGACCAGGGCCTGATCGTGCCCAAAGGAAAAGTACCTGAGGTTGGTCTCGAATACATGCGCCGGTTGCGGGACGTGAAGTACCACGAGACAGTTTTCGAAATGCTGGCCCGGCAGTATGAAATTGCCAAAGTCGACGAGGCACGGCAAGGCGCGATTATCCAGGTTATCGACCCGGCCGCTCCGCCCGACGAGCGATCCTTTCCCAAGCGCACACTCACCATTTCCATCGTCTTTGTACTCAGCTTGATCCTGGCCTTTCTTTACTGTGTCGGCGCGGATGGCTGGCAGCGGTGGAAACGCAAACCGGAGGTTCGTTCTCGTCTCGATCAGCTTCATACGCCGTAAATGCTACGGAAATGCCCCTGTTTGGAACGTTGCAACCAAGCGGATTGGTAGTCATACATGCCCGAAATCGGGTGATCTCGAGATGAATTGCATGACGAAACACTTCTTCATTTACGTTTTTGAGCGGCCCGACGACCCGTTCGCCGGCTTAAAGCAGATTCTTCGCCATTCTTCGCGTGTCCACCATGAGATTCACGAACTCCGCCTGAGCCGCGAAAACTGCAACCTGATCAACAAGATTGACTATTCGCGTCTTCGCAAGCGTCTCCGCTTCCTGTATTACCGCCGGGTGTTTCAGGAACTCACGCAACTCATCACTACATCTCTTGACAGTTGCGGCAAAGATGATCTCGCGGTGGTTTACTTCTCTGACGATGGCGTCTGGGCTGAGTTCTGGAGTCAACTGCGTCGCCGTCATCGCTGCGCCGCCCAGCTCATTGCTGTCAATGTGCAGCACGGCTGGCTTAAACTCAAGCCGGCGTCTGGCATAGCCGTGCGAAAACTCCTCAACAGGCTAACCAGAATTTTTTTCGGATCTTTGGCGTTTGGACTCGGGTCCCTGGGAGGATCGGGAGGCGGTGTTTTCGACATCCACCTGGTCTACTCTCCCGAGGCTGCGGAGTTCGTCCAGAATCGCACTGGAAATCGCGCCATCTCCTGTCCCGCCATTATCAAGTACCACCTCACGCAGATGTTCAGGCAGGCACGCCAGGAAGCCATGGTCAGCGGCAATCCCTGCAACGATGTGCTGCTGGCTCTCCAGCCGCCTCCATTCGTTGGCTTGCAGGCTGGCGCAACCGTGCTCGACATGATGCGCGAATGGCTACCCATAGCGCGCATCCTCCAGGAAGAGCACCAGCGAAGCGTCGTCATCCGGCGTCATCCCGGTACGGCCGCTGAGGAATTTGACGCGGCCTTCCGCGAGAGTGGAATCTCCGACCACGCCCGACCCGACTCGCAGGCGGATGTTTATTCCGCCCTGGCTCACTCCGCAGTCGTCTTCTCGTATATGAGCACCGTACTCTTTGAGGCTTACTTGTTGGGACTGACTCCGGTTTCCGTCTGCGGCGGGCTCTATGACGATAACCTGGAGACCCTTCCCCACGTGCGCTTCGATATGCGCCGCGGTCTGCACGAACAAGTCCGCCGAATACTCGATCTCGCGGCAGATGCACCGCTCACTCAGTCGGACTCAGGTTCTCACTTTGACTGGGAGAGCATCCTGCTGGAGTTGGTTCAGCCCGGAATTCCCGCCCAGATCACAGCGCGGCCTCAAGGGGCGCGCGCATGACGGCTCAGTCGCAGGTTCGGGCAAACCCTTCTTTCACTTCCAAATTGTGGATCGTTTGGATTGCCTTCTGCCTGTTCGTCAACTTCGATATAGGCGCCGGTTTCTACAGCTCTCAGATTCTGCTCGTCATCTGCGCCTTCATTTGGATCATCCTCCAGCTTTACAAATTCGACATCGGCAAGGTCTGGATTCTCTTCTTCTTCTTCGCCTTCACTCTCTGGTCCTTTTTGATTGAGAACTCAGGCGCAAGTGGCCGCTTCCTCCCTGAGTTCGCCAAGGTCTCCATCCTGGCTCTTTCTTTCGTGATTCTGGTGGACCTGAAAGTGGAATCGTCCTTTGACTCCATCACACTGGCGCTTCCTCTCTGCACCAGCGGCCTCACGCTTTTTACTCGGCTCTTCGGCGACTGGAACACCTACGATCCGCTTCTGCGCAGGCTCGGAGTTCCTCAGCTCGGAGGTTCGCCCAATTCCGCCGCCTATGTCTTCGCATTCTGTATGCTGATGTGCCACTACCAGTGGGGGCGACGGCGCACATTCGCGATGCGCTGCGTCCTGGCAGCCAGCTTCCTCATTCTCGTCTACGGAATGCTAGCCTCCCAGTCACGAGGTGGGCTACTCGCCTACCTTGCGGGATCACTCTTCCTTCTCAAGCCTCGATGGAGAGTCGCAGCCCTCATTGTGTTCGCGATCGTCTTGATCGGTGGGTTGTTCCTCTCATTGACCGTATCTCCCGAGATCGCAAGGTTCAATCTCCTGTTGGACGCCCGCGATACCGGCGGTACCGGTCGCGCCATTATCTGGGCTCAGCTCTTCACCAATCTGCTTCGGAACCCCATCCGCATTCTTTGGGGAAATGGCCCCGGCGCTATCGATTTTTACATCTTGGGAATCTACCCGATTAAATCTGCTCACTCGTTCTATGTCGAGGTCCTTTACTCTTACGGACTGATCGGGCTCGTTCTTCTCATTGCGTGGCTGGTTGTGCTCCGCCGCAACGCCACGTCGCCCTCATACGAGCCGGCTCGCAGACAGATTAACCTGGCCATTTGGTCCGCGATGGTTCTTGCATTCGCGCTCGATTCCGATCCACCCACGGCTCAGATTGTGTGGTTCACTCCGCTGCTCTGCGCGTTGTTCGTCCCGGCACGGCAACCGCTCCCTCAGTCAATCCTCCAATCGTCTTCGCCCGATCGCCTTGCAGGCCGCCGCGCCCTGGATTACCCGGAGGGTTCCTTACAACAATGAACCTTCGCAGACTCTTTGGAAAACTCCAGATCGGGGACTTTATCCGCCATCGGTACTTCGTGATCGGCCTCGGACTGCAAAAGGGCATGCCGCTGCTGATCATTCCCGTCAGTATCTCCATCATCGGTGCCGGCGTCTATGCACAATACGTCCTCATCTACACGTTGGTGCAGCTCCTCGGGGTCTTTGGAAGTCTCTCTCTTGCACAGGCCATTTTCCCGTTCTGGTATGAACACGAGTCCAAGGAATCCCTGGTCGGTTCACTTCTGCTTACCATGTTTCTCGTTGAATTGGCCCTCTTTTCCATCATCGGCGTTGCTTTGTATCTCCTGTGGCCCTATACCCACTTGAATCTATCCCCCGCGCAGGGCTTGCTGCTCATTCTCCCCTACGCGGTCGTTTACAATCTCAACGCTCTTGTCCTGAACATTCTGCGGCTGCGCCTCCGGCAACTCGAGTTCCTGGTTTCCACTGCGGTCACCAGCGTGGCGCTCGTGGGATTCATCCTTTCGCTCCGCTTTGTTCACGGATCGCACCTCTTCTGGTTCACTGCAGTCAACAGCGTTGTTCTACTCATCCAGACCGCGCTCTATATGGTCAACGCAGGAGTCGGGCCGCGAAAGCTGCTTCCCGCGCGGCAGCTCAGAACATTCGCCCATGCCGTTCTCCGCTACTCCTGGCCGCTGACCCTGTACACCCTCGGCACGCTCCTGGTCTCCAGCGTCGACAAGTGGATCGTGCGCGGTGTCTTTCCGGCCCCCGTCTTCGAACGCTATGTGCTTGATATCCAGTTCTCGTTTTCGCTCTCGTTTCTCAGTGTCGTCATTGGAATGTACAACAGCCAGAAACTGTGCGAATTGGTGCATCTGCGCGACCGCGCGGGGTTGAGGATGAATCTTCTCGGAAACTACGGCCTCACTGTCGCCGGGTCCATCGCCATGGCTGCCGCCCTCTACTTGTACGCTCGAATGGGCGGAATTCACCTTACCTATGGCTTCTGGGTCCTCGCGGTCGGCTTCACTTTGGGAAACTGCTACATCGTGAATTCCGGCCTGCTGTCCGCGCAGAAGAGAAGCCGGCGACTGGTTCTCATCGGGGTCCTTTCCATGGTCGTCTTCGCTGGCATTCTATCCGTGCTCATCGTCTGGAAATCGTTGGTTGTGGTCTACCTCGCCTACCTGGGTAATTACTTGGCACTCCTCGGATTCTCCTGGAAAAGCGTATGGGCAGGATTGCGTGGAGATCCTCCCGCTGGATTGACGGCGCTCGAAAGCAATGCCGCCAATGCCCGTGCGGATGACATTGCAGAAACCGCCATGCGATAAGTTATTACACTCTGACGGCGCCGGGGCTAGCCGAGAAAGTTGCACGATTGTACCGTCTCCAAGTTCGAATGGAGATTGCGGATTTAACATGTAGTCCATGGGCACAAAAATGCTGCAAACTAAAGAACCGACATACCTGCCTTATGCCTTCCGCGAAACGCGAATCGAACGCGCGCTAAAAAGCATAGTGGAGAATCACGCGCCTGAGAGAGCCTCTCTCAATGTGCTCGACTACGGGTCCGGCTACGGCCAGCGCAGCGAAAGAGTGGTGCAGTACCTTAAGCCGCGTCAGGCATCGGTCTATCTCTTCGACATCGATCCCAAACTCCTGGCCGCCGCCCGGGAGCGCCTGAGCAGGGTAACGCCGGTACACGACTTCGTATCTGGCGCAGTCAAATTCGACCTGCTCCTCTGCCTCAGCGTGCTGGAAGCGATCCCCGACAATCACGTCATAGTACAGGCGCTCAGCACTCTGCGCGCCAATATGGATCGGAATTCGCTGCTTATCATTCAGCACGTGAACTGGCATCCACTGGCGGCCCGCGCCGGCTTTTGGTTTCTTAAGTCGCTCGTCTCGCCCAGGACATTCGGCAGCGCAATTCGCACGCGCGAAGAAAAACTGGGTTATCGCAACTACGGCCGATTCTCCGCACTGCTCGGCATGATTGCCGAAGCCGGGCTGAAAGTCGACAAAATCATTCCCGGCCCGTACGTCAGGGAAATCTTTCTTCCGGTGCCGCTCAGCATTCGAGACCGCAATCTGCTACTCGTCTCTGCCCGGGATTAGGTACCACTTCCCCCTCAATTGCGGGTAGCTCTCCTGCGGAACCTCGTGCCTGAAGAGGTATCCTGTAGGTAGTCAATCCAAGTAATTCGGGAGTTCTTTTACGCCGAAATTGTCCCCTGCCATGAAGAATTGGAAAGACGCTTGCGTTGATCGAGCGATGCCGATCGAAGATGTCCTCAGAAAGATCGACTCGGTCGCGCTGCAAATCGCCTTTGTCCTGGACGAGCAGAGCCGCCTGTGCGGCACCGTGACCGATGGAGACGTGCGCCGGGGAATCCTGCGCGGCGTGGGCTTGCGCGAACCGGTCTCCACCATCATGAATCCTCATCCGCTTAGCGCCAGCCTCAATGAAGATCGCGAAATCATGACCGCGCGGATGCGCACCCGCGGTATTCGCCATCTGCCCATTGTCGATGAAGCCGGGCGCATGGTGGGCATGGACGGTCTTCCCGACCTTCTGGAGCCGCTCCGCGTTGACAACCCTGTCGTGCTGATGGCGGGCGGCGTGGGGTCCCGGCTCGCTCCGCTTACCAACGAATGCCCCAAGCCTCTCATTCCCGTTGGTGGACGCCCAATCATCGAAACCATTCTCCTTAACTTTGTCCAGTACGGGTTCCACAGCTTTTATGTGAGCGTCAATCACAAAGCTGAAATGATCATGGACTTCCTCGGCGATGGCTCCGCCTGGAATGTTCACATTGAGTACATACGCGAGGCTTCGCCCCTGGGAACTGCCGGCGCACTTGCGCTCATTCCTGAACGCCCCAATCTTCCCATCCTCGTCATGAACGGCGATATTCTCACCAAAGTGCATCTCGGGCACCTTCTGGAATTCCATCTCCAACGACAGGCCGTCGCCACCATGTGCATTCGCGAGTTCGAGCACCAGGTGCCCTATGGCGTTGTACGTGTCGACGGCCAATCCATATTTCAGATCGACGAAAAGCCCGTGCAGAAGTACTTTGTTAACGCCGGCATCTACGTTCTGGATCCCTCGGCGATTGACCACATCCCGGCCAACCAGCACTTTGACATTACTTCGCTTTTCGATCTGCTCATTGCCGCGAAAGCTCCTGTAGCTGCCTTCCCGTTGCGGGAGTATTGGCTGGATATTGGCCGCCAGTCAGACCTTGCCCTGGCCCAGGAGGATTTCCTGCGTTTCTTTTGAGTGGCCCACCCGACTCGGATTACCGTACTCCGCAGTTCCCCCGACAGTTATTCGGGATCGGCAGTGAGTTCACGCGACTTCCGCGAGGTCACGCGTGCCGGGACCCCACACACAGTGACGCCGCTCGGTATGTCTGCAACCACCACGGATCCCGCTCCCACCACAGCATCGTCGCCGATCCTCACATACGGGCACACCGTGCAGCCCGCACCTATGAGCACACGCTGACCCACGAGGACGCCTCCGGCCAGGGTCACGCCGGGTGCAACATGCGATCCCGAACCAATCCGGTTATCGTGTTCGACGATCGCTCCGGAATTAAGGATTACCAGGTCTTCTAGGCGAGCGAGCGTGCCCACAATAGCTCTCGCCATCACCATAACGCCGGAACCGATGTGCGCGCTTGGGGAAACCCACGCCGATGGATGAATGATCGCGGGCAGGTCAAATCCCATCGCCCGCACCTTGCCTCCCAGCTTCATTCGCAGCACATTCGAACCCACTGAAATGACTGCCGCATCCACGCCCCCAGCGCGCAAATCCGGCAGGCGACCGTCGTCTCCGAGGACCGGAAATCCCATCACTGACCCGGTTGGGGCATCCGGATCCACCAATCCAACAACCTGGAACCTGTGGGCCTGTGTAGTCAGAGCCTCCACCACAACCTTGGCGTGGTCTCCCGCTCCCACAATGACGATCTTCCGTGCGGATGGCATAGGATTAGTCTCTCGAATCAGCCCGTGATTCCCCGCGCAGCAAAACGCGGACTCATCCGGCTGCGTGGTGATGGCGAATCGCGCGGATTCCATCGGCAACGTAGTCAATCTCCGCCTCGCTCAGCGAAGAACTGGAAGGCAAGTACAATCCACACTGGCCCAGGAACTCAGAATGCGGCATCGGCTCGGGCGCGCGGAATCCGTAGTTCTGGATTGCCTTTTGCTGGTGCATCGGTTTGAAGAAGTTACGCGTTTCCACACCTGTTGCCGCCAGTTCGCGCACCAAGTCGTCGCGGCTCACACCAAACTCGTTCTGGCAGACGACGCCGTACATCCAGTACGTATTCTTTGCCCACGGCCTCTCGATTGGTAACTGAAGTCCTGGAATATCCCGAAGACGCTCGTTATACATCGCGGCGTTGCGACGACGCTGCCCCACGTACTCGTCGGCCTTCTCCAGTTGCGCGCATCCGAGCGCCGCGTGCAGATTCGACATGCGGTAGTTGAATCCAATTTCGTCATGGTCGTAGCGCCGGGCGTCGCCGAGCGGAAACGCCAGGTTCTTCAGATAGCGCAGGCGGTCGTAGAGCTTCGGATCGTCTGTCACAACCATGCCGCCTTCTCCGGTTGTTATGTTCTTATTGGCAAAGAAGCTGAAGCAAGCCGCATCGCCGAACGATCCACAACGCTGCCCCTGGTACTCCGAACCGTGCGCCTCTGCCGCATCCTCTATAACCAGCAGGCTATGCTTCCGCGCAAACTCCATCACCGGCCCCATCTCCGTCGGGTGCCCGTAGATGTGAACCACCATCACGGCGCGCGTGCGCGATGTAAGCGCCGCCTCCAACTTATCCACCCTCATGTTCCAATCTTCCGGATCGCAGTCCAGAAAAACCGGGACCACGCCGCAGTAACACAGCGAGAAGGCGCTCGCAATCATCGTGAACGACGGCAGAATCACTTCGTCTCCGCGCCCGAGATTGAGAGCCCGCAATGCTAAATGAAGTGCCAGCGTTCCGTTGCACGTTGCCGTGCCATACTTCACGCCCACGTAGGCTGGAAACTCCTTTTCAAATCGCTCCAGGTACTTCCCGCGCGACGAAATCCACGTGGATGTCACGGCTTCCTGCAAGTATTCCGCCTCGCGCCCGTTCAGGCTCGGCACGCACACGGGAATGCGGCGTGGTGGATTACTCATGTGCTCTGGCCCCGGCCCCTGCATGAATCATGGCCTTGTCCAGTTCTCGCGGAACAAACGGCCCCTGCTTCACCTCCAGCAGGTCGCATGGCTCAAAGAACGTGATCCCATGCCCGCCGGATACCAGCAGCACAAAGTCTCCAGCCTTCATCTCCACACACTCCAGCGGCTGGTTCTCATTGTCGTAAAGCTGCAACGACATCTGCCCCGTTCGCAACAGGAGGGTCTCCATTGTGCCTTGAGTCGTGCGCACCACCGGGTTATGCCGGTGCGCTTCAACTTTCCCGTGGGCCCCATAGGCGTTCACGCCCACCTGGAGATTCAAATCTTCCGGGGTAAGGAAGTTATACCCTTCCGGCTTGAATTCCTTCGGTATCAGGAGAGCAATCAGCTCCCCTTTTTCATCCTTGATCCATCGGCAATCCATGATTCCTCCGGGACTGTGTCGCTCTAACGCTCAGTTCCGCGCCGCGTTGCAGGTTCCTGAGTATAACTCCTCGTGCTGATCTGTGATGAATTCCCAGTCGTACTGTTCAGCCATGCGCACGGAAGCAGCAGAGTTCCGCGCCAGTCGTTCAGGATCACGCAGAAGCAAGACCATCTCTGACGCAAGCAACTCCGGGGATAAGATGTCCACCATGTATCCATTTTCGCCTTCGAGAATCAGCCGTGGGTCAATGCCGTGGGGAGACCGGACCGCAATGACGGGAAGACCGCAGGCGTTGGCTTCAAACAGCGTAATGCTCCCGCCGCCCTCCTTGGTGGAAGCGTTCACAAAAATGCGCGCCGTCTTCATCAACCGCAGCAAGTCGTCGAAATCTTCCAACCCTCCCGTGAACGTCACCTGGCCGGCCAGACCCAGTTCCGCAGCCAGCGTCTGAAGCCGGTCCCTTTCTGGCCCTTCGCCTATGATCAGTCCGGTGATCCCGGGCATTTCACGATTGGCGATAGCAATTGCACTAAGAAGAACATCCACGTTCTTGTGATTCTTTAGCCGGCCAGTGCACACCACGTCGTAACTGCGGCCCTCAGCCGCTCGCACAGATCGAATATGCCGGTAGTCGATCCCGTTTGGAATCACTCGCACTACGCCCGGCTTCACACCCAATGTGACAAGATCATCGCTGGTCACTTCCGATACAGCGATGATGCCGTCTGGAATGCGGCAGAAGGTCTTTTCCACCGCCAGACCCACGTATCCGAGCTTTCCAATGTACTCCAGCCAGTGTTGCCCCCACACCTCATACCACGACACGAACATTTTCGAGCGCCGCGTCCAGGTCTGCAAGCGCACAGGCAAATGGTGGGTGAAGGGCCACTGCCCGCAATCCACCACATCAAATCTCTCTGCTGCGAGAATCCGCACGGAAAATGCCCCGAACTCCACGATCTCGCGAATAGAGCGCCGGCCGCTCGGGTGGTACAAGTTCAATGAGGGACAGATGCCGTGGTAGTGCAGGCCGTCTTTCTCCATCCGGCGCGGCCCATCCCACAGTTTCATGCCGAAAAGATGAACCTCGTGCCCGCGCTTGTGCAACCGTGTTGCAATTTCGTGTATCCGCCGCTCCCCGCCGCCCTTGCAGTATGGGTACACCGCGTCATACACATAGGCGATCTTCATCCCGTGCAGATTCCTTTCCGTGAACCAGACAGAACGGCTGGCTTGCCAGACCATCCAGACTGAAAACCGAACACAGCGTGGACCAAAGTTGCCTCTTTGAGCTCGATTATAATTGGGCTGGCCCCGAAGACCCGCATACCGCGCACGTTCCGCAAGGGCTCCCTCACGCAAGGAACCGAGCTGCAAGTCCTGGGCTCTTGATTGCCGCACGACCACGCAGTCCGAAGGCTCATTTACAAGGGAACATTCATGGGCGCCACCTCGCCGCAATCAAAGGACCCGACATACCTGCCTTATGCCGTCCGTGAAACGCGGCTCGAACGCGCCCTGCGAAGCGTGGTGCGGAATCACGCGCCTGACAAATCATCGCTCAATTTGCTGGACTACGGTTCCGGCTACGGCCTGCGCAGCGAGAGTGTTGTGCATTACCTCCAGCCGCGACAGGCGTCGGTATATCTCTTCGACATCGATCCCAAGCTTCTGATCGCCGCCCGGGAGCGCGTATGCAAGGTAGCGCAGGTACACGACTTCGTATCTGGCGGGGTCAAATTCGACCTCCTGCTTTGCCTCAGCGTGCTGGAGATGATTCCTGACGATCGCGCCGTAGCGCAGGCACTCAGGACGCTGCGCGCGAACATGGATTCAAGTTCACTGCTAATTATTCAGCATGTGAACTGGCATCCTCTGGCGGCCCGCACCGGCTTCTGGTTTTTAAAATCGCTCGCCTCACTCAGGACATTCGGCAGCGCCATTCGCACGCGCGAAGAAATCCTGGGCTACCGCAATTACGCCTCATTCTCCTCGCTGCTCGGCATGGTTGCCGATGCCGGCCTGAAGGTTGACAAGATCATTCCCGGCCCCTACGTCGCGCAAATCTACCTTCCGGCGCCCCACAGCATTCGGGAGCGAAACCTGCTACTGGTCTCTGCTCGGGATTAGACTTGCTTAAGCAGCACAATCAGAACGAATCGGTCACGAAATGAAGATTATGTTGATCGACTCCGGTGTTCTCAATTCCCCTCTAATACGAGGGGCAAGGCTGCATGAGATTGCGATAGTCTATGTTGGTGGTAGTAGAATTGCTGTGTGCCGTCACCACTGCGATTGAACCATCATGAAGGATCGACATTGCATCATATTCATCGCTATATATATTGTTGCTTCCTGGTATGCCAAATCCTAGATCTGTAAATTTGCTAAAGGTAAGCCCCTCATCCCATGACGTGCCAAACCCGGTCGTTGAGACACCCGCAATCTCAGCACGGCCCATTAACACAAGGCCGCCGCAAGGCAATAACGCAAGCGTAGGTCTGCCGACTATCGTGTTATTCACTACTAGCACGGGAACCGACCATGTATTGCCATTATCGGTTGATATCGAGCGCCACCATGTACCATACGCATCTATTGCACCTGTAGAGGATTGCCGAATTATCAGTACAATGTCGCCGTTAGGATAAACTGCAGCGGCAGACTCATCATAGTCGTTGCCACTGGCTCCATCCCCTACTGTTATCTGCTTGGGCCATGTCAAGCCGCCGTCCGAAGACAGCATTACGGTTGAACTGGCTGGCACTGTTCCTGTTGTGTTGTTATAGCACCAGACCGGCCATAAAAGATCACCGTTGGCTAACGGAACTACTGGCGTTACCCCCCAACACCCGGCAGTCCATCCTGGAGTGCTGACCGACATCGGAGTACTCCATGTAATTACATCACCAGCGCCAATCATTCCGATCACATAAGTCGGTACACCAATCCAGGACGGAAGAGGACCTAGGCCGAAACCTAGAAATATTTTTCCGTTGGGAAGTAAGGCCAGATCCACCGCGTCTAATTCGTAAGGGCTGACTGTCGAATAAACTGTTGAGCTAGAACCCCAAGTAGCACCTTGATCTGTGCTTAACTGGGTGTTTAGGGTTAAACGATTACATTGATAGGCCGCAAGCAAATTACCGTCGGGCAATGTTACTAGTCCGGGATAGGCGCAAAAGGAAGCGCTGTGGACCAAGATACCTTGTGTTTGCCCAATGGAAACATCATCGCTACAGAGGTTTCTATTAATCATGCACCCACTCGCCACTAGCAACACTGCAAACAGGGTCGCAGCAAAAAGTGGCTCCAGGATCCGTTGGGCGATCCTCGCATGTAAGGTCTTGAAATCAATCGCCGCAGCCGGTATAGCCTTAGCAGCCTGTGGTGTTATCTGGAATTTCATTTTGCTTTCACGGCAACGACAGTATACCGCCAATCGCCGCTGCTACGGTCCGAGGTTTCACAATCGTCGATCAGTTTCATCGCAGGTTAGTCTTACCAAGTCTTCTACCATGCGGTAAATCCGCCATCGACGGCGAGGACCTGTCCGGAGACATAGGCAGAAAGGTCGGAAGCGAAGAAAGCGATGGCACCTTTGAGGTCTTCTTCTGCGCCCATGCGGCCCAAGGGGGTTCGGCGGTTGTAGAGATCGACGAAACTCTGCGGCTGATCGCGCCAGATGCCGCCCGGGGCGACACAGTTGACGCGAATGGTAGGAGCCAGGGTGGTGGCCCAATAGCGTGTGAGCTGCAGGATACCACCCTTACTGGCTGCGTAGAATGCTGGGTTCTGCATTTCAGTACCGGCATACAAGTCGAAGTCGGGGCCGATTATTCCGTAAATGGAGCCGATGTTGACGATGGCAGCGCTTTGGCTGGCCCTGAGCATTGGGACACAAGCGCGTGTGGCAAGGAAAGTGCCAGTTAACATTACGCGCAGATTCTTTTCCCAGCGTGCGAGGGACTGCTGCTCGAGAGCGCGGCCATCGGCAGGTAAAGTTGTCGGGGGGTAGGCGGCGTTGTTGATCAAGATATCCAACTGGCCATGTACGGAGGCGATATGCTTGGCCATGGCGAGAATGGCAGTCTCCTGTTCAAGGTCGGTGGAGACGCAGGAACAAGGGGCTCCATATTCTCGATTAAGGCGTCCAGCAAGGTTGGCGGCGGGGGTCTCTGCAATGTCGACAATACAAACGGATGCGCCTAATTCAGCCAGGGCTTCGCAGATCGCGGCGCCGATCTTGCCAGCGCCGCCAGTAACAGCGGCGACACGGCCGGATAGATTCATCAGGGATCTCAAAGACTTCACGATTGGCAGCTCCCTTCGAGGGGATTGGTTATCCAGGGTAGTCGGACATCGCCGGAGCGGACGGCGTATTCTGCGGCCTTGAAATCCCTGAGTTCGTCGATGTGGATAGCGCGGTCTTCCGGGACGACCAGCATGCGATAGCGGGCCTGGTCCATGGGAGGGGCAGCAAGGTGATTGATCAGAAAATCGCGACGCCAGAGATAGAGGAGGGCATTGATCCGATAGGTGACGGGGACATCCTGTCGGCGGGTATAAGCGTGCGAATCAAAGGAGGGCACCATGTAGCCGTTGCGTTCTTCGACACAGACCCAGCGCGGGTTGAAGTGCGGTTCGGAGACGGCGACCACTCCGTTGGCCTGGGGATCGGCATCGAGGAGGGCGACGGCGGCGGCGATATCTTCGGGAGTTCTGCCGGGGCTGGTTGGGTCCAGGAGCAGCAGAGACTGGAATCGGCGGTTCTCGATTTCTTCCATTTGGAGGAGGGCGTGGCGCAAGGTCGGCCACATGGGCGAATCATCGAGGGCGAGATCCGGGGGGCGCATGAAGGGAACATTGCCGCCATGGGCGCGCGCGACATCGGCGATTTCGCTGCTGTCGGTCGAGATGATGCATTGCTCGATCAGGGAGCTCATCTGGGCGAGCTTGATCGAGTGCGCAATGAGGGGCAGTCCGAAGAACGGTTTGATGTTCTTTCCCTCTAAGCCCTTAGAACCTCCGCGAGCCGGGATCACTGCCAAAAGAGGATGTACGCTCACACGGTTCTCCAATCTTTGATTCTTTCTGACTTTCCAGACTGCGCAGACTGTCGAGCAGCGTCGCAGAGGGCAATGGCAAAAGCACCCTCGTCAAACGTGGCGAGCGCGCCGCGATCACCGCCTTGCACCGCGCGCAAGAAAGCACTGATCTGCTCCCGGAACATCTGGTTTCTCTCCATCGGGCAATTCCATTCTTGAATGGGTTGTCCGACCAAGTCCAGGGTCACACACATGCTGTGCGCGTCCCACTCCAGTTCACCCTGTGTGGCAAACGCGCGCATACGTCGTCGGGGAAATCTGGCCAAGTAGTCAAGGCGCATGGAAACCGCCACCTGCATGGAGGAGATCCAGAACAGGTCCGCGGATTCTTCCGCTTCGATGCCCAATTGCCCGGTGTTGCCAAGCTGGCAGAAGACACGGTCGGGATGTCCGTAGAGCCAGAGCGCGTAGTCGATCTCGTGAATCAGGTCGCGCAAGACGCCCCCCTCGGTGCGACGTGCAGAATAGCCTAACCGGTAGTCCCGACCGGGTCGCCAGTCGGGTAAAAACGATTGGCACTCGATGCGCACAGAATGCACAGGACCAATCAGCGGGAGGGAGTCGCGGAATCGCTGCAGGCCGGCGTCAAAGCGAAGAACACAGCCGACGAAGATGCGACGGTCGCAGCGCTCCGCGGTTTGTTCGAGTTCATTCAAGCCGAAGGCTGTGGGCAGGATTGGCTTTTCGACCAGGAGGTGGCATCCGGATTGCAGGGCGGCAAGAGCATCTTGAAGATGCCTTCCCGTATCCGTGCTGATAATACAGAGGTCGCCGGGAGCGACGGCTTGGGCAATTGTGGATGCGGCCGCGTACCCCTGCGCCCGCAGTTCCTCCAGGCGCGATTCACGGAGGGGGACCGCAACCGGCTGCATGCCAAGTTCGTCGCGCAGCACCGCTAAGTGACGCTGGCCGATAGAGCCGGTGCCAAGAACAGCAATGATTGGATGCGAAGGTACCATGCGCGGCTTGGGTGCTCCTCCATCCTTGCTCGCAGTTTCCTGCGATACTCCGTGCACCATGATGCAGCTTTGAACAGGTGCAGCATCAACCCCATCGGGCTCTAGACGGAGTGTTTCCGAAGTGGGTATCTATCCGACCTCGACGGGAAGCTCCTGGAGGGGCGATGCCGCAGGGGTGAAGTGTTCCTTCATGCGAATGAAGGGTGATTCAAAGAAGCGCTTGGACAGGGCAGCAACGCAGAGGGTCAGAGCGAGGCCGCAGGACCAATACAACACGACGTCACCCAGAGAATTCTTGTGTGCGCCGAAATAGACGTGTTTCAAGAACCACAAGCAGGGGCGATGAAAAACATAGATGCCGTAGGAGATGCCGCCAAGATAGACGACCGTCTTGTTGTTGAGCACCCAAGCCCCCCAGTTGAGGCTGGCAAAGACAATAAGGCTACCGCCGATGGAAATCAGGGGGTAGAGGAGCAAGACCCAGGGCGAAGCAGGGAATTCCGAGACGGGCAAGGCGCCCCCGATTCCAATAGCCAGTATGCCGGCGGCAAACAGCAGAACGCGAGTCGGAGTGCGCAGGATGGGTAGCTTTCCATTGAGCCAGATGGACAAGAGAGCACCAAGCGCGATGGGATCGAGATGGGCCAGAGTATTGTTCCAGACGCCGAAATGTACCCCGCTGATCACCAGCAGTATGCGGGTGGTCCAACTGACGAGCAGCATGACGATAATGGCATGGCGGATGGAAAGTCGTTTGACCACCCATGGCCATGCCAGATAGAACTGCTCCTCGACGGAGATGCTCCACAAGGGATTGGCGATGCTGTAGATAAGATCGGGGTTGAAGGCAAAGATCCAATTGCCGCTGAAGAGCGCGAAGATAGCCGCCTGCTTCCAAGTGAGATTCTGCTGGGAGTCAAAGACCGTAACCAGGAGGCTGATGGCCAGGACCAGGAAGTAGAGGGGCCAGATGCGACAGATGCGCCGCATGTAGAATTTTCCGACGTGAACGGAGCCAGTGGAGGATTGTTCTTGCCTCAACAGGCCGGTGATCAGGTAGGCGCTCAGGACGAAGAAGATGTCGACGCCGTAGGCCCCGCCTTTGACGAGCGAGGCAAGGATGAAGGAAAGTGCGGCGGGGATGTGATGCGCGGAATAGAATACCGCTTCCCTTGGCATGGTGTGATATGCGTATACACCAAGTGCGGCATACCACCGAAGCGCATCGAGTTCAGGTCGATATGTTTTCTGGGACGCGGTCACGCGTTTATCGCCTCATTTCCTGCATTCCGTGGCAGCGCGCCTTGATCCGAGCGGCGAATCAAACGAGGCGGCGCTCCAGCGATCGCCGTGAAATGGTTCATGTTGCGGATAACAACTTCCTAGCGCCAACAATTGCACACCATTTGACCCGCCACGTGCCGGAATCAAACCCAGGACCTTGCGTTCTCCAATCATCGTCTGTCCAGTTTTTTGCGGTTCAACCATCGATCGCCTCGTCGACGCTGTAATCGCGCGCTGCGTTGCGTCCCAGGTAGTCCCAGTACAACAGCGGCGATACACCTGTACCTGGCCGCTTCACGCCAAGGTTTTCTTGAGTAAACACTTCACCTTGCGCAATAGCCATGAGCGCCACCAAGCTCTTCCGCGCCACTTGGATGTTGCTGCGTTCGCTCTTCGTAATCAGCTTCTGCGCTGAGCCCAATGCCGCCTCCACTTCGCGAATTGCAGTCACCATTTTAGTAAGCTCCGTGGGCTCAAGCGATGACTGATGGTCCGGTCCCGGCAGATTGCGATCCAGCGTGAAGTGCTTCTCAATCACGCAGGCGCCCAGCGCCACACCCGCAATCGCCACCGCATATCCTGTTGTGTGATCCGACAATCCAACCGGCAGGCCGAATGCCTGCCCCAGCGTCTCCATCGCCCGCAGATTTACTTCTGAGAACGGCGTCGGATATTCGGTGGTACAGTGCAGCAATACCACCTTCCGTCGCAGCACTTCCTGCCCTTCCGGCGAGGAATATGCCCTTCCAAAACTGTTCACCGAAGCCTTTTCTTGTCCGCCCACATATCCGAAAGCCAGCACACCCAGAGCCTGCTCCACATCGCCCAGAAGGCTCATCCCTGTGGACAGAATCGCGGCCGCGCCAGTCCGCGCCAAGTGCAGCAGCAGCAGCGCATTTGTGACTTCGCCAGATCCGATCTTCACCTTCGGTAACTTCATCTCGTGCACCAGAAGGTCCACGCTCCAAAAATCGAACGGAGTGGAAAGAAACTCGATCCCTCGCTTCCGGCAGTGCGCTGCGATGCGATGATGCGCCTCAACATCCAGTTCCAGTCTGCGCACCATCTCAAGCTGCGACTCCTCCTCACCCGTCGTTCTCACTTGGTAAGGCGCCTTCATTGCATACCGGCTCACACCATGGTCAGCTTTAAATGTTTGGAATTTGACCGCATCTGCGCCGGCCTCAGCCGCCGCGTCTACCATTTCCAGCGCGCGCTCCGGACTGCCGTTGTGGTTCACGCCCGCTTCTGCAATCACATACGTACTTGCCACTGCTCATCCCCTTCGGAGAATCCGCGAGAGCCGCGAAGCGGATCCCTCTCCTGTCCGATCTTGTCCGCCTTCGTCGCGCTCAGGCTCCGGTCACTATTGGCGGATCGTAAAAGCGCTTTGGCGAGGTCAGGTCCGCATTCTTTAAGTAGGCCACAATCTTCGCCGAGGCGTCGCCATCTCCGTAAAGCGAAGGCGTCTGTGCCGCGAGCGCTCTGAATTCCTGAGACAATGCCCGCTCAAGAGCCGCCGCGATCGCCTTTTCTTCTTCGTCGCAATCGATAATCGACGCAGCCCGCAAGCGTCCCTGCTGCCGAGGTCCGATATTCACCGTCGGCTTGCCCAGCGAAGGAGCCTCAATGATTCCACTGGATGAATTCCCGACCACTGCGTCGCAAGCGCTCATCGCGCTCAGATAATTCAACTGCCCCAGTGAAGTCACCACCTTCACGCGACGCGGTCTTTCCGCCGCATATTCGGTGATCATCTTCGCCAGCAGGCGTCCCCCGGGATCCGCGTTCGGCAGGGTAAAAAGCACACTCCCTTCAGGAAACCGGTCGAGCGCGCGGAGCAACTCTTGCAACGCATTCCCCGGCGCGAGCTTGCCTAACGTTGCAGGATGATACGTCACGAGGAGTATGGGCCCCTTGAATTGAAAGTCCAATGCGGCCTCCAATTCTGTCTTCGAAATCAGCGGTAGACGGCGCAGACTATCCAATCCCGTAGCTCCCGAATTCACCACGCGCGACGGCTCCTCACCCATTCTGATCACACGCTCGCGATAAGGCTCGGCAGCTGTGAAATGGAACGATGCCATTTTGGTTACCGCGTGTCGAATGCTCTCATCGATCGCTCCTTCGGTAACCTCGCCACCTGCGATATGCACCAGGGGAATACGCTGAAGCATGGCCGCAGCAGCAGCGGCGAGGATCTCGAAACGATCCCCCAGCACCGCCACCAGATCCGGCTTCAAGCGCATATATGCATCGGAGAATCCGATCATTCCCAGCCCCACCGACTTGCTCATTCCGACGTGCGTGTCGCTGGACAAAAGCATCTCTACCCGATCATTGATTGTGAAACCGTCTTCTTCAATCGCCTTGTACGTGAGTCCGAACTCGGGCGAGAGATGCGCCCCGGTCGCCACGATCTGAAGCTCCAGCTCCGGGTCGTTCTTAATGTCCTGCATCACCCATCGCAGCAGCCCGTATTCCGCGCGGGTTCCTGTCACCACGCAGATTCGCCGTCGGTTCACTTGGTCCTCCGCGACACACTGCTCGGAATGTTTATAACTCGCTTCTCCAGGTTCTCCGTTACGCTCATGTCCATTCGTGGGCACTCCGCATACATGGGAAGCTTGTGCATCGGGGTCCATATCGGCCGTGTCGTCGCGCCGCCATCATTGGTAGCAGTCAGCACGGCATCGCGCTGATTCGCATACTCCTCGTCCAAAATCAGCGCATTTAGCCAATAATTCGACCGGGCAAACTCTGGTTCCCGATAGATCTTCACGCCAGGCATATTTGCGAATGCCGCCAAATACTCCTCCGCCAGCTCGCGCTTGCGCTCCACAAAGTTGCTTACCTGCTGCAACTGCGCGCATCCCAAAGCCGCATTCAGATTTGGCATGCGAAAGTTGTAGCCCACCATGTCATGGAAGTGCTCCCAGCGATGCGGCACTCGTGCGGTCGTCGCCAGATGCTTGGCGAACTTGCCGTCCTTGGGATCCTTGAATAACAGCGCGCCCCCCCCACCGGTGGTGACAATCTTGTTTCCGTTGAAACTCAGTGCGCCCACACGGCCGAAAGTTCCCGTGTGCCGTCCTTTGTAATGCGACCCCAGCGACTCTGCCGCGTCCTCCACAACATCCAGCCGCCATTGGCCGGCCACCTCAGCCAGCGCATCCAGATCTACTGGGTGTCCGAAGGTATGCATTGGTACCACGGCACGGATTGTCGCTCCGGTTCGCCGGTTCTTCGTCACTCCGTCTTTAATGCAGGCGACCTCTCTCAGGTATGCATTCAGCTTGTAGGCGTCCAGTCCAAGTGTCCGGTTCTCGACATCCACAAAGTGAGGCACCGCGCCACAATACCGCACTGCGTTCGCTGTGGCCACAAACGTCAACGACGGAACCAGGACCTCGTCCTGCGGCTTCACTCCACAGATCGTGAGCGCCACCTGTAGCGCCGCCGTGCCGTTCACAACCGCTACAGCCTGCCCGGCTCCTGTGAATTCGGCAAGCATCTTCTCGAACCGATCCACGTATGATCCCACTGACGATACCCAGCCCGTGTCGATGCACTCCATTACGTACGCCCGCTCATTGCCCGCAAAGAGTGGCTCATGCAGCGTCGGCGGAATATCTAATTTGTCCAGCACGGCGCGGATTGTCTCCGTGATCTGTTCCGTCATCGCGCCCCGCTCAGATGTTGTAACGGTTTCCTCTGTAGCCATGCAGGTTCTCCGCATCCGTAAACCACTCAATCGTCTCCGCCAGGCCGCGCCGAAATCCTTCCCGTCCAGCATATAGGGGAGTCCACTTCCATATGCGCCGCGCCTTGCTGTTATCGGCGAGGAGGCGGTACACTTCGCTCCCCTCAGGGCGTAAGCGCTCCTCGTCCTGCGTCACCTCCACTTCCGCCTGCATCAACTCCGCAATCAACGCCGCCGTGCCACCCACAGAGATCTCGAACCCGCTTCCGAGATTCGTTACCTCTCCGATTCCCTGGTCTGACTCGAGCGCGGCTACAAATCCCGACACTGAGTCGAGCACATACGAAAAATCCCGCGTCGGCTTCAGAGACCCAAGGTGGATCTTCCGCTGTCCGCTGGCAATCTGCGTAATAATTGTTGGAATCACTGCCCTGGCCGACTGGCGCGGCCCATATGTATTGAATGGCCGCACAATCGTCACCGGCGTCGAAAACGAGTGCCAGAATGACAATGCCACTTGGTCCGCTGCAATCTTCGACGCCGAATACGGCGACTGCGCCGCGAGGGGATGGTCCTCGTTGACCGGCACCGTTCGCGCCGTCCCATACACTTCGCTCGTCGACGTGTGTACCACTTTGCCCACGCCCAGCTTCCGGGCCGCCTGAACTACGTTCAGAGTACCCTTTACATTCGTGTCGATGTAAGTATCCGGCGAGTGGTACGAATACGGAATCGCAATCAGCGCCGCAAGGTGCAGCACTGCGTCGCATCCCTCCATCGCCGTGCACACTCCATGCGGGTCGCGGATGTCGCCTGCAAACACCTCGACGCTCTCGCGCACCGCCTGCGGTGACCGATCCAACCACCCCCATGAATTGAAAGAGTTATATAGAACAAACGCCTTGACGTTGTAGCCCCGCTGCACGAGCCCTTCCACCAGGTGAGAACCGATAAATCCGTCCGCGCCCGTTACCAGGACCTTCTGCCATACTTGCCGCACAGTCGTCTCCTCGTTTCCTTGCCTTAGGATTCGTCGTTCCGGAAAGCTGATCCGTCTGCGCGGGCAGCGGCCTCACTGAGCGCTGCTGTAACCGTGATTGTGCATCAGCAGCTCTTTTTCGGCCTGGTGCAGATCGGCTTCAACCATCTCCTTCACCAGTTCTTCAAAGGTGACAGTCGACTTCCATCCCAGCCGCTCGTGCGCATAGCTCGCATCCCCAAGCAGGGTTTGCACCTCAGCAGGCCTGAAATACTCCGGATCAACGGCCACAACCGTGTTCCCGTGGCTGTCCACCGCAACTTCGTCCATGCCCTTGCCCTTCCAGAACAGCTTCATGTCCAGTTCGCGCGCTGCGACCTCGATAAACTCTCGCACGCTGTGTTGCTTTCCCGTGGCAATGACAAAATCCTCCGGTTCATCCTGCTGTAGCATTCGCCACTGCATTTCTACATAATCGCGCGCGTGCCCCCAAACGCGCAGAGCATCCACATTTCCCAAGTAGACACACTTCTGAATGCCCAGCTTGATACGTGTCAAGGCTCGTGTAATCTTGCGTGTTACAAACGTCTCGCCACGCAATGGCGACTCATGGTTGAACAGAATTCCGTTGCACGCAAACATTCCATATGCTTCGCGATAATTTACCGTGATCCAGTACGCATACAGCTTGGAGACTGAGTAGGGAGACCGCGGATAAAACGGCGTCTTCTCATTCTGCGGAACCTGCCGGACGAGCCCGTACAGCTCCGACGTCGACGCCTGATAGAACCGCATGCTCTTCTCCGCCCTCAGAATCCTTATTGCCTCCAAGATGCGGAGCGCCCCCAATGCGTTTGCATTCGATGTATACTCCGGCTGCTCGAACGACACCGCAACATGGCTCTGCGCGCCCAGGTTGTAGATCTCATCCGGTTGGACTCGCTGGATGATGTGCACCAGGCCCGAGGAGTCCGTCAGATCTCCGTAATGCAGCACTATATGACGCCCGCCCTCGTGCGGGTCACGGTAAAGGTGATCAATCCGCGCCGTATTGAACAGTGAACTGCGCCGTCGGATCCCGTGAACCTCGTACCCCTTATCGAGAAGCCACTCAGCCAGATAAGCCCCGTCCTGGCCAGTAATTCCAGTAATCAGCGCGACTTTAGCCACAATTGCCTTTACGCACTTCGAAGTTGAATTTCGATGACCAAACCATTATAGGTCCGCGTTGCAATTCCATGCCTGATCCATTAATGTTTACCGCGCTTTCCGGCAGTTTCCGGTCTGTACCACCGTTGGCGAAATTCGGACTGTTAACGCTTTCGATAACAGTAATCACTTCTCGGGGCGTTTTTAGACTTTCGGGCGGGATAAACCCTTCAATTTAATTGCCACCGTCCAGGGTGCCAAACACGGGGTAAGACCAGTCCAATGTTTAGGAGTAGAAGTAGTCGGGCGAGTGGGTGAATTCGGGTTTTTCGGGTAGAAGGAGCGAGAATCAGCATTTCAGGGCCAGAGCACTTTTGCTTCTGCTTTGCTTGCGGCGGTAGCTGTCGCCATGAGACGAAACACATCCACATTCAGGCATTCATCGGCTAGTGGTGCAGTTCGAGATGGCCCTCACGCCTGTTTCCTCCGCAAAACCGCAATGGTCAATTCTGAACGGTATTCGGATTCGCGTCGCTAATATAGTCATTTGCAACAGGCAGATTCGGTTTTCGCCCAATCCTGCCCCCCCCCAATCCTGACCGCCGCCTGCTTGGGACGGTCAAGCTCTTTAACCCGATCGAAACAATTCGATTCGAACTGCACCATTACCGGCAACACTTGTGCCAGTGGCAAATGAGATAGACTGCTTTAGGAGGAGCCTTGTATGGCACGAAGAAGGAAGCAACGTAGTCCTGAGCAGATTGCCAACTCCCCTGAGTTCAATTCGCCGTCTTTCCTGTGTTCTTTGACTTGTCCCGAATAGCCTTCTGCTTAGGGTGGTCGGATCGCTGGGTTACCCACCACCACGAAGCGCGCTCCCGGGAATCCTTTTGCCGGGTTTATACAACTCGAAAACGGAGGCTTGTTAAGCTTGATGGCATCATTGTCAGTAGCAGAATTGAGAGAAGAAACCACGGAATTTGGTGAGGATTTAGATGTGAGGCTCCCGGCGGTTCGGATTGGATTCCGAGATGGCCCTCACGCCTCAGCTATTCAGCCAGGAGTTATTTCGATCCTGACTCCTCGTCGCCTTTCCGATGCGGCCCGAAGAACATCGTCAATTTCATACCGCTATGCCAAGCGCGCGATGGACATTGCTCTGTGCGCCTTGTCGGTCCCTTTTCTTATTCCGTTGTTCTGCATCATTGCGCTCGCTGTGCGAATCAGCTCCCCCGGCCCGATATTTTATCGAGAGCAGAGAGTGGGAAAAGGGGGAAGACCTTTCACGATTTTCAAGTTCCGTTCCATGCACACGAAGGAATATCTGCGTGATGTGCTGGGATATCGTGAACGTGATTGTGAAGGGAGCGCTTTGAGGCGGCGTTTTCACGACAAGCGCGGGGCTGACCGGCGGATCACAAGGGCAGGTTTGTTCCTGCGCAGGTCAAGTCTCGACGAGCTTCCGCAACTCATCAATGTCCTGCGCGGAGATATGTCGTTGATCGGGCCACGGCCTGTTGTGCAGGCCGAGCTGGATCGGTATGGCCACTGCGCGGGTTATTACAAGCTCGTATTTCCGGGAATCACGGGGCTTTGGCAAGTATCCGGCCGAAATGACGTCAGCTATGAGCGGCGCATTTGCATGGATGTGGCATATTGCAAGGGCTGGGATCCGCTGCTCGATGCCAGGATTCTTTTGCTTACCGTTCCGGCTGTGCTCCGATGCAAGGGAGCATACTAACTCGAATCCAGAAGCTCTCGAAATATGTTTTTGTCCCCGCCCGCAATTATTGGCAGGTCAATCTCTGTTGGCGGGGTTGCAGGGGAATGCCCGACACACCAACAGCGAAAGACAGCGGCATTGGGCTTGCCCTGGGGACGCTGGCTCTTACGTTCATAGCAGGCGGGCCGGCGGCCTATCTACTCATGCCCGCCCTGTTCCCCCTTCTGCTACTCCACCAACGGCTGCGATAACCCCTGTCGCACTCGCGCAGCATAACTCTACGAATTGGCAGCGCGTTCACCCTCGCAGTGGACCTCAGCGCGTCCGTTGGCGCGTACGCGGTCGGGGAGGCGGCCATTGGACTCGCGCACTACGGGGCAGAGCTTCCAGCCCCCCATTGGTTCTGACCTTCTTGAGCACGTTGACGCATGCTCCAGGCCGAGCGTTGGCCACCGGTCGCGGCATGAGCGGGATTGTGGGTCCTTCTCAGAACTCGCGCAAAAAGCGCGGCGAAGTGGACACCATGGCGGTAAGTCATTGATTAGAAAGGCTCTGGTGCCGAAGAAGGGACTCGAACCCCCACACCCTTGCGAGTACGTGGACCTGAACCACGCGCGTCTGCCAATTCCGCCACTTCGGCACGGTACTTGAGATTCAGCGCTTTTCGCTGAACCGGCAGCATCTCCGAGTCTCGCAAATGCAGGCCACGGTGTCAAATGGATGGGCCCCTGAAAGGGTCGGCTCTAGCCGGGGATTTTGACGCGGCTCCTGGGCATTTCAATGGACTTTGCGAGGCGCATCTGGCGTGTCTCTTCGCGCTTGGCTTCGGTGATCCAGCGGCAGTATTCCTTGCGATTGGTATAGCTGAGTGTATCGAAGAATTGAAGCACTCCCGCCTTCTTCATCAGCTTCGCAAATTCGGGAGGCACATCGACGATTCGTTGCGCTTCATCCTTCCAGAGTTCGACCTCGACAATGTCGCAGGCCCTTTGCCGATTTGCTCGCGGATGCCCTTGAGTACACCCAGCGTATGGCCTATCGCGCCGCAGTTCATGAGCGAGCCCGTGTACGGTATTCCGTCGAGGGTCGACCTTACGCGGATATTGGTTTTGGTGCCGAATTCCTTTTCAACATCGTAGGGGAAGACGACGCCGGCGCCGCCTCCCATGCCGGGTTGAATTGTCGCTTTGAATTTGTATGTCTTCATGGCCGAGCCTGCTTTGCGGTGGGCGTCCACGACCACGCGCGCTCAATTACCACCAATCTCCCACGGATCTGGGAATTGGTTCAAGATGGTTGTTCAGGCGGCCGGTGCAAAGGCGCAAGTAAGGGCCTTGAGAGCAAACATATACCCATCCTGACCGCGCCCCCGGGTTACGGAGATTCGGCAAGGATGGGATGAGTGTGCAAAGGATCGGAACCCCGAAACGCGCCGCTCTTAGACCAGCTTGGCGTCGAGCAGAATTTCGGTGTTGTTGGCGAAGAGCTTGGAGATGGGGCAGCCAGCCTTGGCGTCGGCGGCGGCCTTGGCAAAAGCTTCAGCAGTTGCACCCGGAACGGTGGCGGTGGTGGTCAACGCGATCTTGGTGATGGCGAAGCCCGCATCGGTCTTGGCCAGGGTGACGGCCGCGTGGGTTTCGATCTTGTCCGGGGTCAGGCCCGCGCCGCCCAACTGCGCGCCCAGGGCCATGGAGAAGCAGCTGGCGTGGGCCGCCGCAATCAGCTCTTCGGGGGTGGTGCCGGAGTCGGCTCCTTCAAAACGCGTGGCGAAAGAATAGTTCGCGTTGCTCAGAACGCCCGTCGTCGTCGAGATGGTGCCTTTGCCTTCCTTCAGTGAACCTGTCCAAACCGCACTTGCCTTGCTAGCCATTGTCCCTCCTTGGGGGAAATCCGGATCTCGGATGTTGTTGGATTTTCAGCGCTCTTTCACGGACGCGCCGCTATGGGGAAGATCTGGCGCGACCAGACAAGTTGGTGCTTCAGGCGCCTGCGCGGGTACCGCCTGTTTCCATGCTTGTGGCAGGCTGCCCATCCTCCTATGCTAATCTGTCCAGCATGCTGCCGCACCTGCCCCGCGCTTTCGATGCTGGATTAGTCGATCCTGAAAAACCAACGAAAGCCTTATAAAACCTGATGAAATGCGGCGTTGTTTGTTCTAGAATTTCCCTGAAGGCGTAGCAAAATGGCCTGAAAACTGGGGAAAACGATGCAAC